>Ga0172367_10006007_pt1 | contig 14484 bp, 12 predicted proteins | sample Lak10m_FD_114542 | JGI IMG/M metagenome (GOLD analysis project Ga0172367, IMG submission 114542) | Freshwater microbial communities from Kabuno Bay, South-Kivu, Congo - kab_022012_10m | ecosystem: Environmental > Aquatic > Freshwater > Lake | place: Democratic Republic of the Congo: South-Kivu... | reverse complement strand
TTTCAGTTGGGCGGTATTGATTCCGATTGCACGGGTCATTTATTATCGGTATCAGCTGAACCCGCATCGATTGTTTGATTTAGAGGAAGTGGTGATGAAAATACCGCCGATGAAGTTTCTATTTCACGGCGGGAAGATTCGGGCGGAGGTCCGCGAGAATGGCGTGTACCTCAGTGTCGAAGAGGGTGCGCCGGACGATTGGGTGGTGTTGGGGATCATTCCGCGGAGTGTGCTGCAGGATCGGGGATTGGGGGCGCCGTGTAAGCGCGTCATCAGTTTCATGAACAGTCTGCGGCGAAAACGTCGGGTCGCACGTCAAGGGCGAGAGGATATGGACAGTACGGGGTCTGACAGCCTCATAGCGCTCGAATCAGCGATATAGGCTAGGATAGCATGTCTTTTAATTAAGACGGCATAATCGCTCTTCAGATGGCTGTAGCGGCCATCTGAAGAGCTTACACTTTTTTTTAACCTACGGTAAATGTATGACAGTCCCGCTTCGTACCTTCGTATTAGAAGGGTTGCAGTTTATGATTTTATTGATGGTCGGTTTAGGGCTGTATGTATTGTTGGAATTGAATGTCTATCTATTCCAGCAGTGGTGCTATGATCTATGGGGTCTGGATAGCGGACGGTGTCACAGTCTCGAGAATCATAGTGCCGACATCCGCCGTATTGACGATGTGTCCGACACTCTCGGTATCGGTGCCTGTCACGACTAGATCGAAATGGATACCGTCAGCCGAGGCGACAAAATACATCGTATCGGGTTCTAAAGGCGTCGGGAGGGCATTGACCCGCGCCATTTTCATAAAGGTCATAAATGCAGTCTCGTGGGAATAAAAAAACAAATACAGGCATAGAGCCCTAGGTGCACGATGGCACCTAGGGCTCTATGCGCTTCACACACCTAACCTAAGATGTTACAGGCTATCCTCAGCCTTACCACCATCCTGCCTTTGGGGTTACATTATGAATGCAATGTTCCTATAGCATAACGGACAGTGAATAAAAAAAGTAGAGGCTGGTTGACATTCAAAAGCATCCAGTGCAGATTTTTATAATCCCATATAGTGATAATGAGCCTAGCAGTCCGTTGCTTCGGCTCGGGTCTTAACGACCGGAGCCTAGCAGTCCGTTGCTTCGGCTCGGGTCTTAACGACCGGAGCCTAGCAGTCCACTGCTTTAGTTCATCCACCACTCGCTCATCTCGAGCTACACTCACTTGGAGAAAGACTATGACGACTGAAAACACCACCACCGTTCACACCATCAACAACGGCATTGGAAGCCGGAATCGCAGGCACATGAACCTGATCATCGCCCCCGGTGAGGGAGTGGTCGCATTTGTTGGACAATCGATCCCACCGGCCTGTAAGGTGCTGTCTGAAGATTTTAACCAGAACGGCAAATGGAGTGCCACCACCTGGAAGGTGGAAGTCTACGCCCCGTACCGGCTCGTAACCATCTCCCAGGATTGGGGGATGGGCACCTACCTGGTAGCCAAGGATTGGCCGTCGGCGGTAGCCGAACTGAAGAAGTCGTTAAAGGCAGACGATGTACCCGATGAGGCCATTGTCCGATTCATTCGGGCGACACTGCCCAAGGCGGCACTACAGCTTGACCAAGCCGAACAGGATTGGCAGTCTGAAATTAACGGCATTCATGACTTGCTAATAGCTCAGGAAGAGCTAATGCAAGTTAATAACGAAAAGGCTAAAGTGCTGCAGGAAGCCGAGGTGCGGGATCGCACCTTAGCTACGCAGAGGGAAATGGCAGAGACCAAGGAAGCGGTGACGAAGGCTAGGGAGATGCTGGCAAAGGGCGCCAGCCTGGCCGATCTAAAAGCCCTGTTAGGTTAACCCCATTCACTACACCAGGAGAACTACCATGACTATTGAAACCGTCATCAACCTCACCCCCCACGACATCATCCTGCGACTGCAGGACGGTACCGAGGTCGTGTTCCCCAAATCGGGCCAGGAAGCCCGGGTCGCCGACATCCCTGTGGCAAAAGGAAGCATCCTGGGCGCACCCATGTTCAAGGACGAAGTGGGTGACGTCATCGGTCTGCCCGGTCCCCAGGACGGGGTCATCTACATCGTCTCGGGCAAAGTCCTGAGCGCGATCAAGGACAATCGCCCGGACGTCATCGCCCCGGGTACGGGGCCGATGGATAATCCGATTAGGAACGACAAAGGCCACATCGTGGCCATTACCTGCTGGAAAACGCAGGCCGACTAATCCACCACCGAGCGCCTCCTCACGGGGGCGCTCCCTTTCCTGTTTTTTTTTCTATGCTATAGACCGTGTACTGGTATTAACACTCACTACATCGGGTATGGTCTGGCCGCCAGTTGAATGGTTCCGTATCGGAAGCACTCGTTAAACGGGTACACGGTCTGCCTTATTGACGACATAAGAGCCTACTGGAGCGATTAAGCTCCAGTAGGCTCTATGCCGCTAGTGCTCAGTCATCATCATAGACCGCATCGATCAAGGCTCGGACCTCTTCATCGGTTAATTATGTCTTTCTCATCAAACACGTCCAACTATACGGGTTCATTCACTGACAGGCCTCACAACTAGGATTATTGAGACTGCATTGTTTTACCGTATCGTCCACGATATCACTTAACTGCATCCGTTCGCTGAGTAAGGTGCTCTTTTCAACATGGGTAGCCCCTAGCGTCCGCAAGTAGTATGTCGTTTTCAAACCACTCAGCCAAGCGTATTTGTATAATGCATCCAACAAGGGACCGGAAGGTCGAGCGACGTAGCAGTTGACTGACTGGGATTGATCGATCCACTTCTGACGTCGTGCTGCCGCTTCGATCAACCAACGCGAATCTAACTCAAAGGCGGTCTGGTACAAGGCTTTAATATCGTCCGGAATACGTCGAATAGATTGCACGCTGCCGTCATAGTACTTCAGATCGTTGATCATGGCGACGTCCCACAGACCGCGTGCTTTCAAGTCGTTGACCAAGTACGGGTTGATGACGGTAAACTCGCCGGACAGATTCGACTTGATGAACAGGTTTTGGTACGTGGGTTCAATAGACTGCGACACGCCACAGATGTTACTGATGGTGGCAGTGGGGGCGATGGACAGGATGTTGCTATTGCGCAGTCCCGTCTCTTGGACTGAATCCCGTAAGGTATCCCAGTCCAGTTGGCTCGTGGTATTGACTTTCAGGTATGTACCCCGGGCCTGCGCTAACAGTGATAATGAATCCAACGGAAAAATGCCGTGTGACCACAATGAACCTTTGAAGGTACTGTACACCCCACGCTCGACCGCCAACGCTTGAGACGCCTGGATCGCATAGTAGCTGATATGTTCCATGCTCGTATCGGCAAACGTGAGGGCAGCCGCACTCGCGTACGGCAGTTTCAGTTTATACAGGGCATCTTGAAAGCCCATGATCCCCAAACCGATCGGACGGTGGCGATGATTGGAATCGTGTGCTTTATCGACTGAATAATAGTTGACATCGATGACGTTATCCAGGATACGGATGGCGGTTTGCACGGTCGATTGCAGTTTAGCGAGGTCGAGCGTGCCTTCGGGGGTGATATGGGCCGGTAGGTTGATGGAGCCGAGATTGCAGACGGCGATCTCATCGGCATTCGTGTGCAGCGTGATTTCAGTACAGAGGTTTGAGCTGTGGACGATGCCGACATGTTGATTGGTGTAACGGATATTACAAGGATCTTTAAAGGTGAGCCACGGGTGGCCGGTCTCAAACAACATGGACAGCATTTTATGCCACAGTTGTACGGCAGGCAGTCGTTTATACTGTTTGATCAACCCATTTTCAGCCATCCATTCGTAGGTCATGTACCGATCTTCAAAGGCTTGGCCGTACAAGTCGTGTAGATCCGGTACATCGGACGGACTGAACAGCGTCCATTCTTTTTCTTCGATGACGCGTTTCATGAACAGGTCCGGGATCCAGTTGGCCGTATTCATGTCATGGGTCCGACGGCGTTCATCGCCGGTATTTTTACGCAGTTCTAAAAACTCCTCGATGTCTAAATGCCACGTCTCTAAATAGGCGCAGACGGCACCGAGGCGTTTACCGGATTGATTGACGGCGACTGCTGTATCGTTCGCGACTTTCATGAACGGTACGACGCCTTGGGAGGTGCCGTTGGTGCCTTTGATGTGTGCGTGCATCGCCCGAACCGGCGTCCAGTCATTCCCCAGACCGCCTGCGAATTTCGACAGCATGGCGTTATCCCGTAAGCTGTCGTAGATGCCGTACAGGTCATCCGGAATGGTGGTCAGGAAGCACGACGATAACTGAGGCCGTACGGTGCCGCTGTTAAACAAAGTCGGGGTCGAGCACATGAAATCAAACGTCGACAGCAGTTCATAAAAGGCGATCGCATACGCCGTGCGGGTCTCTTCGGATTCATTCAGGGCGATACCCATGGCGACGCGCATGAAAAATGCCTGCGGTAATTCAAAACGCTGGTGATCGCGGTGGAGAAAATAACGGTCGTACAGCGTTTGCAACCCCAGGTACGTGAACTGCAAATCCCGTTCAGGCCGTAGCGCCTGTGCCAATGTCGGGAGATCATAACCTTGTAACCGCGGATCGAGTTGACGGTAAGCAATACCGGCGTGGATGTAATCGAGGAAATACCGATCGTACGCACTGAAGGCACTATATGCAGATACCTCGATCATCTCATGGATGACTTGCAATGCCTCGTGGCGTAAGGTATCCAGCAAGATGCGGGCAGTGACGTAGCTGTACTGCGGTTCGGCTTCGATACGGGTACGGGTGGTCAGGATCGCAGTTGTCGACAATTCTTTATACCCCATGGCGGCATACCGAACCGTTTCAATCTCATGAAGGATCCAGGCTGAATCGACACCGTCGAGATCGGTACAGGCGGCTTCAATGACAGCGGTCAGGCGATCCCAATCGTCATTCACGTCGGTAGGGCTATCGACCTCAGGCCACCCGTAATCGGTCGCATCGTCGGCTAATGCGTCATCGATAGCGTCGTGCGGGTGTTCCCGTTCCACCCTACGGGCTTCCCGGTACACGATGTAGGCCCGTGCGACTTCATAATACTCGTTGTGCATGAGGGTCCGTTCGACTTGGTTCTGGATGTCTTCGATGTACAGTAGCGGGCGGTCGTTATGATGGGCGACGATGGCATTGTGGTGAAGCAGTTGATCGACGACATGGTGGGTGATGCGGGTAACGGTGTGTTGGATGCGCTCGCTGTCACATGCATGACTGCCTTCAATGGCTAGAAATGCTTTCATGATGGCCGTATGTATTTTAGAAGGATCGAAGACGGCGATGCGATGATTGCGACGAATTACGTAGGCGTGGGGATTGGCTGAAGTCATGGAAATTCTACCTGTGTAACGCAACTAAAAGGAAAAAACGACAAGGCCATTTTAAGGCTTGCACACCATTAATCGAATGAGTTTTACTTTTTATCGCTTTCAATTTAAGAGGTGTAGTATGGCGCGTGTACGACGTGTACGTGAAGTAGAAGAGACGATGTATGCTTCTCATGCGTGGGGAATGGCTCTGGAATCTGGCTTTGAGGTCGAACGTATTTCAGTGAGTCTGGAGCGTTCGTTGGATATTTTGAGCGAAGAATTGGAATTACGCTCTGCACTTGCAATGGAAGGGCGGATGGACGAACAGACGCAGCGCTTATTAGCCATTATGGGTCGTATGGCGGTAGCAGGTACGTCATACAAAGGTGAACGGTTGATCCCCAGTTGTGAATCGTATTCGGATCTAGCAGTATCGTTAGAAGAACAAGCGGAAGCGCAGTTACAACAGACCGACAGTGCTTTTAACGATTTGTTTACCGCTATCTCAACGTGGTTTGATAAAACTATATTGTGGTTTCGAGGACGTGAAGGCAAGATTCAGCAACTGCAAGGTAAATTAAAAGAACTGAAACAGTTGGGTTATACCACACTGCCTTCCATTACTGTAGCAGACCGCCCGTTATTTTCACCTAAGAAGTTCGGTGATACCGTTTTACACGGTAGTGATGACCATATAACATCGATCAGCGACCTCACCCACAACCTGACCGAAATGAATCAATTTAGTTCCAATGTACTGGAAGTCGTTAAGGCCAAAAGTGGTGTGTTGTATGAAAATAAATACCGTATTGGCGTCATCATGGATATCCTTAAAGTTAAACAGACGACATTGAAGTTGTATGGTGCATTGGAAGAATACATGAAAGCCCTTATAGGTGTTAAAGGTATTAAAGCAAGTAAAGAATCCGGTACCGGTGGCAATAAGTTATACGCAGCACCACTTCATCCTACTGCAACCGGTATGCTGATTTCACTACCCGTTAAAACGGATTGGGATGAAGAAGAATATCGTAAGATGGCCTATGCTAGCAAACGGTTTAATGTCATATTGGCTCGAGATTCTGGCGCTGTAACGGGGAACGCGGGCAAATATACATTCGAAAATACCAGTATTACTGATATGGAGAAACTAATAGATGCGGTAATGCGCAATCATGCTACGCTGGAAGGCTTCTTATACCACTTCAGAAGTGAGTTTAAAAAGGCCGCATCGGTCGTAGTTGCACTGAGACATGAACGATCAAAATACATACCGCAGCACTACATTACCGGTATGTTGTTGGAATGGATAACGGTATCGTACAAGGTATTGCACAGCATGGTAGATGTCGTATACAAAACAATAATGCATGCTAACAATATCAATAATAGCGCGATCTCGGATACCATTGATTTTGCACACACCGTCCTTTGGCATAAAGGCTGGCAGAAATAAAATCCAATCGATTAAAAAAATAAACAGCGACATATACTACTGATGAGGGTAGTCCCGATTATCCTCAGCACCCTTTGTTTATTTTATCGAAAAGGTAACCGCCATCATGCCCACACGCAAATTGCACTCAGTCCGCCTCTATCCCGAGTATACGTTAGAAACCGCCCATTGGTTTGTAGATCCTAACGATATCGCGCCGTTTCCGATTGAACAGAATATAGATGAGACGACGATCCATGGAGGTGGGGTGTGGACTACCAATTTTACCGATGATGCTGACACCGATGTGACAATAGCCTACACTGCACCGTATGCGACCCATGTTCGCATTCCGATTGCGGCGATGGATCTACCCGACTTTATGCCGGCTGAATCTTGGCGATTTCATCCAGCCTCGCTGTACTTAAAAGTAGATGACAGCCAAGGTCGGCAAGGGATCTTTTGGTTTCCGGTGGCGCCTCACTATCCCACGGTTACAACCCCCCGTGCAACACGGGCATCCGCGTGGTCACAGGCGTTTCAGATGGAGTTTGCTATGCCATGTACGCTACGGGATACGTATAACCAGGTCACAGTAGCGGATTTTACATTGCCGTATACTCCGCACACGACGCCGACCGGTGAGACCTACCACTGGTTACGGTTTCACGGACAGATCGTGATAGACCCGGATGATACCTTCCGGATTGAATCCGTGTCGTTATACTTAGTGGCGACCGACGATAAGACACACATTCTGTTTGAGGAAGCTGATATCATCGGGTATGAGTTGGTGGTCGTGACTCAGACCTAATCTACTTAGTATTAAGAGGAGGCTCAAGCAGTCTCCTCTTATGCCGCTCCGTGTTATTTTATGCTGACAGTGCCTTATAATGATGAGGTACTTTTCTCTTTTTCTACTATGAGGTTCTACCATGAATGCACCCGATCGATTCACCATGCCATTCGGCATACCGTCTACCCCTACGTCTGTGATCCAACCCGGCGAAGAGATCATTGATGCTGATTACATTGAGGTGCCATTAACACCGGCTGATACCACCGTCTCGGTGGTAGGGGAAGCGGCGACCGTATCGCCTGAGCCGATCGATATGACTGCATCATCAGTCGATATGCCGCCGCCCGAAATGCCCCCTTCGCCAAACCACATACACCTCGATCCGGAGATAGCGGCAGCCTTAACAGAGGCCGGTGAAGGCGGTGTCATCACTAACCAAGCGTTGATTGACTTTCTGAATGGCCTATCAGCCCAAAAACAAACTGAGGTCGCTGCTGGGGGTGGTAATGCCGATAGTACACTCGCTGCCTATGAGGCTTTGCAAAACAAGGAAGCAGAACAAGCCGTCGCTCGTAAGCAAGCGAAGTATTGGTTGAATAAGTTTGATATCGGCCAATCGTTACTGAAATCCATTGCCAAGAGTATTCTGGTCACAAATGACGGGTGGTATGCCATGATGATGGCGCCGCAGTACAATGATCAACCGCTCTCTCCGTACATACGTGGCTGGGACAATAAAGCGATGAATAAACTGTTCAAACGGATCGATCTGTACCATGCGTTAGCCACGTACAATGAACCGACCGATTGGACATTTGGATTTCAACGCCTACGTCATCCCGTGATGACCGTGAAGATACAGCGGATTGACAATATGGATTATGAGACAGCGTGCGGTATGGCATTTGCGACATACCTGCAGCATTTGCACCACTGAAATCATCTTCGGTAAGAGTCGAGCATGGATTGCTCGACTGGCTTTGATTGTAGAGGTATAACATGTCACACTTATCGACCAGTCCACCATTACCTAAACTGAAAAAGTACCTTCACCGGCACCTGAAAATGACATTAAAACAATACGATTCAGCGCATTGTTCAGGTATTTTATACACGCCACCTCGAATCACACAGCTCTACTGTGATGCATTTTTAGGTACGGAAGCAGTTGATGAATTAGGGTTACTGGATCCATATCAGGCTTGTTTAATTCCATCTGAAATATACAGCTTGCACGAGTTTCAGTGTACCTTTATAAAGGGCAATGTAGATCGGATCATTTTCTTCCAGGCTTATAGTTTGGAAACCGCAGTGTCTCCGATATTACAGCAGTTCGGTGATTTCGTACTGGCACAAGTAGAGCCGGTATTACAACAAGCTCAGGTAAGAGGACTTTTTTCTGAATGATCGCACCGTAGCGGGAGGGTGGCTATATGGCCACTCTCCCATTATGCCCGATTCCAATAGGTTAAACTGACATATACTGTCTTTGAAGTATTTGGAGGACTTATGATTGAAATAGAGCACTTAATTGGTCTTGTACGCAATAAGACCGTCGGGATCCGTGAGACCCCGGATAAAAACATCGATGGAATCCGTAGGCGGACGGTATACATCAATCAGACAAGATGGGCCCTGACCGTGGTCGATCGCAACAACATTAAACACCGTATCTCGAATTCACCGACGCCGTATACTCAGGAGTTCATCATCCGGGATGAGTATCTGGTACCGCCATCGGCTTTCAGTGATTTACAGCGGCTGTTTTTGGAAAAAGCCAATGATAGTGAGTATGCCGATCTACGGGTATTTCAGGAAGCGTTCTATAAGCAATATGAAGAACGCAAGTTTACACCACTGACATTGACGTTAGATTGTGTCGTGACAGAAGCCCGGTTAAAAGAGTACCGGACGTTGTACATAGCGAATCGGGATGTGATGATCTCATTAGAGCCGCCGGGTATCGTACCCGATCATCCATACTCCTATGCCGCCATCATTCAAGGCCGGTATATGGAATCGGCCAATACAGTACACGGCCTGACGTTTTCAATCGAACTGATCGATAACGAACAGCAGGTCAGTGATCGGTACATCTACTTGGCAAAACAAGTGTTTCATTTACGGCCGCAACGGGATATTCTAAGGGCTTCCGGCGTTTATGTCGGGATCACGGAACAGGATGCCCACGGCCATCCAACCGTCAGTACGGCCTGCTTCAGTTTAGAAGAAGCGGAAGAAAAGTTGGGGTTGTTCAAAACACGAGAGGAAGCTCTCAGCGGAGGCGATGTTAAATCGTTACGTCAGGAGCATGTTGCCGAATTGAATCATCAACATAGCTTACGACAGTTGGAGTTGAAACAAGTGGAACAGCAATTAAAGGAAGAAGCCGAACGGATGAAGGTCGAGCAACTGGAGCGGGATATGAAAGCCAAGGAGGAGCAGACGAAATGGGAGCAGGAGAAGATACGCATGGATGCCGAAATGCAACGCATGAAGGCCCGTATGGAAGAAGAGCGGATGCGACGGGAATCGCATTATGAGCAACGTTCATACGAACGTAAGGATGAGCATGAATGGTTTAAGTTCGTGAGTGCCGCCTTAGTGGCGAGCCTCGGTATCGTTGCCATCATCATGAAAAAGTCCTAGCCGTAGTCAGGAAAAAAGTAGGCTCGACATTATCTAATGTCGTTCGTACGCACGGCCGACCTTTGTTTCTCTAACCGACCCCTAACAATAAATAGGAGACACCGATGGAAAAAGCCTTTCGTGCTTTAATAGACAAGCACGTCCCGTACCCGAATCGGGCCGTTTGCGATGGCCTAGCGACGACGTACATCCCGTTGGCGGAAGCGTATATCGACGAAGTCTTTAAAAGCGCGATCCGGTCATTACCGAATCTCAAGTATTTAGGCCCGAAACCGTGTACGCCTAAAGAAGAGTATGAAGAAGTGACTCGACCCCGCAATGGCCGGCGGACGTTCAACTTGGCCCGGTCGGATATCTACCAGGTCCGTTACTGGTTTGAATACCAGGGAGTGAAGTTTGATCGGTATCTGTACTTGCCATTCGTGGAAGATGCCGGCATCATTCACTTGAGCGGCTCGTGTTATCACATCCATCCCGTCTTGACGGATAAGTGTGTGAGTGCGACCAACCAGGGGGTGTTTGTACGGTTAGAGCGGGATAAAGTCAATTTTTATCGATTGCCCTATTCGTACATGACAAACCAGGGTCGGGAGCAGACGTATGTCGTCTGGAGCGAGATTTTCCGTAAAAGTAAGGAGATGCAAAAAGTCCCGGCGACGACCCGGGCAAAGAGTTGTATCGCGCAATATCTGTTTGCCCGCTACGGGTTTATGGAGACGTTTGCCCGGTTTGCCAATACCGTACCGATTGTTGGTGAATTGACGGAGCATATGGAGCAGGACTTTCCATCCAGCGAATGGGTGGTGGGTTATTCGGTGCAGATCAAACCGAAGTCATATATGGAGCAAGTGTACTTTCCGAGCCGATTGTTCGTAGCTGTAAAACGGACTGACTGGAATTCCATCACGCAAGCATTGATGGCTGGTTGTTTCTACGTGATCGATCACTTTCCGCAGCGGATCTCAGTGGAGACGATCGTCGATGCACGGTTATGGGTGATCCTGCTCGGTGAAGTCATTTTCTCAGGCAACAGTCGGGTGGGTGTGAACTGTACCCGCATTCAGGAGCATTTTAACTCATTGGACGAATACGTGGACCCAATCGTGGCCCGTAAGCTCATCGAGATTGGCTGCGAGGTGCAGGATTTCTACGAGCTGATGGCCTTTATCTTAAAGGAGTTCAACCAATGGACCTTGGCTTCACCGGAAGTGACCCAATCCGTCTACGGTAAGAATCTGGAAGTACTGTACTATGCCTTATTTGACATCAAAGCCAGTATCTTCCGCACTGTCTTTCAATTGGTCAAACAGGATCGTAAGAAGCAAGAGAAAGGCAGCATGCTCTCGGCGAAAGATGTACAGGACATTTTCAACAAACATCTGAAACCCGGGAGTATCTTTGGCCTGCAACGGGCCAATATCGCCGCAGGGAGTGTCTCATATTCCGGCGATAACAAATACTTCAAGCTCACCAGTGTCATAGGTCAGCAGCAAAGTGTCGTGGGGGCACGACGGGGCCGACGGACACGGACGATCGTCGATGCCTCAAAACGTCTCCACAGTTCCATGATTGAAGCCGGGTCGGTCTTGTTTCTCTCCAAGAGCAATCCGACCCCGATGATTCGGGCCAATCCGTATTTACATCTGGATCTCAGTACCGGCATCATCACTCAAAATCCGAAGTTTCAAGCCTTATTGGAACATACGGAAAGTTTGCTCAAGGCAAACAAAGAAACACAATAGAACCATAATCGCATTAGGAGATTGGTATGTTACCACATCGACACGACGCTTTGGAGCGTCAACCCGTCCAGTACCCGCCCGGGGCACCGCCGACGGTCCCTCAGATCGTCGTACCGGGCGAAGTCCATTTCATGTTGGGTCATATCGCTGCAGATATGGCCACCGAAGCCAGTATAAAAGCGACACAAAGTCCATTACGGCTGTTTGCATTCAACCTGCTGTCGAATAACAACTGGCAAAATGCGGACTTTGCGGATTTAGTATCCTTCGCAGCCTACAGTATCGTGCTGGAGATGCGGCGGACCGGTATTCCGGATCCCCACCAAGTCTTGTCGCACCACCTGGTCGACATTTACACCCTGTGGTTATCGGAGAAGCTCTTTCAGTATCCGGAGCTCAAGGGGGTCGTCCCGCCTAATTATGTCGCGGCCACGATGAACAATCTGGCCTTTCTTAACAATCGCAAACAGGAGATCGCTATGTTACGGAATCAGTTAGGGATGGGGGGCGAGATTGCCACGACCTACGGTCAACCTATCGCACCCGCGTATCCGCAGTCGGGATACCCGTCACAGGGGTACCCGCAGCAGCCGTACAACCGACCGGCCGCACCGCCTCCATACGGTCAGCCGATGTATGGCCAGCCGGTACAAACTCATCCAGGCTATGGTTACCCACCCCCGGGTGGACAGGCCTTTGGGCCAGGAATGGGCGGTCCGATGATGCCTCCCCATCAAGGCCCGATCAACCGGTACGCCATTTCGCAGACAACTGCGAATATCGGTACGGCTTTACCGACCGGACCGACTCCGAGTCTGGGTCAACCGCAACGGATGGCACCGCCCGAACAGGTAGGTAGTCTAAACCAATCGGCGTATTTCGACCGTTATGCTGATCGGTTGGCCGCCAATGGATCTACCGTGACGACGATAGAAGCTCCGGTGGTCATCCCGACAGTACGGACTAAATATGATTGGCAACCGAGTATGCATCAGTACTATCGGCAGCTCATCGATACCACGCGGTACTACGTTGAGTACCAATTGTTTAACAATCAAACCATTGAAGTCATCAAGCCTTTGGAGTCCCCTATGAACCGTGAAAACCATGCCATTACGCTGTTGGGTCACAGCTATACTCTTGATGGAATTTTGCGTCAAGAGCAAGTGCAGAATGCCGGAAAGGATATCGCCGCTATAAATAGACAGGACTTGGAGGCGGTGATCAATAAAGAAGAGGTGAAGAATATTGACCTGATTCACCAGTACGTCGATACCACGTGGGCAGTGGATGCTTTCTTGGACGATGTAATCTTCAGAACCAAGCTAGATTGCCGACTGCATCAAGCCATTAAGGGGCGGTGCAGCGTCTACCGCAGTTTCGCTACTATTGCCAAACCAATAGTTACATCCGAAAACTACGATAACGTCTTTAAAGAACTGATGGACGTTCGGAAGCTGGTGGATATAGGCAAGAAGCTCAAGAGCATCGGGACAGCATGCAACCGAGTGAGTATAGAGGCCGATGTGTCGGGTCGTGAGGACATGGCGCTGTACTGCCATGAAATAGATGTGTGGCTCACTGAGCTCATGAACCATTTCCTGATGTATAACTTATCGCTGGGAAAAGTAAGCATCGAGAGCTTCAGCGATGACATTGAAGAATTGCGGACATACCTGCACGACAATTTCAATGTGAATTACATCAACGCCTACGATCGGTTTGAAGATGAACTGCTGAACACCCGTAAAAGCAGTCCATTGGACGACAGTGCCGCAGCGATATTGAGGGATAGCTTCGGTGTCAAAGAAGAAGGCGTGACCGCGTCCTTTATTCCGATCAACTATAGCTTGACGTATGTCGACTTGATGAGTCAGGAGTTGAACGTTCACTTAGAGAGCGATGAAGCCTTGCTGATCCAATCGCAACAGACGCCGATGTTGTATGAACTGGCAGATAGCCTGTTTAACCAAATGGATGCCTGGCCCTATCGGACGTCTCGAAACCTGATCATCACACGGGATGATAAAATCTACCGACTGCACAAAGGGTATCTGGGCATCAATAGCTACCTGATCAGCCTGTAATACCCCTGGGGCTCGTGAATAATGTCGAGCCCCTTTACCCCTTTTCTGACTACATGAGGATAACGACCATGACTACTTTGACTATTGAGCAATTTAATGAGCGGTACGGTTACAATGAAGATCGTTTTATCAGTGCGACAGACTTTTGGAATGAACCGAATATGGCAGCAGACTATGCCATGATACGGTTAGCCAATACCGTCGACCTGCTGGCACGGTTAAAATGGAAAGCCGTATTAGCGCCAGAGGGCTGGGAACTGTTGGCACAGCCGTTCGATCGGACGGATGTGACCGTCCGTCGTCGCTTTGGCGATTACGCGAACTTCGTATTGATGGAGGAGGATCACCTCACGGAGTTTAATACGGAACAAGAAATGCTGGCCTTCATGCTGGCTCGATACTGCTAAACGGCATAG
>Ga0172367_10006006_pt1 | contig 14484 bp, 7 predicted proteins | sample Lak10m_FD_114542 | JGI IMG/M metagenome (GOLD analysis project Ga0172367, IMG submission 114542) | Freshwater microbial communities from Kabuno Bay, South-Kivu, Congo - kab_022012_10m | ecosystem: Environmental > Aquatic > Freshwater > Lake | place: Democratic Republic of the Congo: South-Kivu... | reverse complement strand
TCCGGCCAAACTTAGCGATGGCACCATAACCGCCATGGCCGTAGATGCCGATGGCCGACTCTGGCTCGCCTCCGAAGTGATTGCCCGCTTCGACCCCCAAACAGCAGCATCCATCCTTCTTGGTCCCGCCGATTACTATACCACTCAGTTTCCTACCTGTATCGCGATAGATCTCGACGGCGCCGCCTGGGTCGGCAGCCGCGACAAAGGAGCATTTGTCGTGGATAAAGCATCCGCCTGGCGCCTCGAACTGGTATTGCAACAGCCGTTCGACTGCAATTCCGAAAAGGGCAACGCGGCAATAAATGCCGTGGTAAGCGGCGGAAACCCACCTTTCTCCTATTCCTGGAATACCGGACAGAAAAGTCCTTCCCTGAGCGGTCTGAACCCAGGAAAATATGCCATTACCGTGCTCGATGCCACCGGCAACCAAAAAACAGCCGAATTAACGCTGGAGGATACGCGTATCCAATCCTCCGCCCGTGCGACCAAAGAGGAAAGCGCCCGCAATATGAAGGACGGACAGGCTACCGCTTCGGCTACCGGAGGCTATCCGCCCTACACCTTCTCCTGGGACAACGGAGAAAAAAATGCCCAGGCGCAATCGTTGACTGGTGGAAATCACCAGGTTACTGTAACAGATAGCAAGGGATGTAAATCCATCGCACAAGTGGCCGTGGCTAGAAAAGATGACCCCATTTCGCTCCAAACCATCCGCATAAAAGGGGTGAGCTGTCCAGAAGAAAAGGATGGCGCATTTGAAATAGCCCTAACCGGAGGCAGCCCTCCCCTTCAGGTAAAGTGGAGTACTCCAGGCCTGCAAGGCACACAGTCCAGCGGACTCCGCGCAGGAAAATACCCGTTATCCGTCACCGACTCCAAAGGCGTGTCACTCGACACTTTTATAGAAATTCCAGCCCCCCTGGTGCTGTCGCTCCGCATTCAGGCAGAAAAACCGTGCAGCCTCAATGCCGCCGATGGACAAGCACTGGCCATCGCAAGCGGGGGGACTATCCCATATAATTTCACCTGGGACAATGGAGAAAAGACAGAACGAGCCGTTGCCTTAGCTGCCGGCAACCGACAAGCCACCGTAATCGATGCCAATGGGTGTCGGGCAGAAGCCAAAATAATCGTTTCTGAAAATATCCCTCCGTTGCAGGTAACCCTAACCCAAATGGGAACCATTAAATGTTCGGGAGAAAACCAAGCAGCCCTGCAGGCTAATGTGTCCGGAGGCAAACCACCGTTCAAGTATCAGTGGAGCAACGCAACCCTAAGCGGAGATAAAGCCAATGGATTAAAAGCCGGCACCTACCGATTATCTGTTCAGGATGCAGCGGGAAACACCTCCAACACAGAAATAACCATTCCAGAACCAGCCCCCCTCGAGCTGAGTACAGAAATACTGGCCGCCGCTTCCACCAACAAATCAGATGGAAAAGCCAGGGCAACTGCCCGCGGAGGCACCGCGCCCTACGCATTTACGTGGGATACCCGCGAAACCAATGAAAATGCAATCCTGCTTCCAGCGGGCATGCGCAAAATAACGGTAGTGGATGCTAATGGCTGCTCCACTAGCGCGCAGGTAGAAATGAAAGAAAATATTCTACCCATCAGCCTGTTCCTCAGTGTTTCAAAAGAAATTAAATGCCAGGGTAAGGCCGAAGGCGCACTGGCGCTTTCTATCCGAGGTGGCAAAAGCCCGTTCTCCATTCTCTGGAATATTCCGGGAACGAGCGGGGAGAATCCAGTCAACCTAAAAGCCGGGAAATACGAAGTAACCGTAACGGATGTAACTGGTACGAAAGCTACCCAACAGATAGAATTGAAAGAGCCACCCCGCCTGGAAGCAAGTGCGACGCTGGTACAAATGGCCGATACGGATCAGGCAAATGGAAAAGCCAAAGTAGTATTTAGCGGAGGAAGCCCCGGATATACGTTTGCATGGAGCAACGGAGCAAACGGACTGGAAAACGAACAGCTCGCCGCTGGAAAATACACCGTCACTGTTACCGATAATAACGGCTGCAGTGCCAATGCCGGCGTTGAAATCACAGAGGCCATCCAGCCATTGGCTGCCCAGATTATCACGGATAAACCCATTGGCTGTCAGGGCCAGAAAAATGCCCAACTTAGCCTGGAGGTTTCCGGTGGAAAGAAACCTTATACGTATTCCTGGAGCAACGGAACCAAGGCGATGACACTGTCGCTGCTTGGCCCAGGTACTTACAAAGTAACGGTATCGGATGCAAAAGGGAATAGCGTCACGCGAGAAACCACCCTCAAGGAACCGTTGCCATTTAAAGTCGTTTCGCGATATGTCATCGGTGCCGGAGCCAAGGCAGATGGCGAAGCACACCTACAAGCAAGCGGCGGCACAGCCCCTTACCAGTATCAGTGGGACAATCAAGAGGTGGAAGCCACCGCCCGATTGCTCAGCAGCGGCAGCCACCAAGTCACGGTTACAGACCAGGGAGGATGTATGGAAACACTTACCCTGGAAGTTCCTGGAAGAATCATCGAGGGCCTCTACCCTACCAACGTGAAAAAGGACGTAATTATCCAGCTGGAACAAGTGCGCTTCGATGTGGACAGTACCAACTTTAACCCAAAATCCATCCCGGCATTGGACGAAATAGTCCACTTCCTGCAGGCTTTCCCTCAACTGAGCATTGAAATTGGAGGACATACCAGCAGCCTTTGCTCCGATGAGTTTTGTGATAAGCTGTCGGCAGCCAGAGCAAACTCCGTAGCTATGTACCTGATGCGCAAAGGGATAGAGCAAACTAGAGTCAGTTCCGTAGGATACGGCAAACGAAATCCGATTGCACCCAACAATACGGCAGAAGGCCGGCAGAAAAATCAGCGTGTTGAGTTAAAAATCCTTGAAACCGGTAATCCGTAGCCTGGAGGCGCTCACTCGTCGATGAATCGTCCAAGCAGATGCTCCAACAGAAAAGCAATTTGTATTTTAGGCCTGATTATTTAAAAATTGACGTATGAAGAAACTTATTTTACCTTTTGTAGTCGTAGCGATGCTGCCCCTGCTTATGTCGGCACAGCCGGGCACCCGACCCGCTGGTACCCCTCCGGCTCCAGCTGCCGAAGCAGCCGATAAGAAAGCAAGCCCAAAGGGTTATAGCGATTTTATTACGGATAAAGCTATCTCCATGGCGGGGATGTTCACCACCCATCAGGTGGGCGACAAGTACTACCTGGAGATACCGGATTCCCTATTTGGCCGGGAAATCATGGCCATCACCCGAATGTCCAAAACACCGGCTGGCGCTGGTTATGGCGGGGAACAGGCCAACCGCCAGGTTGTCCGCTTTGAAAAAGGACCTACCAACAATGTGTTTATCCGGGTCGTTTCCTACCTCAATGAAGCAGAGAATGAAAATGAGCCCATCGCGCAGGCTGTGTTAAACTCCAATGTGGAGCCGATTGCCGCCGCATTCGATATCAAAGTCGCACGAAAAGATACCTCTGTTCTAATTGAAGTGGGGGATTTTTTCAACGGGGAGAACCAGGTGTTCACCCTACCACCTGCTTCCAAACAGCGCTATAGACTGAGTGCTATTCAAAAAGACAGATCATACATCGTAGAATGGAAGGCATTCCCGATTAACGTGGAAATCCGCACCGTAAAAACGTTCTCCGTAACGCCCCCTTCTCCGATGCCCGGCTCGCCTTCCAGCAGAACGGCAGACCTGCCCGGCGGACTAGCAGCCGGAGCGGTCACCTTCGAAATGAATACCTCCATGATTCTCCTCCCGAAGGAGCCTATGCGACCCAGGCTATTCGACCCTCGGGTCGGTTTTTTTGCTACCCGATCCACTATCTATGGCGATGATTCCCAACGCACCGAGCAGGAAACCAGAGCCGTTCGCTGGCGCCTGGAAGCAAAAAATGAGGCCGATGCCGCCCGTCAACAACGTGGAGAGCTGATTGAGCCAGCCAAACCTATCGTATATTACATCGACCCGGCAACCCCCCTCAAATGGCGTCCTTACCTAAAGAAAGGGGTGGAAGACTGGCAGGTTGCCTTCGAACAGGCCGGCTGGAAAAACGCTATCCTAGCCAAAGACTGGCCCGAAAATGATCCTACCATGAGCCTGGAAGATGCCCGTTTTTCCGTGATTCGCTATTTTGCCTCCGACATCGAAAACGCATACGGCCCTAACGTCAATGACCCTCGCTCCGGTGAAATCATCGAAAGCCATATCGGATGGTATCACAACGTCATGAAGCTGCTGAAAAAATGGTACACCACCCAAACAGCCGCTGCTGAACCTAAAGCCAGAGCACTGGAATTCAGCGACGAACTGATGGGGCAACTCGTCCGATTCGTTTCCTCACATGAAGTGGGTCATACCCTCGGCCTACGCCATAACTTCGGCGCATCGAACGCTACGCCCGTGGAAAAACTCCGCGATAAGGCTTTTGTAGCTGCCAATGGCCACACCTCCTCCATCATGGACTACGCCCGCTTCAACTATGTCGCACAACCAGAAGACGGCGTGACCGACTTCTTCCCACGCATCGGCGACTACGATCGCTGGGCCATCGAATGGGGCTATAAACCCATCTACACGACCCAAAATGCGGAGGAAGACAAAAAAATTCTCAACAAATGGTACCTCGACAAGGCCGCCAATAATCCCCGATTGCGCTTCCTTACGGAAAGCAGTGCTATCGATCCCCGCGCACAAAGCGAAGACCTGGGCGACAACTCCATGCTCGCTTCTGAGTATGGCATTAAAAACCTACAACGGATGATGCCCAACCTAGTTTCCTGGGCAAAACAAGAAGCCGCGGATTACGAACGCGTTCAGGAAATGTACAGCGATATCGTTTCGCAATACAGAAGGTACATCGGACACGTCACCAAATGGGTAGGCGGAGTCTATGAAACGCCTAAAACATACGAACAGGGCGGTGTGGTCTATGAACCCGCGCCAAAGGCTATGCAAAAATCTGCGGTAGATTTTCTACATAAACAACTGTTCCAAACACCCACCTGGATGCTCGATCAAAAAGTACTCAGTCTGATTGCTTCCGATATGGGCGTGGCCTCGCTGGCGCAAATTCAGGAATCTGCCCTCAATAGCTTGTTTTCCTCCTCCAGACTCCAACGATTGATTGAAGCAAAATCAGCTTATTCTACTGCGTATGGAATTGATGAATTCTACCTGGATGTGAAAAACGGAATTTGGGCAGAATTAAAGGCAAACCAGGCTGTTTCGGTACATCGCCGCAACCTGCAACGCATGTACATCGACAAAATGGTTGAAACATTGAATCCAAAGAAGGAAGATGCGTCGGCCGCTTTTTTCTCCTTCGGACCAAGCACACCATCTATGGATCCCGACAAAACAGATATTGCCGCCATTACCCGCGCTACCCTGCGCGCCCTTCTGTCGGAGTTGAAGGCAAAAGCTGCTTCCACTACCTTCCAAATGACGAAATACCACTACGAAGACTGTATTGAACGCATTAAGGCCGGACTGGAAAAAGAGGATTAATTCAAAGCAATACAAGGAGTTATATTAAGAAAAGGGCTGTCTAAAGAGCATTTTCGTAGCAAAAACTATCGAATGGCTCTTCGGGCAGCCCCTTTTCTTTTCGGACGTTGCGTTTTCATACCTCGCCTTTCTGCCAAGGTCTTTACTCCATTTTGCACCGGCAAGATGTACATGGCCGGGACGCTTACCTATGTCAGCACCTGCAAAATACCCGGTAATACCTCCAGTTCAATATCGTGAATACCATCAAAAGGAATTTCCCCATCCATCTCCACCATAACCGAATCGCTCGATGTCAGTCTGATTTTTTGAGCCTGGAACCAGGAAATCACCGGATCATCCAAATGGCTACCCGATAGTAGCTTTGGTAATTTTCGGAGTATCCCCATACGGCCTATTTTGCGGACTACCATGATTTCCATTTTTCCATCCCGCACGTCCGCCTGTGGAGCGACCCAAAAGGAACGACCAAAACATCGGCCGTTCATGAAGGCTGCCAGGGTGGTTTCCAGTGACAATGGCTCGGCATCCTCCACCGTCAGGCTGACCTTGAGCACCGGATAATTCCATAGTGTTTTAAGCACCGCAGCCAAATAGCCCATAAACCCGGTAAAATAATGGGGAAGCGTAGAAAAGTTATAGCCTGCCATCGCGCTAAACCCGACGTTCATTCCATTTATAAAGTATCTCGGCTGCGAATAGGCACTCCCAACAGGCACCGCCCGGCAAGCATCCATGGGCACTACTCGGCGCCTGGCTATTTTTTCTATCGCCTCCGCAACAGGGAATGGCTGGCTGCCAATGCCCGTTTCCGGTGGAATCATTTTTACAAAATCATCTCCATTACCTAGTGGGATGATTCCAAATGGCTTCGTCGGCCCTTCCCCGGAAGCAAGCAGCAAACCGTTGGCCACCTCGTGCGCTGTACCATCTCCACCCGCCGCCACCACCGCGCTGTACCGCGCCGATTCAGCGCGGGCTATCTCCAAGGCATGCCCCTTCCCACTGGTTTCCAGAATGGTATAGGCTATTCCACCAGCATCCAGACCACGTATCACTTCCGGCCAGAGATGCTTCGCACGCCCTCTACCCGCCACGGGATTGTAAATAATCAGCACCGCATTTTCCTTTGTCATGGCATTGGTTCAAAATGGAAATGCTCCATATTATCCAAATAAAACCCTGCAATTTCCATAATTAATCCTACTATATACAGGTAAATTAAATTTTTTAAAATTTTTAGCTGCCAAAAATATCTACTTCAAAACGATGGATACCTTGCGTACCAGATCAGCGCGCTAATATGCCTTCCGTACGCCCTGCAATCGTCGGGTGAAGTCATACAAGCGAATATCCGAAAAGTATTCCGCCCCCATTCATGGCATTTCAAAACAATATCCTTTGGCTGCGCATCCCGGTGGACTTACGGAACGGTGCCTTTTTTTGATTCGGGTTGCCTGAGGGGTTTCGGCGATGTACCTTTGCAAAAAATCAACCGGTGATAAACGCACAAAACATTCATAAATCCTATGGTCAGCTCCATGTGCTCAAAGGCGTGAACCTGGAGATTGCGCAAGCAGAAATAGTGGCTATTGTTGGAAAATCGGGTGCCGGAAAAAGCACCTTACTGCATATACTGGGCACCTTGGATCAGGCAGACAGCGGCGATCTCCAAATAAACGGCATAGAGGTACGTGGCCTTAATCCATCGCAACTCGCGAAATTCCGAAATCAGGAAATCGGTTTTGTTTTCCAGTTTCACCACCTACTCCCTGAATTTACCGCATTAGAAAACGTCTGTATTCCCGCCTTTATAGGGGGTATGGCCGAAGGGCCTGCCGCCCACCGAGCCAAAGAGCTACTAGATTATCTGGGTCTCAGTGAACGTATGCAGCACAAACCCGGTCAATTATCGGGAGGGGAGCAGCAGCGGGTGGCGGTGGCCAGGGCACTGATGAACAAACCCGCCGTCGTCTTTGCGGATGAGCCCAGCGGCAATTTGGACTCCGGCTCTTCCCAGGAACTACACCACCTGTTTTTTCAACTTAGGAAAGATTTCCGGCAGACTTTTGTTATTGTCACCCACAATGCAGAACTCGCCGCCATGAGCGATCGACGGCTGGAAATGAAAGACGGTTTGTTGCCCGGGAATGGTTAAAGAAATCTAAATACCCCGTAACTATACAATCGAGCACGCCACTTATTCTGTTATTTTACGGTTTCGTTTTGGTATCTACGCTGCCTTGTTATCCCTATTAAAATTATTCATCATGCGCATGAAGTTTGCTTTATTAAATATTCTACTGCTCGGAAGCATTTCCCTATGGGCACAACAAACGTCCGTTTTCTCGGAGGCTTATCGGGCTTTCGCACGAGGGGACGAATTTTTCAAAGACGGTCTGCTGGCACCTGCCCAAATAGAGTTCCAGAAAACTCTGGATCTCCTGCTCCCTGTTCAGGATGCCGAAGCGGTGATGCTAACCACCCAGGCCCGCCTCCAGCTTGCCAAATGCAGTGTTCGACTGGGTGCCAAAGACGGAGAAGCTACCACCCTACAACTCATCCGATCCCTGCACCCCGACCCAGCCTACCAGCAGGCACTGGTCGATTTGGGCAATTTTTATTTCAACAACAAACGCTATGAGGACGCACTGAACTACTACGCCAGAATACCGTCCGGCACCCTGCCCAAAGCGCAAATGGACCAGGTTCAGTTCAGACAAGGCTATGCCACGTTCGTCAAAAAACAATATACCACTGCCAAATCGTTCTTTCTCGAAATGGCGTCTCAGGCCAATTCGGAATATGCCGCACCTGCCAATTACTACCTCGGCCTGTGTTACTTCTTCGAAGCCGATTACGATAAGGCATACCAATCATTCCAACGAATAGAAAACCATGCCGATTACAAAAATGAACTCCCCTACATACAAGCACAAATCCTGTTTGCACAACGGAAGTTTGATGAATTAATCCAAAAAACGGCATCCCTAGTCAACGATACCCGAACCGCCAACCTGAAGGAGATCCGGCAGCTCGTAGGTCAATCCTATTTTGAAAAAGGGGATTATCCAAACGCGCTCCCCCACCTTGAATTCTATGCCTCCAACGCGTCTAAGATGCGCGAAGAAGAACTATACCAGGTCGGATATGCCCAATATCAGATGAAAAAATACCAGGATGCGATTCGCAATTTCAAGCCGCTCTCCATTGCGAATACATCCATTGGCCAAAACGCGATGTTTTATCTGGCCAACTGTTACTTGCAACTGGGCGACAAAAACAGCGCGCTGAATGCCCTCGCGACGGCCAAACGCCTCGATTACGACCCTATCTTACAGGAAGATGCCCGTTTCAACTATGCCAAACTGGCCCTCGAGCTCAACCAACCACGCGAAGCAGCGAATGAACTACAGGTCTTTACCCCACAATCCAAATACTATTCCGAAGCCCAGGGGCTACTCAGCCAAGCGCTATTGGGCTACCGCGACTACCAACAGGCCCTCGACATTCTCGAGGACATTATGAAAACCAACCAGTCGCCCCAGCTCAAGGCCACCTATCAACAACTTTCGCTCAGTCGGGGCCTGCAACTGATTCAGCAAAACGATTTGGAGAACGCCCGCAAACAGCTCCAGGCTGCTATAGACCATCCACTGAATGCCCAAAACACAGCGGTGGCCCTCTTTTGGATGGCCGATATCGCCAACCGCCGGGAGGATTACGAGGAAAGTATCCGGTATATCGACAAATTTCTCGTTGCCGCCAAATCACTGACCAATCTCCCAGAGGAAAGCAACGTCCTTACCGCCAATTATTTACAAGCCTATAATTTGCTGCGCACCAATAGCTATGACCGTTCGCGAAGCCTCTTCCAAGCAACCGTCGATGGGATTAGCCGGGCGCGGAATTCCATCAAAAACCCGGAAATCACCAACAGCATACTCGGCGACGCGACTATGCGCCTCGGCGATGGCTATTTTCGGGAAAACTTATATGCCAATGCCCTGAAGTACTACAACGAGGCAATCAGCAAAAGATATAATGGCTACGATTATGCCTTATTTCAAAAAGCCATCATCGAGGGACTACAAGGCCGCAAAACAGAAGAAATCAACGCCCTGAAGAACCTGGTTGCCAGTTTTCCCAATTCCGAATACGCAGATGATGCCTTATTTCGGTTGGGTGATACCTATCAGGAAGTCGGCAACTTAGCGGAAGCCATGGAACCACTGAAAACGTTAGTCAGCAAGTACCGCAGCAAATCTCCGCTCATCAATCAGGCACTCCTAAAGCTCGGCCTCATCGCATACAACCAAGGCAACTACGAAGGCGCCGCCAGCTACTACAAACAAGTGTTCTCCAACAACCCGGAACCAGGCGAAGCCTCCCAGGCGTTGTCGGCCCTCGAAGAAATTTATATCGGAGACCTCGGTCGCCCCGGAGAATACACGGCCTTCCTCGAAACAGTACCCGGATATAAAGTCGATAATTTCGTCCGGGATTCACTCAACTACAAAGTAGCTATAGTCCAATTTGAAAACCAGGAATTCAAACGGGCGGCTGAATCCTTTTCAAACTACTTGCGCACTTTCCCCAAAGGCAGCTATGTCGTCCCCGCTACTTACAACCGGGCCGAATGCTACAGCAATTTGAAGGAATACAGCAAAGCACTTCCCGATTACGACGCTGTTATCAAACAAGGACCCAGCAAATATTTTATTAAAGCACTGGAAAAAGCTGCCCTCATTGCCTACCACGATGCGCAGGATTTTCAAAAGGCTTTCAACTACTATGTCGAATTGGAAAGAAATGCTTCGTCGGAAGACAAACTTTTCGAGGCACAAATTGGTGCGATGCGCTGCGCCTACCGCACCAACAATCGCCAGGCACTCGCCAACTACTCCTCGAAGGTAGCCAACAACAGCAACGCCTCGCCGGAGCAGGTCGCCACCGCCAATTTCTATATCGGCAAACAGGCCTTCGATGTCCAAGACTTCAATACCGCCATGACCGCCTTCCAAAAGGTTATCAAAAACAGCGATAATGAACTCACCGCAGAAGCCCGCTACCTGATTGCCTCCATCCATTTCCAACGCAGAGAACTGGATAAAGTCAAGACCATCTGTATGGAGGCCAACCGCCTAAGTTCCGCCTACCCCAACTGGGTCGCCAAATCATTCCTGCTGCTGGCCGATGCTATGGTGGAAACAAAAGACCTATACGATGCCCAAGCCGTACTGGAAAGTCTGATCGAAAATTTTGATGGGGATAAAGAACTGGTCGAAATAGCTAAGTCCAAACTTGCCCAGGTGAAACGCCAGATTGAACAAACCAGCATCCTAAACAAGTCCGGCTCAGGCAACTAAAAGCATCCCTTTTTCCACCTCCAAACTTTGAAGTATGAAACCTATCTTTTTTATTTTCATATTCCTCCTGGCTTCCACCACCCTCCCGTTGGAAGCACAAAACCTGGAAACGGGACGCGTCGAAATTATACGGCAATTCAACGCTCGGTTGGCAGACGCGGGAAGATTATCCCTCAACCCCCAACTTCCACCGCTCGATACTACGAAAAAGAACATGAACTATAGCGTAGTCAATCGCCCCCTCAACGTGCTCTACCCCGCCCCAAAAATCAGCCCCAAAACACTTCGGAATGAACCACAGGAACCTGTTTATCCTGGCTTTATCAAAGTCGCTGCCGGCCTACCTAAAGCCATTCTGTTCGAAGGTGGCTACCACGGAAAAGGAGGGGATAACATGGACTTTGGCGTTGATTTTCGCCATCTGTCTATGAACAATTCCAAATCAACGGAAAACCAGCAGTTTGCAGATAATGACCTCGGACTGAACGCCACCATTCATACCGACCAGGGGTTCTCCCTCGCCTCGAAAGTTCAGTACAGCCACGACATCCTGCACTACTACGGCTATAATACCCTAGGCGAAGAAAGCGAAAAAACCTACTCCTTTGCATCCGAAGATGTTAAACAACGTTTTTCGCAGCTGTCTGGTCAAGTAAAAATATACAGCAACCAGCGCACCAAGGGCGATATCGATTACCAGGCCAGTGTCAACTATTACAACCTGCAGGATCTGTACGCTGCCCGCGAAAACGGGTTGGTCCTCAATATACACGCCGCCAAATGGTTCAGCGACCTACATCCGCTCTCCCTTGGAATCCGCGCCGACCTGAGTACCTTGCGCGATACCGCCAAACAACGTTTAAATGTGGTGACCGCTAATCCCGCCTATACCTTCCACAGTGATCGCTTTCGACTGAAAGCAGGTCTAAACTTTGTTGCATCCGGTGCCTCCGTCAGCATATACCCCAACCTCGAAGCTTCCGCCAATATCGTCCAAAATTTCATTACTGCCTTTGCCACGGTAGAAGGCGATGCACAGAAGAATACATTCCAAAGCCTGAGCACCGTTAATCCGTTCCTCGCCCGCTTTCCCGAACTGCGGAATAGTACCTACTACCATATTTTCGGAGGGGTGAAAGGCGAATATCGTGGAGTCCAATACCGGGCACAAATCGGATATAAGGACGTTGAAAACCTGGCACTTTTCCTGACTAATTCCGACACGATTCCCCGCTTGGACGTCTTGTACGATTCAGCAAGTATCGTCACATTCACGGCCGAGCTAAAAACCCGGTTTGATGGCCTTGAACTCGGTGGCCGATTCAGCCAGCACGTGTATTCCATGCACTCCCAGGAAAAGCCCTGGCACCTTCCCAGCCTAACCCTCCAAGCCAGTGCAGCCTATACCGGACTGATAGAAAACCTCACCCTAAAAAGCGAACTTTTTGTACAAAACGGGGTACCCGTTAGGGGATTGGACGGCCAGGCCAAAAACCTGAACGCCCTACTCGACCTCAGCTTCAGTGGGAAATACCAGCTTTCTGAAAATATCAGCGCGTTTGCCCAGGTTAATAATGTGCTCAACAACCGCTGGCAACGCTGGCAGTACTATCCCACCTACGGGCTAAATGTCCTGGCCGGTTTGCAGGCTCGGTTCTAAATAAATATGGCCGTTTAACCCCGGCAACCAGCGAACGCATGCGGGGAGTGGATTTGGGCATACGCCGCATCCATCTCCCCGCATGTGCATTTTACCCTTACCGCATTCATCCTCCCTCCCCCGGCTTCATACCTTGGCGGGTTCCGCTCATATCCCCTATTCAATCGGTGGATTTAGGCTAGATTCCTTGCAAATATCGGCGATGCTTTTTAACTTAATAGCAATTTAAAAATCATCATTTTTTCACGTAAAAATATACGGGTATGAACATCACCTTTGATGAACTCCGCGAGCTGAAGCACAAGCTCCCAGCAGGCACTATCCACCGGATTGCCGAAGCACTGAATATCTCCGAACAGACCGTGCGCAATTATTTTGGCGCCCATGATTACGACCATGGAGATAGCGCAGGCACCCACATTGAACCAGGCCCAAAAGGAGGAATTGTTCACCTCGAGGATACCACCATCTATGATTTGGCGGTTAAAATGCTCGAAGAATCGGAACACTAAGCGAAACAAGCCTATCTTCGACAGAGAGGTATCTCCCTAAAGATGCCTCTCTTTTTTTGGGAAAATGCCCTCAGATCGTCCAGTACTTCCCTTTTCATAGCGCGGTATTCCTCCAATGAAAAACACCCACTCCATCCTTCCTGCCGATAAAATAGCGGTTCAGCTATACACCATTCGAGACCACCTGGCGCTCAATCCAATAAATGCGCTGGAAAAGCTGGCCGAATTGGGAATCACCCAGGTAGAGTTGGCCTTCTGGCCTGCGAATTTTCCTGCAGAAAAAGCAGCCCCTGTCCTCCGGTCTCTCGGCCTTCAGGTATGTGCTGCCCATATTCAAATTCCACTGGAAGAATCCCACATCCAACAGGTGAAGGCATCTTTCGGATGTAACCGGTTTATTTGGCATGGATGGCCGGAAGACCCCGCGTATTCCTCTCTCAGCGAAACCCGCCGGCTGATTCGACAATACAACGAATACGCGCGCCTGGCAAGAGAAACAGGCACCCAGTTCGGCCTCCACAACCACTGGTGGGAGTTCAGAAACAAACTCGAGGGCAAATACGTGTTTGAGTGGCTTTTGGAAGAAACCGACCCCGATATTTTTTTCGAACTAGATGTTTATTGGATTCAGTTTGCCGGCCTAAATCCAGCCGAGATAATTCCTCAGTTTGGGAAGCGTGCCTGCCTGCTGCACCTGAAAGACGGGCCTGCCCAGTTCCGCGAATCCATCAGCCTGGATAACATGGACGATATGACGCCGCTGGGACAAGGCACCCTACCAATAGCTCAAATTATGGAATGTGCCCAGTCCAATGCCCCCCTTTATGTCCTTGAGATGGACCAAACCGCGGGCGACGTATTTGAAGCCCTTAAAGAAAGCCTCCATTTTCTGCGAAATATTGGAAATACGCGCCTATTACATGAATAAATAAAATGCATGGGTAAGCTCCCTATACGCTTCCGTCCAATCATTTTGGGCATCATGCTGGATAATCAAGGAGTCGGCATACATCTCCACTGGGCGGCATTCAAATTCCATGAGCAGGCGTTCAACCGGTTTACCCCGTTTGGTGGACACCTCGGTGGTACGACTGCAAAACAAATGGTAATCAGCGGCCAATTCTTTGAATCGAAGCCCCTCCAATCGCGGAAGAATGACACCAAATCGGCCACTGGGCTTCAACAGACGCTGTACCGCCTTCAGTAAATCGCCGTGCGGAAGCTTGACCGTATGCCTGACCTGGTTGCGCGTCTGATTTTCAGAAAAAGTTCCACCCGTAAAAAAGGGGGGATTGGTGATAATTACATCGTATCGATCCGGAGACTGAGCCGCAAATTCCTGCACAGAGCCATGCACGACACGGAGACGGTCTTTCCAGGGTGATTGCAAAAAATTATACGCACACTGGTCTGCC
>Ga0172367_10006003_pt1 | contig 14487 bp, 10 predicted proteins | sample Lak10m_FD_114542 | JGI IMG/M metagenome (GOLD analysis project Ga0172367, IMG submission 114542) | Freshwater microbial communities from Kabuno Bay, South-Kivu, Congo - kab_022012_10m | ecosystem: Environmental > Aquatic > Freshwater > Lake | place: Democratic Republic of the Congo: South-Kivu... | reverse complement strand
CTTAGTGATTGTATTTAGTTTAGGAAGGGTATTTTTACCAGAGTTTCAGGAATCCTCTTTAGTGAATGCAATGGTGCTTTATCCTGGAAGTTCACTGGAAGCAACAAATCAAGTGGGATTTGCTTTGCAAGATGCACTTAAAGACGACCCCAGATTTAAAACAGTGCAGTTAAGGTCTGGACGCGCCCCCGGTGATGCAGATGCTGGCGGGGCTAACTTGGGTCATTTAGATGTGGAACTGAGCGACGAAGGGTTACACAATCGTGACAGCAGTATTGAAAAGCTACGTCAAGAATTTGCCAAAATTCCAGGAGTTGCACCTAGTATTGGCGGTTTTATCTCCCATCGAATGGATGAGGTATTATCAGGGGTAAGAAGTGCGATGGCAGTAAAAATATTTGGCCCTGATTTACCAGAATTGCGTCGTCTGGGGTCAGAAGTCCAGAATGTTATGGCTAACATTCCCGGACTCGTAGACTTACAACTCGAACCCCAAGTCCCCATTAGACAGGTACAAATTAAATTTATCAGAGAAGCAGCCGCCCGTTATGGCTTAACTGTGGGTAATCTCAGTCATATTCTAGAAACGGCCCTCAATGGACGAGTCGTTTCTCAAGTCCTAGAAGGACAACAATTATTTGACCTGGTAGTGTGGTTGCAACCAGAATCACGCCGTAATTTAGACATTATTCGCAATTTACTAGTAGATACACCCACAGGTCAAAAAATCCCCCTGGCTCAAGTCGCTAGTCTGGAGTATGGAACTGGCCCTAATACAATTAATCGGGAGAATGTCTCACGTTTGATAGTCGTGTCTGCAAATATTTCTCATCGAGATTTAGGTTCTGTGGTGGATGACATTCAAAATAAAATCAGTGGGTCAATACAGTTACCCACAGGCTACTTTATCCAATACGGCGGACAATTTGAATCAGAACAGCGCGCCACCCAAAATCTATTGTTATTTGGCGGAATAGCACTTGTCGTCATTGCAGTTTTAATGTACTTTGTCGTTAAATCTGTTGCTGCCATGCTCATGATTATGGTTAACTTACCTCTAGCACTGGTAGGCGGTATCATTTCCATTGCTGTGGGAGGCGGAATTATTTCTGTCGCTTCCTTGATTGGATTTATAACTTTATTTGGGGTAGCAACACGTAACGGCTTATTGCTAGTAGAAAACTACAATCATAAATTGGCACAAGAAATGCTCTTAAACCAAGTCATTATTGAAGGTTCAATGGAACGCTTAACCGCAATTTTAATGACAGCTTTAACTTCAGCTTTAGGAATGATTCCTTTAGTAATTGGTACAGGTGCAGGTAAAGAAATCTTGCAACCTTTAGCTGTAGTAGTGCTAGGGGGATTGTTTACTTCTACAGCGTTAACATTGCTAGTATTACCTGCATTATACTCTCGGTTTGGTAAGTTTCTCATTCCGAAACAAATACAAAAATCTGTAAAAGTAAAAGAGTTATGAGGGTGTTATTAGTTGAAGATGAACCAGATTTAGGTGCCGCTATTAAACGGACTCTTACCCAACACAAGTATTTGGTTGATTGGGTAATTGACGGAGATGAAGCATGGGCATATTTAGAAAATAGATGGACAGAATATACATTAGCTATTTTTGATTGGATGTTACCCAAAATTTCTGGTTTGGAATTATGTAAAAGATTGCGTTACTGTCATAATTCCTTACCTGTATTGATGCTCACAGCTAAGGATAGAATGGAAGATAAAGTCGCTGGACTTGATGCAGGGGCTGATGATTACTTGGTCAAACCTTTCGGTATGGCGGAATTGTTAGCAAGGTTACGCGCTTTACAAAGGAGATATCCCCAATTTCAGCCCCAAAAATTAACTTTAGGTAATTTAATTCTTGACTACGGGAATAATCTAGTTGTTAGTCAAAATGCTGCGGGTCATCATCAAGAAATTACCCTGACTAACAAAGAATTTCAGTTATTAGAATATTTGATGAAGCACCCAAATCAAATTATCACAACTGAACAAATTCGTCATCAACTTTGGGAAGTGGGTGCAGAACCTGTTAGTAATGTGGTAGCGGCACAAATGCGTTTGCTACGTCGTAAGTTAGCTAATTGTGGGTGCGAAAACATGATTGAAACTTTGCATGGTCTGGGATACCGTTTTAACTTTCACTAAGTTGAGAAAGATCCTTCGGCTCAGATTTCCGACTTCTTGAAGAAGTCGGAAATCTTGAGGTTATATTGATGATAATTTTGATTTTATGAATCACAATAAACTGTTTCAGCAAACGCGTCTACGTTTGACTGTGTGGTATGCACTTGTGATGGCGGTGATTTTAAGTTTCTGCGGATACGGTATTTATAGGGTGGTATCCCATACCCATTGGGTAACTTTAAACCGTGAATTGCGATCTGTGGCGGGAACACTGCACGATAGTATTGAACTCAAGCTAAAGCAACCTGGAAAATTAGAACCTGTCATACAACACTTTTTACCCAATATTTGTCTAATAGGTGTAAGCTGCACTCCAGCAGAATCATCTCCTCACCGTCATATTGTAAGCGCAATTAACCAAAGCAATTACTATGTGCGCTTTTTTGATACTTCTGAAAGCTTGATAGCCATAGCCGGTGTTCATCCCCAGGGATTATCCCCAGAATTTAACACAAAAACTTGGCAAACTTTTACAGATAATCAAGGTATTATTTACCAACAAATTTCCCTTGTTCTTCACACCCAAGATCATCGCGATTGGGGTTATATCCAAGTAGGGCGCAGTCTTGAAGACTTTAGTACATATCTAGAGACGATAAAACTCACTTTAGGCTTGGGATTACCAATAGCATTGGGTTTGGTTGGTTTTGCTAGTTGGTGGTTAGCAGGGTTAGCTATGCAGCCTATTTATCTTTCATACCAACAAGGGCAACAATTTACAGCCGACGCCGCACACGAATTACGCACACCCCTAGCTGCAACACAAGCAACGGTAGAATCAACGCTTTTTATGTCCCAATTCAATGAGGCGGAAGCGCGAGAGACTCTTAAAACTATACAACGTCAGAATCAACGACTCACGAATCTAGTCACAGATTTATTACTACTAACTCGTCTAGACCGTCAATCTGTGCCGTTGCAACGTGATTGTTGTTTGAATGATATTATTAATGACTTAATAGAGGAATTTGCTGCATTAGCGATCGCCTCGGATGTTAAATTAACTTCTGTTGTGGAAGTTCCTGCGTCTCTAAATGTTATTGGTAATGAAGAACAGCTTTATCGCCTCTTTTCTAATTTAATTGTCAATGCCATTCAATACACACCCCCGGGGGGAAAAGTCACTATTTATTTAAACCGCCATGACTGCTATGCCATAATTGAGGTGCAAGATACAGGAATTGGCATTCCCCAAACAGAAATTACGCGAATCTTTGATCGCTTTTATCGAGTCGATACTGATCGCTCTCGTAGCACTGGCGGTTCAGGACTTGGATTGGCCATTGCCCAAGGAATTGTTCATGCACATAAAGGCACTATAAATGTACACAGTCAAGTGCAATCGGGTAGTAGTTTTACGGTGAAATTACCCGCCACAAAAGACTCATTCAGGTAAGGTTGATTTTGTTTTCAATTCAATTTTTTTCTAAACATGCTTTTACTGCTTCTAAAATTTCAATCGGCTCAAAAGGTTTGGTAATATAATAATCGGCGCCTAGTGCGATGCTTTGACTCCAATCACTACACTCTGCTTTAGCGGTGAGAAAAATCAGAGGGATATGAGCAAACTTAGGTTCTCCTTGCAGTTCTTGTAAGACTTCATAGCCATTTAACCCAGGCATCATGATATCACAAATAATCAAATCCGGATTTTGAGTTTTAGCTAACTCTAAACCGGTTGTACCGTTTGCAGCAGTAATGACAAAAAAATCACCTAGCTCTAAAATTTCTTGCAGATTTAACAGAATTTGATGTTCATCTTCAATCACCAGAATTAAGCTCATAACTGAGAAGTATCTAACATCGACTTTAATAAACTTTAATAACAGTATTTTGGCAAAACTATGACAAACAGTCATAAATTATAAGGGAATTCGCACGCTAAAAGTTGTCCCCATACCCACTTTACTATTCATAGCAATTGAACCATTATGTAATTCAACACATTTGGAGACAATTGATAACCCTAAACCTGTGCCGGGAATGTTGCCTACATTGCTAGCACGGTGAAAAGATTCAAATAATTTAATTTGGTCTTGTTCAGGAATACCAATGCCTTGATCTTGGATATTAAAAATTACATTTTTATCTTGAATATCCATATGAAAATTAACTGTAGTATCCTGGGGTGAATACTTAATAGCATTGGAAAGCAAATTGATCAAAATTTGCCGGATTAGTTTTTTATCAAAGTTTACCATTACACTATTTTGAACAAGACTATAAAAAATAATAATGTGATTTGTGGTACTTAATTGGATTTCTTCAGCTAACTGTTGGCAAAAAGGAATTAAATCCAAGGGAGCAGGGTCAAAAGCCAACTTGCCATTTTCGGCTTTATTAATTAATAAAATATCATCCAATAGTTGTGTTGTGTGTCTGACATAGGTTTGAATACAATCTAAATGTTTTTTCCTTCTCTCTTCATCAAGTTTGTGACCAAAATCTTTTAAAATTCCGGTTGAAGAAGAAATTACAGCTAAAGGGGTACGGAACTCATGAGAAGTCATAGATACAAAACGTGACCTCAGTTCACTTAATTCTTTTTCGCGCTCTAAGGCTTTGCAAATTTCCTGTTCAGCCCGCTTACGTTCTGTAATATCAGTAAAAACTCCTAAAATTCCATAAGCTTTACCATCAGTAGCTATTAAAGGAGATTTGATAATTTGAAAGTAACGAGTTTCACCGGTAGCCGTAATCATCATTATTTCGGGTATAGTATAAGGACTCAATGTCCTGATTACCTGCTGAGTTACTGATTGTAAGTATGCCACCTCAACAGTATTGGGATTGAAATCTGCATCAGTTTTGCCAATTAATTCTTCAACAGTTTTCCCATAAATGTCTGCCAAAGCTTGATTAGCTAGAACATATCTTCCTTGTAAATCTTTGACAAACATCAAATTGGGATTGGTATCAATAACCTGACGCAGGAAGTTTTGACTTTGCTGAAGGGAAACTGCGGCTTCTTTCCTTCCTGTAATGTCTTCAGCAATACCAATTACTCGATAAGTTTCCCCAGTTTTATCCTTGAGGGGAAAACATCGATCCCGAATCCAACGCATTGATCCGTCGGGTCTAACAATACGATATTCGAGATCAAATCCTTGTTCCTTCTTCTGTATTTTCATGGCAAATTGCTGTCTATCATCAGCACAGATAGAATCCATAAAAGATTTAGGATTTTCATAAAGACTTTGACAGCTGCGCCCCGAAATTACTTCATAAGCAGGACTGACATAAAGGATTTGGGAATTTTTTGAGTCAGTCATCCAAAAAACTTGATCTAAATTTTCTGCTAGTTGACGGAACTTATACTCGCTCTCTTTGAGGTCGGCTTCTGCTTGCTTGCGTTTAGTAATATCCTTGCGGATAGCTAAATACTGCCAAGGTTTACCATTATCATCCAAAAAAGGAACGATGTTGGTATCTACCCAATAGTAAGTGCCATCTTTAGCCCGATTTTTAATTTCTCCCCGCCAAACTTGACCTTTGGTAATAGTTGACCACAGGTTTTGAAAAAATTCTTTGGAGTGACAACCAGACTTACATATACGATGGTTACTACCTATGAGTTCATGTCTTGAATATTGGGAAATTTGACAAAATTTATCATTAACATAGGTTATTGTCCCTTTGGGGTCTGTAATCGCCACAATAGCAGATTGGTCTAGAGCGTATTTAAAGTCTGACAATTCCAAAAGTAGCTTTTGTAATTTGTCTTGTGCTTGTTTACTTTCAGTGATGTCCCGACAAACACAAATTAACTCTCCATCTTGAGTTAAGGTCAGTGATACTTCTTCATAAAAAGTACTACCATCACGTCGCCTTGCTGTAGCCTCACCTCGCCAATGACCTTCTTGAATCAAGATTGGAAAAATATCACGTTCAAAACGTGCTATTTCGTCTGGGTAATAAAATTCTCGCCAAGTTTTACCGATTAATTCTTCGGGTGTTTCATATCCAAATATTTCGACGTGAGCTTTATTTAAATAAAGATATTTTTCCTCCCGCAGAATAGCAATGCCGTCAATAGTTGCTTCAATAGCTTTTAACTGTTTTTGTAGTGTTTTTTCTGCTTGGTGACGGTCTTTAATTTCTAATAACAAATCTTCATTAATTTGTTCTAATTGTGCTGTACGTTCAGCTATACGATTTTCTAATTCTTCATTTAGTTTTTGCAACTTTATTTGTGCTTGAGTACGTTCTAGTTCTGAAGCAATTCGCACGGAAAAAATTTGCATTATTTCGCTCATAAACTCGATATCATGCAGAGTTTCCCCACTGAATACAGCCAATATTCCTAATACTTGACCTGTAGAATCATGGATAGGTATTCCCATGTAACCTTCTACATTCATATTTGCTAGCACGGTAGTTAGGGCAAATTGTTGCTGTACCTGCGAGGGATAAAAACAAACATCTTTAACATTTTTGCGAATTGTGTCGTAACAAGGAGTACCCTTCACAGGATACTTCAAATTTTCCAAAATCTGGCCATTTGCACAAATTGCTACAGTTTCAATATAATCTGTTTCTTCATTTACCAACCGACCCACAAAGGCATAATCTACTGTCAAGGCTTTGGCTAAATACTGCACCAAACATTGGAAAAATACTTCTCCTGTTTGTGCCGAAACTCCCAAAGAAATATTGCGTAGGGCTTCTTCCATACGCTTACGTTCTTTCCATTCCCGTTGCACTTGTTGATACAGTTGAGATTGTTGAATAGCAATCGCTATTTGGGTTGATAATTTTTCCAGTAATTCAACTTCTACAGTTTTCCAAATTCGCGGTTGAGAGCATTGATGTGTGCATAATAAACCCCAAAGCTGATGTTCACAGAGAATTGGTATAATTAAATTAGCCCGGACTTGTGCTGTTTCTAGAAGCTGGATATGACAATCAGCAAGCCCACAAGTATAAATATCCTCAATTTTTCCTACTCGCCCATGAGTGTAGGCTTCTACCCAATTCCCTCCAAAGCACGGATCATAGATAACATCACCGAAAAGAGACATTGTTCCTGGTGCTAAGGACTCAGCAACAATTCTGCCAGTCCATTCTGGTTCAAATTGGTAAATTATGACTCGTTCTGTTTGCAAATATCCCCGTATTTCTGAGACAGTAGTTTGCAAAATAGAATTTAATTCCAAGGATTTGCGAATTTGTTGAGAGAAGGTAGCCAGGAGTCGGTCTGAATTGGCCTGTTGTATTAATTGTCTGGTGCGTTCCTGGACTTGTCTTTCTAGTTCTATATTTTGCTTTTCTAGGATCTCAACTTTTTCTGCTTCTAATTGATAAATTTTTTGCTGCAAAAAATTGACCGTCTCCGACATCTCCCGTGGGTCAATGGAAGACAGTATGCTCATTTGAGTGACTATTCCGAGCAATTCATTACCATCGCCCACCACCACCAAACGTCTGATGCGCCGATCTTGCATTTGTTGATGAGCTTCCCATAAAGACTGGTGAGGACGTAGACAAAACAGAGGTGAACTCATCACAACATGAGCCTGAATTGTGAAGATATCTAACTCCAAAGCCCGTATTTGCACAATATCTCGTTCTGTGATAATTCCTATGGGTTGGGAATCTGATGTTGTAATCACTACACAGCTCACAGAATACTTCGCCATTAATTTCGCTAAATCTAACAAGGTTGCTGTTGGTGGTGCTTGGATGACCTCAGTAGACTTTACCTCATTAACAGAGCGCATTTTTAACATATCCGCCGCTCGTATTAATTGACGGACTGTTGTTGGTGTTACCAACCCGACAACATGATCATTATCATTGACAATAGGTACATGGTGAATTTTATACTGACGAAATAAATTCAGGGCAATAAAAATATTTTTAAATTCTGATTTTCTCAGACTGACTGGATTCTGAGTCATGACCTCTTTGAGGGTGACTTGTTCCAGATTCATCCCCAGTACCGTATATTTCACAATATCCCTTTCTGTGAAGATACCAACTAACTTTTTCTGTTCAACTACTAAAACACAACTAGCTTGTTCTAAATAATTCAGCGGATTGCCATCTGATGGCACAACTGCTGATGTCAGACTGCAAGTGTCACGAATTTGGCTCATTAACCTTACTGCTTCAATTGCCAGAGTTTCACCACCAAGTGTCAAAGGGCAAGGTAATATAATTTGCTCTATATTTGAAGTAAAAAAAAATTTGGTAGACATACTTTTTCAACACTTCCAAAGCTTTTATAAGTAGAGTTTTTTATAAATATGAGTTACCCTCACCCACCACCTATAGATTTCGTGACTTAGCTTAGGCGCAAAGGTATGAAGAAAAAAAACATAAATCTCGCATTTCATGTTCTCAACTCAGCAACGATTCTGACTTTATTGATAACCTAAACAGTGTAGGCCAGTATACTAAGTTCAGTATATTATAATTTTTGTGCTTTAGAAAACACACTAATGATAATTCTTAAGGAACATAACAGAAAAGCTGATGATTTAAATTCTTAATCAAATTTTTTCACTTTTTTTGGGTACGTATAAATATAATTGTTTATGCTGTTCCGGCTACTGTTGTTTCACGCTAAAACGGATTATAACAATGAATAAAGTTCATAGTCTATAAGTGTAAATATTTAAATAGTACAATATTTTACGTTTTATTACTTAAGTGAGACTACGGTTATATTTTTAGGGTTTTATATAAAATGTATTATTTAACACTTGTATATCTTAGGCTAGAGTATAAAAATAGTTCGCGCCATCAGCGTTTCAGCACATTAACTAAATAAATATATTGAAATCAGCTATGAGTATTAGAAATAAAATTATTTATGGATATGCTGATGTTGGAAACTTTGCCTAACTGCGCCACTATTTTAGTAGTAGATGACAATCCTACAAATTTAGAAGTCCTTGCTCATGCCTTGAGCTTGGTGGGTTATAATGTCCGCATTGAGTCACAGGGTCTAAATGTCATTAAACAAGTCTATCGTGATATTCCTGATTTAATTCTTCTAGATATTATGTTGCCTGATATCAATGGATTTGAAGTTTGTCAGCAACTTAAAGCCGATCCTCTCACTCAGTCAATTCCTATAATTTTTATGACGGCTCGCGTTGATACCCTTGATAAAGTTAAGGGTTTGAGTTTAGGTGCAGTAGACTATATCACCAAGCCATTTCAAAAAGAAGAACTACTTGCTCGTGTACGTACCCATGTGCATTTAAGCCAGTTAAATAAAGCCTTAGAAATTAAGAACCAACAACTCATACAATTGACAGAGGAGTTAGAAAATAGAGTTGCTGAACGCACGGCAGAATTAAGTCAAGCTCTAGAAAAGGAAAAGGAATTAAGCGAATTAAAATCGCGGTTTATTTCTATGGCATCCCACGAGTTTCGTACACCTCTAGCTATTATTTCTTCATCATCTGGTATTTTGCAAAACTTTACAGATCGCCTCACGGAACAAAGAAAACAAGAACATCTACAAACTATCCAAAACACTGTCAAACACATCACCCAAATTCTCGATGATGTATTAATGATTAATCGGGCTGAAGCCAAAAAGATAGAATTAAATTTAGAACCAGTAGATATCATGGCTTTCTGTCACCATCTCAAAGAAGAAATAGAAGCTACTCATACCCAACATACAATTAATTTATCACTAGATTTAGACCAACAAATCTGCGACGATTCCCTGATTATTCAAGGTGACAAAAAACTGTTGCGGCAAATTCTTACCAATCTCCTGATTAATGCTATTAAATACTCTCCTCACCATAATGTAGTGAATTTTAGTTTTCTTAAAAAGAATAATCAAATCATTTTTAAAATCAGTGATAGTGGCATCGGCATTCCTGAAGCAGATCAAGTTAATTTATTTTCATCTTTCCATCGAGGATCTAACGTTGGTACAATTTCTGGCACAGGTTTAGGACTGGCCATAGTCAAAAAATGCGTGGATTTGCACAAAGGAGGAATCAGCGTAAATAGTCGAGTAGGAGAAGGAACAATATTTACAGTTAGCATTCCTTTATTACAATAGTGAAAATCTTGCAAATATTCACAACTTGACCAACTTACTGGGGCAGAACAATATTAACTGTAGTTTGCTCCCCAGCTACACTCTCGATTGTCAAATTTCCTCCCGATAATTCCACCAACCTCTTAGCAATTAATAGTCCTAAACCACAACCTTGTTGTTCATACATTTTTCGTTCAAACTGCACATAAGCCCCAACGTTAGCAACTTGCTCCCTAGTCATGCCGCGACCGTAGTCAGTTACAGACAGATGAAAGTAATTATGATTGCTATACCCGATGATTTTTACTAGTGTATTGGGTCGGGAAAATTTAAAAGCATTGTCAACTATTTCTGCGGCAATTTTATTAATCTTGACGGGAGAAACTTTGACTATAGCATCGCAACTCTCTATACTTAAATCTGCCGACCTATTTGCATTTTGGGCAATTTTTAGAGCTATATCTTGAACTACTGATTTCACATAGCTTTTAGCATTCTTTTGGCGAAAAAATTCTGCTTTTTCAGGGTTAGATGCTGTTAATTCCAAATCTGCATACATGAGGAAATTCATAGTAAGTCTATGCAGCCTCAGACCAGCATTATGAATTGATTGGAGCATTCCTAAGTTTTCCGCATCGGAAAGTATTCCCTGCTCTTCTATCAATAATTGTGACATTCCTATAATATGATTCAAAGGAGTATTTATTTCATGGGGCAGTGAGTGACTTATACAACTGCTGAGTTCATTTAACTTTCTTTGAGTTCTTTGCTCACAGATAGATTGTTTCTCCAATCTAGTGGCAATTGCTTGTAATAACTGAACAGGTTGAAAAGGCTTAGTTAGGTAATCATCTGCACCCATTTCCATCCCTTTGCGTACATCTGACCACTGTGATTTTGCAGTTAGAAAAATTAAAGGTATTGTTGCAGTGGCATTATCTTGACGCAGTTGAGTTAAAACACTATAACCATCTAACTCACGCATCATCAAATCACAAAGAATCAAATCAGGATGTTTATCTTTAACCAACTGCAAACCATCTAACCCATTGTCTGCAACTATCGTCTCAAAATTTGATAGTTCCAAAATTTCTTGGATATTGTCTCTGATGTGAGGTTCATCTTCAATGATTAAAATTTTTTTCATGTTTTTCGTCATTTCCCGACTCATGAATAGGATAAAAAAGTGTATTTTTTTACATTTATACTGAAAATGTAACAAAAAATCTCAGCTTGTCGGGTGAAGATGTCCTTCCCGGTTGTATGGTAAATAGCAACCCATGTTTAGATCCAAGGCTAGTACCGCAAGTATCCGAGAATTTTTGCTCGTTTCAAAGCAGTCTATAGCGATGGCTCAAGGGATGGTTTATGTACGTAACGGCAGTATACACTTACACATTCCGATTAACAGTGGAATCATTTTGCCAAGATTGTTGTTTTATACCAACTTTACCAGATTTAACCACAGCATCCCAATAAGTAATATTATCTTCACGCCAAAACTGTAAATCTACACGGTAATTGGCAATTTCCAGATCCTGAAGTTCAATTTCTCCTGGCCATTGGAGTGGATGTGGATCAAAGTAGAGCAACTGATGGGGTGCATTGGTTGGTGGGCTGACAGTTACTCCCATAGTTGCTAATTGACTGGTTAATTAGTACCTTGAAGAGATGGAATTACTTGTTTGCCAAAAGCTTCGATGAAAGTCTGTTGTTGGCGGTTAACGTTGTGGAGATAAATTTCGTTAAAGCCCAGTTCTATATCTTTCTGCAACCATTGAATGTGTTGTTGAATATCGTTAGAAATGCGGATGTGTTTATACATATCTTCTGGTTTAACAAACTTAGCGATCGCGTCAAATTGCTGCGGATCACGCAAGTCACTCAACACAGAACTTGAAAAAACGTTTGTCCGCCATTGATCAAATGCTCCCTCTAAAGCTGTACTTTCTTGGGCTGCGTAGGAAAGCTGTACTTTCAAATACATTGGTTTTCCTGCCCCACCACCCCGCCGGAATGCTTCTACAACTTGCTTGAGCATTTCATAGGGATGAGAAATAGTAATCAGTCCATCTGCCCAACTTCCTAACCATTCAGCAGTTGCTGGAGTAATGGCCGCACCAATAATCAACGGTGCTATTAGTGGTCTGGTATAAAGCTTTGCTTGTTCAACGTTTACTAAACCGTAGTGAGTAATAGTTTTCCCTGTCCACAGGGCGCGTATTACCTGAGAGCATTCCTTCAGACGCATGTTGCGTACAGGTTTCGCAGGCCAAAAATCCCCTGTAATTTGCTCATTTAATGCTTGTCCACTACCCAATGCTAACCAAAAACGTTGGGGAAACATTTCACTAAGAGTAGCCGCAGCTTGGGCAATAATCCCTGGGTGATAGCGCTGTCCAGGAGCGCAAACTACACCAAACTTCAAGGGTGTACTCTGCATCGCTGCACCCAACCAAGACCAAGCATAACCGCTTTCTCCCTGGCGATCGCTCCACGGATGAAAGTGATCAGAACAAGATACACTGGTAAATCCAGCTTTATGGGCTGCTTGTACGTATTCTAAAAGAACGCTCGGCTTAAATTGCTCATGGGAAGCATGATAGCCAAAAAGTGCCATAGCCTTAACTCCAATTTCATTTTGTGAGTTGTCAGACAGATCAATTCAAGCAACATAAAAATTGGCAATTTTTAACTAAATTGATAATTGATATTGCTAATGTTAGATTTCATTTTATCTAGCTCATAAATTATTTATGATTTTTTTTTCGGAACAAAATAGACAAAATCATAGTAAAAATGTTAACATAATTAACAATAAAATCATGAGATTATTCATTCATAACTTCTCGAAAATTCCGGGATATCGTTATTACATTTTTATTTAATTTACCTTAATTAAAGCCATTTTCACCTGATAGATAAGCAGCTAAATAAATTCTTATGAAAATAAGTTTAAATATTGTTTATAACTCCTAAAGTTAATTGCTATTTTACTTTTTTACAATCATAGCAATACTTTTATCACCACCTTTAGATAGAAATAATCTTGGGTCTCATCGCCTAAAAAATACGTCCATCAGTCAATACCTACAGCAGAATTTAATACTTTATGAGGGTGGGATTGCCAAATGGCCATGTCCTTGTCTTAAGGCCTCAAGAACAACTGAGTTATGTAATAGGTATTGTTAACTTGCCAAACTCCTACACCGGTTTTTGTAAAAACCGGACAGAGAATATTCTCGGGATGTCCGGGACTTTTCATCTAACCGTCAAATGCGACTTTTACAGGTTGAGGAACATTCGTACCCTTGAACAGATTTTCACCTATCACCCAGTACATAATTTCTGCATCACTAACTCTATCTTGGAGAGTGCTCCCATTAATGCCAATGTGACTAAAAAAGTTTTTCTCTGCCATTTGTCGGCTGTAGTTACCAGCAACCTGTGCTAATTTCTCATTATGCTTGAGAATGTGGAGTTGTTTTTCTTCACGGAGCTCGTTAATGCGTTCTCGAATTGCAATTTCTATTTGGTTACTTGTGGCGCATATACTGGCTTATCTGAGAGAATCTCAACGCTGGGTAATGGTTGTAAATACTGCACTACCTGTTCACATCCAGTTAAAATCAGCCCCATCCATGCCCCTGCAATCCATAAAATTTGCAATAACTTATTTTTCATGATTAATTGATCAGACTTTTAAGTTAATTTGTATCAGCGAGAATAATCTCAGATAAATTTATACATAGAAAACTCAACTCATTCCACAAATGATTAGCGTTTAATAAGTAATTAAACCTCTACCAATAGAAATAACGGACATTTAATCAGTAGATATAGTGATGTAATCAAACAGGAAAATATGAAAATTGGGCAATTGCTGGGATTTTTTGCACTTATTAGCTCACTTTATATACTTTGGGAAGTTCGCCGATTATTATTACTATTATTTACAGCCATTGTACTGGCAACAGCCATTAGCCAGCTAGTGAGACGATTTCAACGCTCTGGGATGCAGCGAATTTGGTCTGTGTGGCTAAGTATTCTGATTTTCGTCATCTTATTAATTGGTTTTTTTGTGCTGATTGTGCCACCTTTTATCGAACAGTTTCAGCAATTAGTGCAGTTGTTTCCCTCTGGAGTAGCTCGCATTCAGCAGATGATAACTTGGTTAGAAGGTACGATTGTGGGACCTTATGTGACGAACTTACCAGACATTAATAATTTAATTCAACAAGTCCAGCCCTTAACCGAAAATCTCT
>Ga0172367_10006002_pt1 | contig 14488 bp, 13 predicted proteins | sample Lak10m_FD_114542 | JGI IMG/M metagenome (GOLD analysis project Ga0172367, IMG submission 114542) | Freshwater microbial communities from Kabuno Bay, South-Kivu, Congo - kab_022012_10m | ecosystem: Environmental > Aquatic > Freshwater > Lake | place: Democratic Republic of the Congo: South-Kivu... | reverse complement strand
TCAGAATCCGTGTCCATGGGTCATCCCGACAAGGTTTCTGACCAGATTTCGGACGCCGTTTTGGACGCCATGCTCACGGCTGACCCCCAGGCGCGAGTCGCATGCGAGACGCTGGTCACCACCGGCTTGGCGGTCGTTGCTGGCGAGGTGACCTGCGCCGGGGATGTCGACATTGCAAAGGTCGCGCGCGAGACCATCGTACGGATTGGATACGACGCGGCGGACAAAGGATTTGACGGTCGTTCCTGTGGCGTGTTGGTGACCATTGGCCGACAGTCGCCCGACATTGCGCGCGGCGTCAACACGAAGACCGCGAGCAAGAAGAAGAAGGCGCAGGGTGCAGGCGATCAAGGCATGGTGTTTGGCTACGCATGCCGCGAGACGCGGCAACTGATGCCACTGCCGATCATGCTTTCGCATCGACTCGTCGCGCGTCAGGCTGAGGCTCGCGAGAAGGAGATCATCAAGGGGCTGCGCCCAGATGCGAAGAGCCAAGTCGCCGTCGAGTACGACGGACGCTCCGCGCGCAAGATTGAGAATGTCGTGCTGTCCACGCAGCATCACCCGATGTGGAACGATTGCCAAGATCGTCTCAAGTCCGAAGTGATTCGGCACATCATCAAGCCCGTACTCGGTGATTGGTGGCATGACGGTATCGCTGTCCATGTGAACCCGACGGGTCGATTCGAAATCGGTGGTCCGCACGGCGACTGCGGACTGACAGGCCGCAAGATCATCGTCGACACCTATGGTGGTCGCGGACGACATGGCGGCGGCGCATTCAGCGGCAAGGATCCCTCGAAGGTGGATCGTTCTGCCGCGTACATGGCTCGGTATGTCGCGAAGAACATTGTGGGTGCCGATCTCGCAGAAGTGTGCGAGGTGCAGATCGCTTATGCCATCGGTGTCGCGGAGCCGACATCAGTGCTCGTCGATACGCAGGGCACGGGCAAGATTCCCGATGAGAAGCTTGCGCGCATCGTTCGAGAACACTTCGACCTCACGCCTGCAGGCATCATCAACACGCTTGATCTGAAGCGTCCGATCTACGCGCACACCGCTTACCACGGGCACTTCGGCCGTGAACCGGGCTCGGCTGGCAAGGGCAGCTTCTCGTGGGAGCGGACGGATGTTGCATCCGCCCTACGCAAGTCCGCTGTACGCGTGCGCGCCAAGTGAGTTCTGCACGCAAGACGATGCCGCGCGCAGCGGCGCTCGATCAACTGCTTCCGCAGGTGACGGCGTTTCCCAATCTGCTCTTTGATCAGCGGCGGTCAGCGGCCATTGCCGACTCCGCGGGCGAACCTGGGCGTCACGAGGCTGATGCCAGCCCCCTTGCTTCCGCGGGCAGCAGTGGACTCGCTGCGGCGATCGAGCGCGCCACCCTCCGTCACTGGCTGACGGCTGAGTCGATCGCTCGTCCACTCTGTACTCGACCGTGGCTCGAAGTCCAACCACCCGCGCGCGCCGCGCTGCTCGCAGGCATCACGCAACTTCTGTACATGCCGCGCGAACCGACCCATTCGGTTGTCGATGACACCGTGAGTTGGACACGAAACAGACTGCAGCAAGGAGCTGCAGGCATGGTGAACGCCGTTCTTCGACGAGTCGCAGGGCTTCGCCGCGAGACAGTCCCGCGCGATGGCTGTGTGGATTGGTTTGAGCGCCGTGATCTGCTACCTCTCCCTGACGGGCGATTCCTGCTACTGAATGAGCCCCTGCTTCCTGCGGACGCCGTGGCGCGGTTGGCCGTTCAGACGAGTCATCCACATCCGCTGGTCGCGCGATGGCACGCCACCCGCGGCATGCAGATTGCGCGGCAACTTGCCCTGCACGGCATGATGCAGATGCCGCTCGTCATGCATGATGGTTGCGCGAGAGACAAGGGCAGCGCTCTCACAACGCTCTCAGATCTCTCGCCTCACTCCTGTGAGGGGTTCTTCCTGCCGAGTCAGACTGGCCCCGAGCTTGCGCAGCTGCTGCGCGAGCATCCGACGCTGATTCTGCAGGATCCCGCGAGTGCGCAAGCCGTTCTCGCGACCCGAAGCCTCAATCCACATCGCATACTGGACGCGTGCGCTGGGCGCGGAACGAAGTCGGTTCAACTGGCACTGCTGCATCCAAGCGCTGAAGTGTGGGCAACGGATCCTGATCCCGCGCGTCTGCGCGCGCTGCGGGAGCGCGCAAAGGGAATCGCAAATCTTCGCGTCTGCGAGTTGGCAGAGCTCGGCCCCTTTCCGCGCCACTTTGATCTACTGCTTCTTGATGTGCCCTGTTCGAACACGGGTGTTCTCGCGCGGCGCATTGAAGCGCGCTACCGATTCAGCGATCATGCCATGAAGGAGCTTGTGGCCCTGCAGCGTGCGATCGCCACCCATCACCGCGGACTCGTGGCTGAACGCGGTCATGTGCTCTGGAGCACCTGCAGTCTCGACCCGATCGAGAATCAGGAACAGGCGCGCTGGCTAGCACAGAACTGGCGCGGGCAGATCGTGCATGAGACGGAGTGGTTGCCCCGCGGCTCGATCGGCGACAGCGCTGAACTGCTCACTGATGGCAGTTACCATTCGGTCGTTCGCCTGAGTGAGTGAAGGAGATCTTGCCATGACTTCCATGACTGGTATTCCACCGCTTGTCCCCCCACCCTTTGACGGTGTGCATGCACCCGACACGGACCGATGGCCCGGTGTCATTGGAACGATCGCGATCATCTTTGGTGTGGCTGGAGTCCTGCAAGGTGGGTGCGGCATGGTCAGCTCAATCTTCAGCAACCAGATGTACGAGTTGCTCACTGGTCTGGTGCCACAGACCGCAGACCAGTTGGCCTCTCAGCAGGAAGCGACTGAACGCTTTACGTGGATGAACACTGGACTCTCGCTGCTGTCGATGCTTGTGGCAATCATGCTCCTCGTTGGGGGAATCCGATTGCTCCGCCGGCGCGCATCGAGCGCAGCGCTTCTTCGCGCATGGGCTGGAGCAAAGTTGATTCTTGCGTTGCTGCTCGCAGGCGCTGGCTGGATCGCCTTTCAGGCGCAGATGGAATTGATGCAAGCTGACCAAAACGCAGCGGGGCCGTCGCCGGCCTTCATCGGCTTCATTGGCACTCTTGGAGTCGCCTTCAATCTCCTGTGGCAATGGACTCTGCCGATCTTCATGCTGGTTTGGTTCAGCCGTGCGCCGATCCGCGCCTCCGTCGCGCGCTGGAACTGAGCGTGAATGGTCTGACGGGGGTCAAGTACCCCGAGTCGCGAGCGCGGATTCCGCGGCAAGGAGCTCTGTACGCAGCGTGAGGGGATCAGGCGCGAGGCATATGCGCTCACGAGTCGCCGCGTCGGAAAAGATGCGACTGATCAGATGAAGGACCTGAATGTGATCGGTGATTCGATCAGGCGGCGATGCGAGCAGCACGATCAGTCGAATCGGGCGGCGGTCAATCGCACCAAAGTCCATTGGCACCGATGGGCGTCCGACCGCGATGGCCGGGCGCGCCACACTGCTGCACTTTCCGTGGGGAAATGCGAGTCCTTCACCGATACCGGTTGAACGCTGCTGCTCTCGTTCCCACACCGCCTTCTTGAGTTGCTCGGGATCCGATACCGCACCCGTTCCCCCAAGCGCATCACAGAGTTCATTGAGCACTCCCTGCCGATCAACAGCCGTGAGCGGCACAAGCACTGCGCGCGAATCAAGCAGTTCACGAATCGAGATCGCCGCCAACATCGGATGGTCGAGCATAGCGTCCGCACTAGCGCGGTGCGTTTCCATGCTTCGGGAAGCGGAGGAGTGTGTCCACTCGCCACCCGAGGTGAGCGTTCACTCTGCACGAACGCCGAACCGCAACTCGCCAGAACGATCACGGTGGTACTGCGCACGCTCCAATTCGCCGCGCACTTCGCACGCCTCCGCCATGATCTCATGAAGCGCAGGGTCGTCGGGCGCGAGTTCAATCGCCCGTTCAAGCAGCGGTACCGCGACATCCACCCGACCAAGCCGAATCTCCCCAAGGCCCACCACGCCGAGCAGCGCCGGATTGTTGGGTTCACGAAGCTGCGTCGCTCGTGCGATGCGAAGCCCCTCCTCGACCTCATCCACAGAACCCTGACGGATGAGCAGCGCAGCGAGACGGTTGTTCAGCATCGGTGAGGCATCGGGACGGTCCGATGCCTCGCGCGCGGAGAGGATCGCTTCGGCGTTCCGTCCATCGCGGACAAGCAGGCCAATGAGCTCTTCTGGAACACCCATCCAGGCGGGATGGCGCCGCGACTGTTCCGCGAGCCACTCGACCGCCCGATCCGTTTGCCCAGTGGAACGCCACACTCGGGCCAGCAGCAGCACGAACACCTCATTGTCCGACAGACCCAATCGCCTCTGTACAAGCGCCTCAGCTTCGCCCCACTGCGCGAGCACACCATGCAAGAACACCATCCGCAGAAGAATCTGATCCTGCGATGGTTGCAGTACCGCCAGTCCGCCCGATGTCATCGGCAGCGTCCGGCCGTACCAAACGATTGCAGACTCCGCGGACGCGATCGTGCGCGGATCGACCGGACTTCGATCCGACGAGAACACAAGCGCCTCGGGTACTCGCACCATCGAATCGCTTCGGAACGCCATCATCGCACTGACATTCGTGGCGAGGTTCGCACACAGGCCTGCGCCGATGAGGGCCGTCAGAGCGATCCACACGATCCCCCCCGCAGCGATACGCCCCTGTCGCACGAAGTTGACTCGGTGGAATCCACTCGGCACGCGACGCACGATCTGCGTCGACTTCCACGCCATGAACGCAAAGCACGCCGCAAGCCCCGAGGCAAAGAGCAACGGCAGCGTGACTTTGCCAATGCCATCGGAGAACGGGAAGTAGACCGCGTAGAACCCAAGCAGCGCGGCTGCAAGCAGCGCCCACTCACCCGTCCACGTGAGATCCCAACTGCGCACCGAACGCTTGTCGGATGCGACCGACACCGCCGGCTTCCCAAAGCCGAAGGAAAGTGCGTTGTTCGGACAGACCGACACGCAGTCCATGCACTTCATGCAGCCTGGGTCGACGACCATCTTGTGCAGCGCCACCTCCTCATGCACACGCACATTCGATGTGCACACCGCTGTGCAGTGACCGCACCCCTCACAGGCGTCGTTCACCCGAATCCGACCGACCGCGAGCTCGTCGACGGGTGCAAAGAAACCACCGTAGGGACACGCATAGGTGCAGTAGCCCTTGTTGCCGAGGAACCAAACGGTCAGGCCACCGCACACGAGCAGAAACGGAATGCCGACAAGCCAACCGGGAAATGTCGCCCAGTAGTCATCGAGCGTCAGTTTCCAAGACAGTTGCATCGGCTGAAGGTCGGGCTGCATGAAGGGCGCGATGCCGAACCGATACACCACAGGCCATGCGAACATGTACAGCGCAAGCGCGAGCGGGATCCAGCGAAGCAGTCGCGAGCGAAACTCACGCGGGCGAAGACCAATCCGCTTCAGGAGCGCCGAGCACCCATCCTGCAGCAGCAGCACATGGCATCCCCAGCCGCAGAACCAGCGCCCAAAGATTGCCGTTGATGCGAGAGCGATCAGGAAGAAGATGGCGCCGACGGTCACTGTTCCATACTTCAGCGTCTCCATTGACTCGCTCGGCTCAATCGGTGCGAGCGTGGTGCCGGCCGCGATCCAGTGGGCGATATGCACCAAGATGAAGGCCTGCACGGCAAGCAGCACCGCGAAGCGTTTCACAGACATGCGCGATCGACGAATGGGTGTCTGTCGGTGTGGGGCGCACAAGCGCTCGGGAGCCTGAGGCTGCGTGACGATCGGCAGCGAAACGGACACGGGCTTCATGGCGCAAGATGCTACGGCGCGGCCGCGAGTGGCTCGGCGTTCACCACGATGGCGGTACGCGCTGCTTCATCCACTTCGAACTTCTATACTGGAACCGCACGATGCCGCGCGACTACTACGAAGTGCTTGGTCTGACGCGGGGCGCGAGCGACGACGACATCCGCAAGGCACATCGGCGACTCGCCAAGGAGTTCCACCCAGACCGGAACAAGTCTCCCGAGGCGGCGAAGCGTTTCAGTGAGGCTCAGGAGGCGTACGACACGCTCTCTGATCCACAGAAGCGGAGGAACTACGACCAGTTTGGACACGCCGGCGCGGCGGGCAGCCCATTCGGGGGCGGAACACCCGGTGCGGGTGGTCCGTGGCAGAATGTGAATCCCGAAGATCTGGAGGACATGCTCGGCGGTCTCGGCGGAATAGGAGATTTTCTTCGCGGTGGCGGCGGTGTTGGGAGTCGCGGCAAAGTTGGGCGGGCGGGTCGATCCGCCGCGCGTGCAGGCAGCAACATCGAACTCGAAACAACGGTGGACTTCACCACCGCGGCGGTTGGCGGCGTTCGCAGCGTGACAGTGCGTCACAGCGAGGACGGCAAGCCAACCACTTTCGATGTTCGGATTCCGCCTGGCGTTGCCACGGGATCCTCGCTGCGCATCGCAGGCCGAGGTAGTCCAGGAATCGGTGGCGGCCCTGCAGGCGATCTCGTGCTGCAGATTCAGGTGGCGCCACACCCGCACTTTCGCCGCGATGGCCTTGACATTCTGATCGATGTGCCGATCACGATCGCGGAAGCGAGTCTCGGCACGAAGGTCAGCGTTCCGCTTCTGAAGGGAACGGTTGATGTACGCGTGCCTGCAGGCACATCAAGCGGCAAGCGGGTTCGTGTGCCCGGCAAGGGGGTTGCGCCGCCGAACAAGTCGCCTGGCGATTTTTACGCAGTCATTCAGATCGCTGCACCATCATCGCTGAGTGATCCGGACCAGAGCGCACTGCGCGAGATGGGCGAACGACTGCCGAATCCTCGTGAAGGACTTTGGTAGCGCACTCGACCTTCCACAATCCGCGTGGTTCAGCGGTAGCGAGTGACCGCGTGCAAGATCGTCTGTCGAACCGACTCGGACTTGCGAATCACGCTCCACTCCAACTCCGTCGCCACTCGAACACGGTGTGGCGATCCCGTCTTGTGAGCTGCCGATGATGGTGCCTTCTGACTTGATCGCACGGGCAGCGCACTATCGGGGGACTTCGCCTGCCTGAGCCGCCATGCGCGCCGAGTGCGGCGCGATGGCCCACAGAGCACGGCTAGCGATCCCGTCTTGCCAATTCGTTCGATCCAACGCTGGGGCTGCCCGATTCCTGCGACCTCTGCGAGTGGGCACTCAGACACTTCTGGAAGAACACCTCGGCGAACCACGATGCGGCGGTCAGTCAACACATAGACGCGCGAGAACCAGTCCACACTCTGCCACACTGCGCGCGCAGCCATGATGGCGGCGAATGCAAGCAGAGAACCGTTCAAGTCCCACGGGATCGATGGGTCAAGTGATGCAAGAGCCAACACTGCCCCTGCGGCCGCGGCCGCCGGCAATGCTCGCGCGCTCGTCGCCACAATGAACCATGGTGCAGGTCGAACAACCAGCAGAATCGTCTCATCCTCGTCGACCACGGCAGCGAGTTCGCGCACCGATGCGCCCGCGGCTATGGTGTCGCTCACGTCGCACTCCGTGCATGAATCGCCGCGTCGCCGAGCACGCCGACAAACGGCATGTTTCGGAACTCGTCATTGAAGTCGAGTCCGTAGCCGACGACGAACACATCGGGGATGTCAAAGCCAATGAGTTCGCAAGGCGTCCCGAGAGCCTGTGGCCGCTGCTTGCGCAGCAAGACGCACGCATGCACCGATGCGGCACCGTGCGCGGTCAATCGATCTCGAAGCAGGCGGATCGTCCCCCCTGAGTCGAGGATCTCATCGACAATGATGACATGCTTGCCAGCGATGTTTGCCGGGAGTGCCGACGCCAATACAGCGCCTTGGCTCTGCGTTGAAGCGCCATAGGAGGCCACGCTGACCATCGAGATCTTCACCCGCGTCGGAATGGCACGCATCAGATCCGCAACAAACACAACCGCACCCGTCAGCACAGCGACGAGCACGACTTCCCTGCCGTCATGGAACTGCGTGGCGAGTTCGCGTCCAAGTTCCTGCACACGGCGGTTGATCGAACCCTCATCGATCAACACACGATCGACTCCTTGCTCTGCCCAGAATCGCGGGACGAGCGGTGTCTGCATCAGCCGCCGCTCCCCAGCCGCTTCAGGATCGCGGCCTGCACTGCCTTGCCATCGACGCCGCCACCAGACTGCTTCACGACCGCGCCGACGATTCGTCCGATCGCAGCCATCTTGCCCGCACGCACATCTGCCGCCGCCTGAGCATTCGTGGCGATCGCTGCGTCGACCCAGGCATCGAGTTGACCCGCATCATTGCTCACGAGCAGCCCGTTTTTCTCCGCCATCGCTTCGACATCGTCCCCATCGCTGCACGCGAGACCGAACAACTGATCGGCTCCCTGGGCCGACACGCGCCCCGCTTCGCGCAGCGCAACGATGCGCGCCACAGCGCAGGGCGAAATGCCGAGTTCATGGACCGCGACACCAGTCTCGTTCGCGCGGCGCGCGCCCGCATTGAGCACCACTTTCGCCACCGCCCCAGCTGCGTTCACGCCGCCCGCTGCATCGACAGCCGCATCAAAGAATGCGCACAAGGCCGGAGCATCCATCAACTGGCGAAGGTCCTTCTCGCCAATACCCGCCGCCGTATACCGCTTCCGTTTCGACTGCGGCAGTTCACGCATCTCCCCGCGAACCTGCGCGATCCATGCGTCGGACACTTCCACGGGAACCAAATCGGGATCAGGAAAGTAGCGGTAATCATGCGCGTCTTCCTTCTCTCGTTGCAGCACCGTGGCCATCGCGACATCATCCCAGCCGCGTGTGGACTTCATGCCACGCCCCTGCTCACGACCAGTCTCCTCCCACTCGCGCGGCTGGCGTTCGGCCTCATGATCGATCGCACCCTTGAGCGCACGGAATGAATTCAGATTCTTGACCTCCACGATCGGCGTGCGCACTTCGCGCCCATCCGCAAGCGTCAGAGCCATGTTGACATTCGGCTCGAAGCGCATGTGTCCCTTCTGCATGATGCCCTCGGTCACGCCGAGGAATCGGCAGATCGAACGCAATTCCTGTGCAAAGAGAACAACTTCATCTGCGGTACGAAAGTCGGGCGCAGTGACGATCTCAAGCAGCGGCGTTCCGGCACGGTTGAGATCGACCAGCGACCCGTCATACGGCGCACCGCCAGGCAGCTCGTGACCCAGCTTGCCCGTGTCTTCTTCGAGGTGCGCTCGAATGATCCCGATGCGCAGCACCTCCCCGCTCGCAACATTGAGTTCCAAACTCCCATCCGTGCACAGCGGTTGGTCATATTGACTGATCTGATAGCCCTTGGGCAAGTCCGGATAGAAGTAGTTCTTGCGATCCCACTTTGACTGCCTTGCGATCGTGCAGTCAAGAGCCAGGCCCACCATCATCGACATCTCGATGGCCCGTCGATTCATCACTGGCAGGGTGCCGGGAAGCGCCGCGACAACTGGCGTGACAAGCGTATTGGGCGCCGCATCGAAGTGGTCAGGATGCGCCAGATTTGGAGCGCTTGTGAACATCTTCGTTCGCGTCGCCAGTTCAACATGGATCTCCAGCCCAATGATGAGCCGCCTGTGGAGGATGGCCGATCGAACCGCGTGCGCCATGTTTCGATGATAAGAGTTTGTCGCCTGTGTGATCGGCGATGCATCGCACGGCAGGCGATCCGTGATAGCGTGAACGCGTGGCGATTCCTGTTGCAACATCGGCTGCGGCGTTGATGTGCATTCTGGCCCTTCAAGCCACTCCAGACGACCCACGGCCTGCGAGCACACCGCCTTCGCCGCCGCCTGCCAGTCCGACGGCCACGCCCAAGCTGCGTCCGACCACGCTCCGCGATCCGACGATTGCGCCGCGCACAGCTCCACCGCCTCGCCATACGGAGCCGCGAGGCAGCGACTCGCGCTCGGCTGCGGGCCGGCGCGATGTGGCGGGACTGCGCGCCGCGCGCTTGTTTGCGCCGCCAAGCGGTCCCGTTGAGGTAATCATCCGCGGTGCCGATCCACAGACGCAGTACACCCTGTTACTCATCGACTCTGCGGGCGAAGTTCTTGGCGCTGCGCGGGAACTTCGCAGCGGAAAAGTCGATCTGCTGTCGACGCTGCCCGGTGTTCAAGGCATGCACCGCGCCGCGTGGCTACAACTTGCCGCGAATGACGAGGCGGTCGGTTCTCCGCTCGTCATTCAACCGCTGCGGGAACCGCCGCCCGTGCGATCGGTCCGCAGCAAGCGACCCGATGGAACGACCGAGTTCACCAAGGTGGTCGGATGGGGCAGCGAGGCGCTTGACCCGGATGACACAACGATCGACGAGCTCAAGCGAACTTGGATTGATGGAGATCCGCCCGTGCTCTCTGGCTACCGCATGTATCCCGACATGGATGTGCTCGTCCGCACCGATCATGGTGAGATGCGGATTGCTCTCGCTCCACACGAGGCTCCCGCAACCGTGTGGAACTTTCGAACGCTTGTGCGTGAGGGCTTCTACGACCGTGGCGGCTTTCATCGCATCGTGCCTGCGGATCGTGAAGGTCGTCCCTTCGTGATTCAGGGGGGCGATCCCACGCTTTCGGGCAATGGTGGCCCTGGTCATGTGCTGGCGCTTGAGCCGAGCAGGCTCCCGCATGACTACGGCGTGCTTTCGATGGCGCGCGCGGACGAGCCGCATTCGGCGGGCTCTCAGTTCTTCATCGCACTTGGGCGCGAAGCGACGGCTCGTCTTGATGGGCAGTACTGCGCATTCGGGTTCGTGGTGTCCGGGTCGCGCACGATCGACTCGATTGCCGCGACGCCCATCGCCGATGCGTCGACCGGTCGTCCGCAGGCGATACCTGTGATTTTGTCGATGCAACTGGTGGCTGCGCCGGCAAGAATGCCTGGCACTGATCGCAACAGTGAGCGCGTGAAGCCGATCACCGAAGCAGGCAGCGTTCCTCCCACCGTACGGTGAGAGCGAATCGCAGTCATCCACCTTTCGCTGCGGATCAGAGCGCGTCGTACTTCTCGCGCCGCCCCTTGGCGCGATCGACCGGATACTTCCGCGCATTCACTTCGATCTTGGCATGCGCCGCCTCCATCAGGTCAATGTTGCACGCATCTGCCATGAGCACACAGAAGAGGAAACAGTCTGCGAGTTCCTCGCGAATCTTGGCGATGGCCACCGGATCGTCCTGAACGTGCCGACACTCTTCCGTCGTCTTCCAGAGGAACACCTCGAGCAGTTCGCCTGCCTCGATGGAAAGCCCCTCCGCCAGATTCTTCGGATCGTGGAAGGGCTTCCACTCGCGTGCATCGCGAAACGCGAGGATGGCATCCCGCACTCGTGCGAATCGATCAGGAGCCTCGGGGGACTTCATGATGCGAACCCCTCAAGTTTCAGTATGCGCGGTGGATCCACAGGTCTTCCCGATCGCTCGCACTCCACAGCAGCGAGCTTCTCAAGCACATCTACGCCGCGGATCACCTTGCCGAAAGCGGAGTATGCACCGTCCAAGTGTGCGCATCCTTCGCGCGAGAGGCAAATGACGAACTGGCTTCCCGCACTGTCCATATCGACGGACCGTGCCATCGACAGAACGCCAAGCTCATGCAGGCGACTGCTGAGCTCCGCAGGGACGGTCCAGCCTGGGCCACCCGTTCCATCGCCCTGTGGGCATCCTGCCTGCGCAACGAAACCGGGAATCACGCGATGAAACACGAGTCCTTCATAGAAGCCACTTGCCGAAAGCCTTGCGAAGTTCGCAACATGCTGCGGCGCCACATCGCCCCACGCGGCAAACTCCATGTCGCCGAGCGATGTGGTCAACACAAAACGCTTCGGGAGCGGTGCGGCCATAGCGCAGCGAAGGATAGGTCTTCAGCGCATGCGATGCGCGCACAATCGTCGTACATGCTCGGCGCTCGTCAAGGTCCGATCCAGCGACCACCGTAGATCGGCTTCGAGCGGATCGGCAAGATGTAGTTGCGTCCGTCGCTGACCGTCACATCACCCGTCAGCAGCACATGGACAGGCATCTGACTTGAACGCGCCATCGTGATGAGCGACTTCAACTGCTCACATGGGAGAATCTCGATCGAGTGATCACCATCATCACGCGAGCCCGACGCCAACACAAAGCGCCAAGTGCCCGTGACCGCATCACGCGTGACCACACCGCGTCGACTATGAATGCGCATCGGCGGAAGCAGTGGCGCAATTCTGCTCGGCAGGTTTTCCGCGGGACCGATGGAGGGCAACGCCACGGACTGCGCTCCACCCTGCTGCTGCGCTGGCGCGATTGGCGGGTCACGCGGAATCGGCAATACAAATGGACGCTCGCTGTCCGCACTCGCGGTCGGCGCGGCTTCGGCTCCCGTGGTCGACTGACTGGCCGCAGGCATCGGGATCTCCGGCATCGGCAGTTCGTTCGGATCCGTTGCGCGCGATGGCTGTTCCACACCTGCCGCAACCTGCGCTGCAGCAGGATCCGGGTCGATGTTTGCAGGAACGGCTGGCGTCTGCGCCATCAACTTCTGCTCGAGTTGCTGTGCGAAGACCTCGGGATCGATGGGCGGTGCTGGATCTGCACTCGCAGTACTTGCACCCATCGGACTTGCACCTGTCGGTGCGGTGGGCGCACGGCCCACGGACCCGATTGCATTCCTTGATCCTGGCGCCTCAAGTGCATCCGGCTGCGACGGCTCAATCACTCGAGTGACTGGTGCAGCGAACGAAGGCAGGAAGAAGTTGGTACGACCGAACGCAAGCACTTTCCCGCTCACTTCAAACAGCGGTGCAGAACTTCCATCACGAACCGCGCGGCGATGACGCGCGATCATGTCCCCCATCGGACCTGCAGGAAGGAGAATCAAAGATCGATTGGAAGCGCCATTGACACGGTCTTGAAGAACGATCGTCCACGCGCCGAGGAAGTCATCGCGTTGAAGCGTTGCATTCGCGCGAAGCAACATGCCACCCTCCGGGATGAGTGGCGGCAGGAAACGACCCGACGCCTTGATCTCCGCTGCCTCCTGTGCGGGCGTGACGGGCGGTCCAGACTGCGCTGCGGCAGGCGGCTCAAGATCCGTTGAAGGCGACTTTGCAGAGTCTTGCACAGCCGCGAAAGCGGCGCTGCTCGATGTCAGCAGACCAAGGCATGCAAGCGATGGGAGCAGCAACACAGCGAAGTGCATCACCAAGACAATATTCAAGTTCATCGCGCGACTCGGATGGCGGCTCTTCACCACAATCCTCCGATCGACATTCATCGCTGGTCCAAGATGTTCAGGCTGGCTCGCAAGTCGCAGTCAGCCCGCGGCTTTGCAGGCGTTCGCAGATGAGTTCCGCATGCTCGCGGTGCGAATGCGCCACCGCAGATGCGCCATCCTGATGAATCTCCATCGTCTTCGCGACGGCGACCGGTGATTCGAGCCGTGCAATCTCTCGCAGGCAGCGAATCACGAAATCAAAGGTGTTGATGTCGTCGTTATGCACCACAACTGCCCACGGGCCCATCGGACCTTTGGTCATTGGCTTCGGTGCGTTCTGGACTTCAGGGGAAGCAACTGCGCCTTGACTCATGCCAAAAGAGTAACGCGCGGCCCATGCAAATGGAACCCCCTCGCCGCAGACAATTCGCGAGTGTTTGACGCGAAGGGGGAAAGGTGCCACCATACCCCTCCCCCAGACTGGCCGAGTACCCAAGTGGTCCAAGGGGACGGATTGCAAATCCGTTATTCGTGGGTTCGAATCCCACCTCGGCCTTTCCCAGATCTCCGCGAAAGCGGCGTTTCTGCCCCCTCACTCCGATGGCTCAAGCACGGGCGTGCGGTCGATGCGGCGCGCGGCAATCCAGCACCAGATTCCAGCGGCAAGGGCGACGATCACGGGCCATGCGATCACATTGATCACAAGCAGACGGGAACCGAGTTCTTCCACATCACTTCGAAGTCCATACTGCACGCCGCGAAGTTCCTTGCGGTACTCGTTGACCGTCTGCTGCAGTCGAGCGAGCTGTGCCTGCTGTGCAGGCGATAGAAGCATCTCGCCAGACGCGGCTCCGCCAGCTGCTTCTTGGAGTTGTGCGATCTCGATCTCCACCTTCCGTACCTCCAACTGCAAATCCTTCTCGCGGGCGATGTAGCGCTCCTGTGCCGCAGTTCGAAGCGCTTCGACCCGCGCGAAGGGTCGGCGGAACGCCCCCCGCGAGCGCAGAGTGGCGATCGCAGGATTGCCCGCCATGCGCTCAAGCAGCCCGATGATGAGTGGACCGTTGTCCGCGAACGCACGGCGAACACCAGACCGCTGATCCATCTGGACCCACACATCGTCCGAAAGCAGATCCGCATCTGCCACCACCACGATGTTCCCCTGGCCAAGCTCAGGGCCGAATGCGCTGCCAATGCGCCCCGTGATGCGTGCAGCGAGAATCCGCTGCACCCCATCCGCCTTGCTGTCGCGAAGAAGCTGCTC
>Ga0172367_10006000_pt1 | contig 14489 bp, 17 predicted proteins | sample Lak10m_FD_114542 | JGI IMG/M metagenome (GOLD analysis project Ga0172367, IMG submission 114542) | Freshwater microbial communities from Kabuno Bay, South-Kivu, Congo - kab_022012_10m | ecosystem: Environmental > Aquatic > Freshwater > Lake | place: Democratic Republic of the Congo: South-Kivu... | reverse complement strand
GATAGTCAGGACTCCGCTGTCATCAACAGAATAGGTGGGGGCTGCAGGTGCAGCCGGGGTTCCTGTACAGCCGGCAAAGGCTGAAAGTATGACGAGGATGATGATCGCAGCACCAGTACGCATCGATCAGCACCCGAGGCAGCGGTGGATGAGGCAGATCGTTTTTGCATCGGTGATCTCGCCATTACGGATCATCCCGTTCAGGTCCTGTACCCGGACATCCACAACATCGATTACTTCATCCTCGTCTTTCTCATACTGTGCGGAGGGAGTAAGGCCTCCTGCCTGGTAGAGGTAGATCTTTTCATCGGTATAACCCGGGGTTGTGATAATGAAGCCCCGGGATTCGATCATACCTGCGGCAAATCCGGTCTCCTCGATGAGTTCCCGTCCTGCTGCCACAAGCGGTTCTTCCCCGGCCTCGAGCGCCCCGGCCGGCGCTTCGAGAATATAGTCATCGATAGCGTACCGGTACTGCCGGATCAGCTTGCACCGCTCCCCGTCAAGAGGGAGGATGGCAACGGCATTGCTGGGGTGGACGATCACTTTCTCCCGGATAAGCCCGTTTGGCAGGCTGACGTCCCGCTGCTCGATCCAGAGCCGACGCCCGCAGAAGATCTCCATTCAGACCTCATATTCGATCGGGTCTTTCTTCCCGATAGCTGCAAAGGCCTCCTGCCGGAAGTGACACGAGCCGCAGGTACCGCAGGCTTTCCCCTCGTTCCGGTAGCAGGACCAGGTGTTCTCGTATGGCACGCCCAGTTCCAGTCCGACACGGAGGATATCGGTCTTGGTCATGTGGATGAAGGGGGTGAAGAGGGTGATCTTCGTAGTATCCTTGGTCCCGAGATCGATCACTTTCTGGAATGCTGCAATGAACTCCGGGCGGCAGTCCGGGTACCCGCTGTAGTCGAGCGACTGAACCCCGATAAAAATGGCGTCGGCATCGCGGGCTTCGGCAAAACTCGTGGCAATTGACAACAGATTGGCGTTCCGGAATGGCACGTAGGTATTGGGCATATGGGCCCGGGCAGGATCAAATTCCTCAACTGCGATATTCGTATCCGTCAGGCTGCTTGCCCCGAACTTCTTGAAGTAATCAAGGCCGACCTCGACAAACGCCTCCGCGTTCAGCAGTGAGGCTATCTTCTTTGCACATGCGAGTTCTTTGCTTTCCGTGCGCTGGCCGTAATTCAGGTGGAGCGCAAGGATGTCATAGCCTTTGCTTTTTGCAAGGTATGCGAGCGTGGACGAGTCCATGCCCCCTGATAGTAAACAGACTGCTTTCATTATTGTACTCCGAGAATCTTGTGTAACTGGAGCTGGAACCGGACCGGCAGGCCGCTCGTGAGAACGAACCGGGTTATCGGTGCGTAATCGGTACCAAATACCGGTGAGAAGAAGATCTCCCCCGAAACCGGGTTTGTCCTGATAACTTCCTGCGCGTACCGGCAGTCCGCCTCATCCTTGAGGACAAACTTCACACTGTCAGAGGACCGGATCTTCGCCAGCAGGGTGAGGTTGCTCTTCTCTCCTGACGAGGGACATTTGACATCCATGCAGATCGAGGCATAAGGCTGGAACCGGGTGAAATCCACGGTACCGTTGGTCTCGATATCGATTGCAGTACCCCGCTTGTGGAGCGAGGCGAGGAGACTTTCCAGTGCATCCCCCTGCAGCAGCGGTTCGCCTCCGGTGATGCAGACATACGGCGGGTGGAAGCGCCACACCTGCTCGAGGACAGCATCAAGGCTCATCTCAAGCCCGCCGCTCTGGGACGCGGGAGTATCGCACCAGCGGCATTTGAGGTTGCAACCCGCGAGCCGGATAAAGAGACAGGGTTTGCCCTGGTTTTTCCCCTCCCCCTGGAGGCTCCGGAAAATCTCTGCAATCTTCATTCTCTGATCTCAGCGCGTGATGTCGGGGATTCCCAGACCCGGATCTTAGGTACAGTAGTCTTGATTCCCAGGTCCCTGCAGATAGCATAGAGATCATTCCGGATAAGCACTGCAATGAGCTCACTGGTTGGATCCCCGGGCGTAGTGATCACCGGGTGGAACTCCTGGATACGGGGGACCATCGGGTCATCGCAGTTGAGGATGATCTGGTGGTCATACTTGTTGACAACTTTCTTGATGAGGCTGTAATCGATCAGGATTTGGGTCGCCGGGTCCGGCTCTCCCTCCATCCAGACCTCGATCTTCCATCGGTGCCCATGAAGGTTGGCGCATTTGCCCTGGTAATGGAGCAGACGGTGACTGGTATCAATCTGCACCTCTTTATAGATCCCGACTTTCATTGCACATCATTGACCGCATGAGGATATAATCTTATTATGCCCGGTGATCAATAGTATAAGACAGGCAGGTGGGATGCCACAATTTATAAATCGATCACCCGCGTTAGTACATATCCCAATGTGGGTTATCGATAACCACAAAAACTACTAAAAAGAGGCAATTTAATGGGACAGGGTAAATTTGCAGCCAGAAAACTGGTTCGGGACTCAAATAAGTTCCGGTGGGCAGACAAGAACTATGCCCGCCGTGAGCTCAATCTCGATGTTAAGTCGGATCCCCTTGAGGGCGCTCCGCAGGCGAGAGGTATCGTACTTGAGAAGATCGGTGTCGAGGCAAAACAGCCCAACTCCGCCATCCGTAAGTGTGTGCGTGTCCAGCTGATCAAGAACGGCCGGCAGGTCAGTGCATTCGCAGTCGGTGATGGAGCCATCAACTTCATTGACGAACACGATGAAGTCGAGATCGAAGGCATCGGCGGTCGTCTCGGCCGTTCCATGGGAGATATCCCCGGTGTCCGGTTCGTCGTCACCAAAGTGAACAATGTCTGCCTCCACGAAATGGTCATTGGCAGGAAAGAGAAACCGCGCAGGTGATCTAAATGTCAGAAGTAGCCGGAAAGAAACTCCTGTTCAACCAGTATGATGCCTCCGAAGTCAAGGTCAACGACCCCAGCCTCGTTCGCTATGTCACCCTCACCGCCCAGATCATCCCCCACTCCTGCGGCAAGTTCTCCCGCCAGGAATTTGGCAAGAGCAACATGATGATTGTAGAGCGGCTTATAAACCGCCTCATGCAGACCGAGAATAATACCGGAAAGAAGCAGCTTACCATCCGGATCGTGCGGGATGCATTCGAGATCATCAACAAGAAGACCAAGCGCAACCCCGTCGAAGTCCTGGTTGAGGCAATCGCCAACGCCGGGCCCCGGGAAGAGACCGTCCGTTTAAAATACGGTGGTATCAATGTCCCGAAGTCGGTTGACACAGCCCCCATGCGCCGTGTCGATACTGCCATTGGTTTCCTTGCAGAAGCAACCCTGAAGGGATCCAGCACCAGCAAGAAGAGTGCCAGTGCAGTCCTCGCCGATGAACTCATCGCTGCCTCCAAGGGCGACATGAAGTGCTACTCGGTTGGGAAAAAGGAAGAACGCGAGCGCATTGCAAAATCCGCCCGGTAATCATATCTTTTTTGAGGTCATTTCATGTCCCGCGGCAAAAAAACGGTTGAGCGCGTAGTTGAGCTCATGAAGGATCCGAAGCACATTCGGAACATCGGTATCGTAGCACACATCGATCACGGTAAGACCACCCTCTCCGACAACCTGTTATCAGGCGCCGGTATCATCTCTGAGGAACTCGCCGGCAAGCAGCTCTTCATGGACTCGGATCCGGAAGAGCAGGCCCGTGGTATCACCATCGACGCATCCAACGTCTCGATGGTCCACGAGTACGAAGGCCAGGACTTCTTGATCAACATGATCGACACGCCCGGCCACGTTGACTTCGGTGGCGACGTCACCCGTGCGATGCGTGCAGTGGACGGCGCTGTCGTCCTCGTGGACGCCGTTGAAGGTACCATGCCCCAGACCGAGACCGTGCTCCGGCAGGCACTGAAAGAGGGTGTCCGCCCCGTTCTCTTCATCAACAAGGTTGACCGGCTCATCAACGAACTGAAAGTCGATGACATGGAGATGCAGATCCGGCTCGGCAAGGTCATCGACAAGGTCAACAAGCTCATCAAGGGCATGAACGAGGAGGCCTACAACAACGGCTGGAAGCTCGATGCCGGCGCCGGCACCGTTGCCTTCGGGTCCGCGCTCTACAACTGGGCAGTATCCGTTCCATTCATGAAGAAGAGCGGGATCTCCTTCAAGATCGTGTACGACAAGTGCCGTGCAGGGGATATGAAATACCTTGCCAAGAACAGCCCGCTATCGGATGTTCTTCTAGACATGGTGGTCAACAAGCTGCCCAACCCGCTCGAAGCCCAGCCCCGGCGTGTCAACGTTATCTGGCACGGGGACAAGGAGACCAAGGAAGGCAAGGCCATGCTCGCCTGCGATGCGAAGGGCCCGGTCGCCATGATGGTTACCGACATCTCGTTCGACCCCCATGCAGGGGAAGTCGCAACCGGGCGTCTCTTCTCAGGCTCCCTCAAGAGAGGCGACGTGCTCTACGTAATGGGCACTGCCAAGAAAGAGAACCGGCTCCAGCAGGTCGGTATCTTCATGGGACCCAAGAGGGTCGAAGTCGAGGAGATCGTTGCTGGCAACATCGCCGCAGTCACCGGTCTCAAGGACGCCATCGTTGGATCCACGGTCAGCTCCCTCATGGAAGTCACCCCGTTCGAGTCGCTCAAGCACTACTCGGAACCGGTCATGACCGTTGCCGTCGAGGCAAAGAACATGAAGGACCTGCCCAAGCTCGTTGAAGTGCTCCGGCAGGTTGCCAAGGAAGACCCCACCCTCGTCATCTCCATCAATGAAGAGACCGGCGAACACCTGATCGCCGGTATGGGAGAACTCCACCTCGAAATCATTACCGGTCGTATCAAGCGCGACAAGGGTGTGGAGATTATCACGTCCCCACCGATCGTGGTCTACCGTGAGACTGCCACCGGAAAGGTGGAAAATGTTGAAGGAAAGTCCCCGAACCGGCACAACCGCTTCTACTTCACCCTCTCACCCCTGCCCGATGAAATCGTCGATTTGATCAAGAAGGGCGAGGTCTCGATGAACCAGCAGGCTCTTGAACGCCGTGATATCCTGATCAAGGCTGGCATGGACAAGGATGAGGCCAAGAGTGTCAAGGACATCCAGGGCACGAACATGCTCTTCGACATGACCAAGGGTATCCAGTACCTCAACGAGACCATGGAACTTATTATCGAAGGTATCCACGAAGCTCTCGCCGGCGGTCCGCTCGCAGACGAGCCCGTCCAGAACCTCAAGATGGTCCTCACTGATGTCAAGCTCCACGAGGATGCAATCCACCGCGGTCCCGCACAGGTCATCCCCGCAGTCCGTGGCGCCATCAAGGGTGGCATTCTGCTTGCCGGCGACTCGCTCCTCGAGCCGGTCCAGAAGATCCAGATCACCGTCCCGATGGACCAGATGGGTGCAGCAACCTCCCAGATCCAGGGCCGGCGCGGCCAGGTTTTCGACATGCAGAGCGAGGGTGATACCATCTCCGTCCATGGCAAGGCCCCTGTTGCAGAGCTCTTCGGGTTCGCCGGAGACATCCGCTCGGCAACCGAAGGCCGTGCAATGTGGAACACGGAGTTCGCAGGCTTCGAGCTTGTTCCCAACAACCTGGTCAAGGAAGTAGTCGTGGCAATCCGCAAGCGCAAGGGCTTAAAGGAACAGATGCCCACCCCGAACGACTACCTCGCGGTATAAGAACAGTCCCAATTCCCCGTCCCATTTTTCATATATTTTTCGTCGTTGTCTTTCTGCAAGGCCGACCGCAATGGTAAATTAGCCTTCAGGCAAATTTTATAGCAATGGCTGATGAGACCAAGCTGAAAATTGTTATTTTTGGTGCATTCGGGGCAGGTAAGACCACTCTTATCAAAACCCTTGATCCTGAATCGAAACATATCGAGGCGAACTGTGCTGGAGGGACCACGACTGTTGCCCTCGATTTCGGTCGCATCCACAACAACGGATGTCATATCCACATCTATGGCACACCCGGCCAGGAGCGGTTTGAGTTTGCCCGAGAGATCATTGCAAAGGGCATGGATGGCGCGATCCTTCTTTTGGATGCGACAACACCGATGGATGAGTTTACCCGGCACCTCTCGGATTCACTGCGGGGGGCAAACGTACCCTTTGTCGTATTCCTGAACAAGTGTGATGGCACTGGTGCCAGCCCGGATGTATATGCCGGGCAGTTCGGTACTCCGGAAGTCCGGAAGATCTCTGCAAAGGACAAGCGCCAGTGCACGGAAGCACTGGTTCAGTTTGCCGCGAAACTGAAACCGCATCCGGATGGACATAGTCATCTTACCACCTGAGAAAAAGGAAAAATCGTGAGGATCCTGAATTTTTTACGGATTGCTGCAATCACCATCGCGATCAAAAAACTGTTCCGGATCAATCAAACCCTGATTTAAAAAAATTATTCAGATCCTGATTTTTATTTTTCAACCGGACCTTGATTGAAAATTTCCGGACGGACTCTGATTAAAAAAACCCGGCTCACGATCGACCCCCCGTCGGAAGCTTTCAGAATATGATGAGGCAAAATCGTTTAACTTTTTTCCAATCGTACCCTGATCACATTTTTTTAAGCAGACACTGATTGAAAATTTTTCAGCAAAGGATGATTTTGAATTTTTTATCGCGATCCCGGCCCTGATGAAAAATACAATCCGGATCCTGGCGAAAAAATGATCATATTCCTATTTCATTTTTACCGGATTTTATCCGGAACAGATGCATGAACCGTTGTGAAAGATATTTCCCATATGGTGCATTGCCACAGGTATCAGGCTTCCTGGGGGAAGCTCCACTTTGCAAGATAATAGACCCCGCCAAGGATCATCAGGGCGCTGATCGATGCAATCACGTATGACCCAATCTCCAAACTACAGGTCTGCTGCCCGCTGGTTTCGAGAGCAAGGCGGGCACACCGCGAGGGAAAATCAATCAACAGGAACCAGATGATATAACAGTTCGCAAGAATCTCGCCAATGACCGCAATGGTCGGGATCATCATGGATTGAAGTCCCATGGTATCCTGCGGATCTACGCCACCGGAGCTCATGTACTAATGTGTACTGTGCATTTTAAAAAAAGTGAGCAGATGGTTGCCACCCTGAAGTCGGTACCTGCATGTATTGTTATGGATCAGCCGTTTGGAAACTGGCGACCCTTGTTTGTGCAGTAATGATACTGGAAAGAATCCGAGTTTCCAGCAATTCCCTCGCGCCGGCGTCATCTTCTTAGGGGCAGTACGACAGATGAGGATCAAAAAATCCATGAAAAAAAGAGTCTCAGACCATCTCGGCTTTGAGAATGGTGACATCCTTGACCGGGCGGTCACCGGGATCGGTCGTGGTTTTGGCGATCTTGTCAACAACATCCATTCCCCCCGTCACCTTTCCAAAGACCGGGTGTTTTCCGTCAAGGAAATCATTATTTACGAGGTTGATGAAGAACTGGCTTCCCCCGGTGTTGGGACCGGCATTTGCCATTGATATGGTACCGCGATCATTTTTGTTTCCAGGGGAAAATTCATCCCTGATTGCATAGCCGGGTCCGCCCCGGCCGGTACCCGTCGGGTCTCCGCCCTGGATCATGAAACCGTCAATGACCCGGTGGAAGATGACACCATTGTAGTATCCTTTCTGTACAAGGGTCTCGAAGTTGCCCGCTGTAATGGGCATATCGGGAGCAAGGGCAATCGTGATCGTGCCCATGTTCGTCTCAAGACGTACGGTTTTTCCTGCTGGTGCTGTCATAATATGCTGTACCTGTGTAGGTGTTCCGGATTCATCTGTCTTGTGAATTCGAGGAGACGAAAAAAATGCGGAAGATCAGATCAGGACAGCACGAATGATCGTCATGTTCTGGACCGGGCGGTCCCCCGGGCCGGTTGCGGTCTTACCGATCGCATCAACAACATCCATTCCATCTACTACTTTTCCAAAGACCGGGTGCTTGGTGTCCAGACCGTTGTTGTTCACCAGATTGATGAAAAACTGCGATCCCCCTGTATTGGGTCCTGAGTTTGCCATTGCAACCGTACCGCGATTGTTCCGGTTGGTGGCTGTAAATTCGTCAGGTATTTTATAACCCGGCCCGCCCCGGCCGGTACCCGTGGGATCTCCTCCCTGGATCATAAAACCATCAATGACCCGGTGGAAGATGACGCCATTGTAATACCCTTTCTGTACAAGGGTTTCAAAGTTGCCCGCGGTAACCGGCATGGCCGGGTCGAGGGCGATGGTAATGTTACCCATGGTCGTCTCAAGCCTGACCTGTTTCCAGGATTCCTGTGGTACAGCAGTTGTTACCGGCTTTCCAGTATCTGTGGGAAGCGGGCACGTCCCGCTCGCGGTCGAACTGCAGGTATCAGCTGGCTGTTGCTGGGTGCAGCCTGCGGCAAAGAGGAGGGCTGCCATCAGTATTCCAATGAATAGCATTGTGCGGATATTTGACATCACATTCTTGTTGGGTGCCTAAAAAAAAATAGGTTACGGGAATTCAGATTCCCGTGCGGGCTTATTCCTTCTTATTCTCTTCCCTGCGCGATCCGCCAAAGTAAAAGATCGCACCGACTGCGAGGATCATCGAGATAAACCCGGTCATGAGAATGTAAGAGCCCCTGGTGGTGAAGGCCTCATAATCTGCTGCGGAAACATCGATTGCAAGCACGGCGACCGTGTTACCCGATGATCCCTCAACAGCATCGTCAATAGGAGCATACGCAGTCATGAATGACCCGTACTTGGTTGTGTAAGGCTCTTTTGATGTGGTAGGGCCGGAAAGGGCAAGCAGGATATCCGTTCTGGGTGCGGTGGAGATCTCACCGATCTTTGCAGAACCCTGTGGGTCATCCGGGTAAAGGTCATCGACGAGGAATGTTACCGTCTGATCGGGATTCACTTTGAGGATATACGCATTGAGAATATTGTCGTCCATGCTCCGCATTGTGCGCAGTTTCTGGGTGATCATCCTGTATTGATCAGATCCTTCAGCCCCGGGTTTGAGCCCGGCGAGATCTTTTGGGGTGACCTGGGTTGCCATTACACTCGCCGTCGATTCAAGTCCCAGTTTGGCGGACCCTTGCAGGGCATCCTTCTGGCTATTATAGGCAAGCATCGTGAACGATCCAATGATAAGAATGACGAGGATCGAACCGACAAGGACCTTTTTTGATTGAACAGATGAGCAAATCATGATCGTAGTCTCCTGGTTGCTACAGCGATCCCAAGGATTGCAACACACCCTCCGATAAGTGTAAGATGGGATGGTGCGGACTGAGGCATCGGGGCAGGCGCAAGCTGCATGCTGATGGCGAGTGGTGTCACCTGCCCGGCGGTCACCGAAGCGGTTGCTGAATAATCTATATAATCGGTATATTTTAGCAGGATCTGGTGGCTGCCGGCAGGGACACCATCCAGAGTTGCCGGAGTATATCCCTTGAACAGGTTGTCGACATAAACTTCAGCACCGTTTGGTGTTGATACGATGTTGAATCCTCCGGTTGCAGGTACTGGCGTTGGTTTTGGACCGACAGGCGTCAGGGGGGCATTGATGGGACGATATTTGGCTGTATATAGACCGTATTCATCCAGTCATTGTATCCGGGGGCGCTGACTTTGAAGAGATGGTTTCCACTGGCGATATTGTACCTGGTGAGCGATCCTGAAGCCGGGATAATACCCTGCGAATTACTGTCCATGTAAACCGTTGCACCAGGCAACGAGGTGATCGCAACAGTGCCAAACATCGCTGGGGCCATATTCGCGTTCAGATTCTGGTTGGTGTTGGCATTGACGTACACGGTTGCGGTGAAATCACTGTAACCGGGAAGGGTGAGCCGGAAGGAATGGCTACCCGGGTAAAGGGTAACCGTCAGTGGGGCTTTGCCCTGGTAGGTTCCGTCAACATAGATCTGGGCATGGTCCGGATTCGACGTTACGGAGACCGTACCGGTACTACGGGGCGGCGGGGGAGATGGCTGGAGTGTCGGGTAATACGTTGCCGTCTGCCCGGCATAAACATTGATCAGCTGCGTGTCCGGCGAGTAGCCGGAAAGGGATGCTTTCATGGAATATGTTCCGGGTGGAAGGTTTGGCAGGGTGATTGGGGAATACCCCTGGAAGTTACCGTTCATGTAGATGGCTGCCCCCGCAGGGTTCGACTGGGCATAAATCACACCGTTCTGGACCGGGGGAGCGGTTGTCTGGGTCGGGATCGGGTTTATTGTTGCATAGACGGAAACGTGCTCGCCATTGGCCGGCATGCGGGGGAGCGTCCCTGACCATGTTGTATATCCTGATTTGGAGACTGTTATGGTTCTGACAGGTGAAGCCGTTGGTGCCACACCAACCGTACAGATCCCCTGGGCAATCGTGCACTGGTATGCCCCGTCGAAATAAACACCTGCTCCATCGACATTACAGTAGGTGTCTATGTAACCCTTGCCACCACCAACTTCCGTTGGAGCGATGGTAGGAATTGTTATTGTAACCGGCGGCAGTGTTACCATGGTCGGAGCTGTAGTAGGCTCAGCCGTCGGAACCGTGGTGGGGACGGTCGGGGCAACGGTTGTATCGGGTATCGGATCCAGGATGTATGTCGGTGACGGAGTTACGTCGCCAGCGACCACGTTCGCTGTTGCGATGCCCAATCCAAACACGGATATGGATAGCACGATCAGGAGAATGCGCTATTTATAGGATGTGTTTTTAACGGCGATGCACCGGATCTCTTGAAAATCAATGCCGTTCAAGGGCTTGAATAACCCGTGCAAGACGGTGGATCCCTTCGGTAATCTGCTGCTCGGATGCGGAGGAGAAGTTGAGGCGGATGGTATCCGATCCCCCGCCATCTGTATAAAACGGGTAGCCGGGCAGGACCGCCACTTTCTGTCTCACCCCTTCCTCAAAGACCTTTCGGGAAGAGATCCCTCCGGGCAGGGTTGCAAGGAGGAACATCCCCCCCTTAGGGTGTGTGTGGGTTACCTCCGGCAGGAGATCATCGAGAAGATCGCACATGAGCCTGCATTTTTTTCTGTATACTTCAGAGATCCTGCAAATATGGGCATCGAGGTCGTGGGTAATTAAGTAGCGGTGCAGTATTTTCTGGGAAAGGAAGTTTGAGTGGAGGTCAGCAGCCTGCTTGACCACGTTGAACTGCTCGATGATCTCCCGCGGTGCATAGATCCATCCGATCCGCATCCCGGGTGCAATGATCTTGGAAAAAGACCCCGAAAGAACCGATTGTTCCGGAAGGTAATATTTTACCGGACGCCGGGGTTTTTTGTCAAAGAAGAGTTCTCCGAAAGCATCGTCCTCGTAAAAGACAGTACTGGTCCCCTCCAGGATCTCAGCAACGCCCCTGCGGGTTTCCTGGGAATAGGTCCGCCCCGATGGATTCTGGGAATTGGGAATACCGTAGAAGAATTTTAACGGGATTGTTTTGACCAGCGCCTCAAACAGGGAGAGGTCGAGTCCCTCATCCCTGAGGTGAACCGTGTGGATGACCGGCTCATAAAGGGAGAAAGCTTCAATTGCACCGAGGTGTCCCGGCCGCTCCATTCCAACATGATCACCGGGGTCAAGGAACACCTTGGCAAAGAGGTCAAGGCACTGCTGCGAACCGTTTACGATCTGGATCTCGCCGGCGGCAGTACCGGTCGGCAATAGACTCGCGGAGCGGGAGGTAGCCGTCAGTTGTGGTGTACTGGAGAGCAACACATGCTTCTTCATCAAGGACTTCCTTTGCAGACCCTGAGAGCCCCTCGCAGTCGATGAGTTCTGAAGATGGCAGACCCCCGGCAAAGGATATGATTGATGGATCGGAGGAAACCCGGAAGAGCTCTTCAAGAAATGAGGGGGGTACCTTGGAAAGCCTGCGGGCAAAGGGGAAGGACATGGTACTTCTCGTTATTCCTCATGCGATGGGAAAGGATAAAAAACAGGGTAATTTTCATCGCAGATCTGTTTACAACCCTGACGGACCTTTAACATTCCTGCCGGATGTAAATATTACCCGGCCAGGAACCCATCCGGCATAACCCGGGTCCGAAAATGTACTGCGGTTCGGCCGAAGATCGCGGTCCGTCCGGGAAAAATGCGTTGAAAGGGGCGATACGATCAAAATACAGCAATGAGGATTACCAGAAATCTGACGGTCATTTCTCCACCCCTCATCTGCACGGTGTGAATTGACGTAAAAAACATTCCCGGACAAATATTTCATACCAGGTACGTATCTTTAAAAAAAGGTGAAAATTTTCGATCCGCAGGGGGATTTCCCTTGAGCGGATTTATGCAGAATCAGCCACTTCAATCCTGATGATCTCAGAATGCATCGATGCGATGAGGGAGTGGAGTTCCGCGTTCTGTGCCTTGCGCACCTGCTTGATCTCTTCTCTGATCCTGACAACTGCCTCATTCTGGGAGTTGCCGTGACCCCGAGCACCCGGGACTTCGATGCAACGTGCGGTGAAACCGCCCCGTTCATGAGCCTCGGTTATGATGGTGTAGTGCATGATTGTACAAAAACGATGTAACGATTTACATAGTTACTGATCAGATTGCCTAAAAACCGCCGGATATCAGGCCGTTTCCTCACTCTGCGGCGGAGCCTTCCGCGCCTCGTAATGCCGGAGATGTTCTCTGACCCTCTCCTCGAATTCTCGAGGGTGATCTTTAAACTCCCGGGAGACCAGGAGCATCCGGGCTGTATCCCCGATAGCCTTGTGTGGTTTGATGATGTACCGGTATTTTTCCGGCACGACATACCGGTAATGCAGGGAGGAGATCGCATCCGCCTGGATGGAGAAACCGATGACAAGCGACATCCGGTCAAGGGAGACATCTTCTTTTAATGCATACTCGTGCCGTATCTCGCTCTGCAGGTCACGGATGGCAAATCCCTCAAGGTTAACCCGGGCCCGCTGGAATGTCTCGATCTCGCGCTTGCGGGCAAAGAAGACAAGGGTCTCGATATTCTTCCGGTTCAGGGTCTGCATGAATGCCCTGATGTCGGCATGAACCCCGGCGATTGCGGTTCTGGCGTGGCGTGTTCCCTGCGCATCAAGCCGGAATTTCCGGTCATCCGGAAGCGATTCGCCCGGGCGGGCCAGGTTGAAGACCCGCCGGTGGCCATCCACTCGTTTCCCCACATCGTCGGTGACATTCTTCCAGAGCTCGACTTCGATGTCCCGGCAGAACGCTTTGCCAGCAAGGGAGATGGTATCCGCCGTCGGGTCATGCAGGACCACGCCAATCTCTATGGGGATCTGCATTCCCTGGCGGGTGCCACGGATTCCGGCAAACTCCATATCAATGTAAGCAGTCAGGGATGAGGTCAGGAAAACACCACCAGTCTGTGGGATGCAGATCTTTGGGAACCCTTATCTTTCCTCTTTTTTTACACGGCTGAGTGCAATCCTGCAATACTCCGGATCGATATCGATGCCAAGCCCCCTCCTGTTGTTCCTGATCGCTGCAACAAGAGTACTTCCACTTCCCATGAAGGGATCGAGAACTGTATCTCCCACAAAGGAGAAGAGTTTGATGCAGCGGTGTGGAAGCTCGACCGGAAAAGGTGCCGGGTGCCCGATCCTTGATTTCTTCTCTCCACTGAATGTCCAGAGTCCATTGGTCCAGTCCATAAACTCTTCCCGCGTAATATCAGATGTCCGGGAACCGCTGGTCTTCTTCCACGAGTTCTTGTAAAAGACGATGATCAGTTCAACCGGTGCGATAACATACGGCGCTGAGGCGCTCATCCAGGATCCCCAGGCAGTCCTCCGGGAGATATTTCCCTCGTTCCAGATGATGGTTGAGTGGTAGGAGAACCCGACTTTCTTTGCAAGCATGGTGAGATCTGCCCCGACACTCTGCTGGCCACCTTTATTTTTATCAAGGGGGATGTTGAGGCAGAACCTCCCGTCATCCTTGATCCAGCGGTAACACCGTTTCATCCATAATCCGGAGAATGCAAGATAGTCCCTGTACGTCCCGCGATCATTGTGGGAATTATACTGGATGTCGACATTATATGGTGGCGAGGTGATCACGAGGTCGACTGATTCTGGCCTGATCTCCCTGGTGGAAAAAACATCCCCGTTGATAATTGTCGCCCGGTCGCTCTGATAAAAAATCCCGTGCTCCACGCCGCCCCCCTATCATTAGATCATTACCCGCTTGCGCTATAGTATTTCGCTCCTCCTGAATACCGGTAAGTTTCGCATTCTACCGGTCTTTAAGGAAAATTGTATTGTCATAAGGATGGATTCATTGGTTGAACTATACGGTTCAATGAATAACTTTCGCCATCCTGCCAATATTATTGAGCTCTTCACTCACGCTGTAAACGTGTACGGTATAACCTGTATCTGCACCCGCACATCCATCATAAGGCCGCTGAGGAAAGTCGCACCTGCCATCTTGGGACTTATTCTTACATGTGTGCTTCTCTCACCGGTTTTTGCAAGTGTTATT
>Ga0172367_10005999_pt1 | contig 14489 bp, 8 predicted proteins | sample Lak10m_FD_114542 | JGI IMG/M metagenome (GOLD analysis project Ga0172367, IMG submission 114542) | Freshwater microbial communities from Kabuno Bay, South-Kivu, Congo - kab_022012_10m | ecosystem: Environmental > Aquatic > Freshwater > Lake | place: Democratic Republic of the Congo: South-Kivu... | reverse complement strand
CATATGTCGATAGTATGTTTGAAAAGTCCAAAATTAATTGTTTGGGATGGAATTACAAAATCGGCAACGCTTAATTTACGTGCCATTATACGGGAATAGCTAAAGTGAGGATTTTGTTAACTTTGCAGATTCAGCTTATTTAATATGATCATTGCTCAGAAAATTCAGAAATCATTTGGTTCACTCAAAGTACTCAAGGGAATCAGTCTTGAAGTTAAAATGGGTGAGATTATTTCCATCGTGGGAGCATCCGGCGCTGGCAAATCAACACTGCTTCACATCCTTGGTACGTTGGATAAGGCTGATGCAGGAGTTCTGGAGTTAAACGGTATTTCTGTTTCACAGCTTCCCGACAGGAAGATGGCTGAATTCAGAAACCGCCACATTGGATTTGTATTTCAATTTCATCATCTTTTGCCTGAATTTACAGCTATTGAGAATATTTGTATACCCGCTTTCATCGCAGGGAGAGGGAAAAAGGAATCCGAGAAAATGGCAATGAACCTTCTGGAATTCATGAATATAAGAGACCGGTCTGATCATAAACCTTCAGAACTTTCAGGAGGTGAACAACAGCGGGTGGCAGTAGCACGGGCGTTAATAAATGAGCCCGAGGTCATACTTGCTGATGAGCCTTCGGGAAACCTTGATTCTTCCTCAGCGGTTGAATTGCATAAGTTATTCTTTCAGCTACGCGATACTTTTAAACAAACTTATGTGATCGTGACACACAATCTTGAATTAGCTGATATGGCCGACCGGAAACTTACCATACGGGATGGAATAATCCAGTGCTGATTCCCGGAATAAAATTATTTATTAAAATTTCCGTTAATATTTTAAAGAGTTAACAGGAAAAAGAGTTTTACACCTACAATGAACATTTCCCGACGGCACCCGCTGATGGTATTTACCGGAATCCTTTTATCGGGATTCTCTTTTGGGCTGTTGACTTATCTCTTTTCACCCGATAATTCATCTGACGTGTCTTTTAAGACATCATCATTTTTCTTAAATCCGGATTCTACTGATAAACGTAAGCAACAAGACTCATTATTTCAGGCATACCTGAAAAACGGAGAAAACTTCTTCCTTCAGAAAAAACTGAACGAAGCAGTTATGGAATTCGAGAAAGCTGTAAAGATAAGACCGTTTGACGTAAAACTAAAAGAACGACTCAACGGAATAAAAGCACAGTTGTCAGAACAGAACCGGAAAAACACTGAGTATACCAAAGCGATTAATTCTGGCGATAAATATTTCAATGCAAAGGATTACCTTAATGCAAAAGCCTCCTACCAGGTTGCAATCGATAACAGGCCTGATGATACATCGGCTAAGGTAAAATTGCGGAAAACGATGGATCTGTTACGGTCACAGAAAGCTCAGAATATTTTGTTCGATGTTGCCGTTGCAAGCGCAGATAAGCTCTTTCAGGCCAAGGATTATGAACGGGCACACCTGGAATATGAAAACGCAAGTAAGATCCTTCCCCAGGAACAATATCCAAGGGATAAGATTAACGAGATCATTAAAATTCAAATCGACAAACAGGTCAATGAAGAGCTATATGCCAAAGCAATTTCCAATGGAGATAAATTCTTTGTAAATAAAAACTATCAATCTTCATTGCTGGAGTTCCGGAAAGCTCAGGATATCAAGCCTGAAGAGCCATACCCGAAACAAAAGATAGCAGAACTTACGACATTGATTGCTGCCAGGAAAATCAGAGATGACGCATACAATAACGCCATTTCAGAAGCCGATCAACAATACAATCAGAAGAAATATCCTGAATCAATTAAAAGTTACCGGCAGGCACTGACAATCAAGCCCGATGAAGTTTATCCAAAAACCAGGATCAGGGAGATCGAAGGATTGCTTACCACCAGACAAAAAGAACAGGCTGAATACGATCATTATATTGTCCTTGCCGACAGCCTGTATATCGGAAAAAGTTACCTGCGCGCACGTGAAAATTATGCAATGGCTTCATCTGTAAAGCCTTCGGAAGCATACCCGAAGGAGATGATCTCAAAGGCTGATAAAATGCTGACCGGCCGTGAAGCGGCAATGGCCAAAACAATGGATGAACAATGGGTGATTATTATCAGCTCGGCTGATAAGCTATTGAAAAATAAATCTTTTGAACGGGCCAGGGCAGAATATTTAAAAGCCAGCGTTCTCAAACCGTCGGAGAAATATCCCATTGAAAAAATACAGGAAATTGATAAATTCCTGGCAGACCGGAAAGCCAGAGATGAAGAATATAACTCAATCATTGTAAATGCTGATAAACTCTTTACTTCTCACATGCTGGACCAGGCACGTGCAGAATATGTAAATGCAGGGGAATTAAAGCCGGATGAACAATATCCGAAGGATAAGATAGCAGAAATTGATAAAGCTCTCGACTCAATAGCAGCACAGAAAACTCTTGACGACCAGTATGCAAAGAGCGTTGCAGATGCCGATAAACAATATGCGGATGAAAATTATGATCAGGCAAGATCGCTTTATGTCGATGCAGGTAATTTAAAACCTTCAGAAGAATATCCCAAAACAAGGATCGGAGCGATTGATAAAATACTTGCAGAGCTGTCAAAACAGAAAGCTCTTGATAACCAGTACAACGAAGCCATTGCTAACGGGGACAGGCTTCTTGGAGAAAAAACCTTTGTGCTGGCCAGGGTGGAATTTCAGAGAGCGGGCGGGCTTAAGCCCGCCGAACAATATCCAAAGACTAAAATAGCCTTGATCGATAAAGAGCTCGCCGAACAGGCACGTATAAAGGCTATCGATGACCAGTATAATACAGCCATAGCTTCTGCCGATAAATTCTTTGAAGAAAAGAATTGGGATCAGGCCATGGCAGGCTATACTAATGCAGCGAAGATCAAGCCTTCGGAACAGTATCCGAAAGATAAACTACAGGAGTTCGTAACAATCCTGGCAGGGATTGCAAAAGGGAAAGCCATTGACGACCGGTACAAATCAATCCTGGCGAAGGGCGACGTGCTGTTTGCTTCTAAATCGTATGAGCCTGCACGGACAGAATATGTAAATGCAGGAGAATTAAAACCGGATGAACAATATCCTAAGGATAAGATAGCAGAAATTGATAAAGCTCTCGAATCAATGGCCGCACAAAAAGCTCTTGACGACAAGTATTCAAAGACCGTTTCAGATGCCGATCAACAGTATACGGATAAAAATTATGATCAGGCAAGATCGCTTTATATCGATGCGGGTAAATTAAAACCTGCAGAAGAATATCCTAAAACAAGGATCGGAGCGATTGATAAAATACTTGCAGAGCTGTCAAAACAGAAAGCTCTTGATGATCAGTACAACGAAGCCATTGCTAACGGGGACAGGCTTCTTGGAGAAAAAACCTTTGTGCTGGCCAGGGTGGAATTTCAGAGAGCGGGCGGGCTTAAGCCCGCCGAACAATATCCAAAGGATAAAATAGCCCTGATCGATAAAGAACTTGCCGAGCAGTCACGTATAAAGGCTATCGATGACCAGTATAATACAGCCATAGCTTCTGGTGATAAATTCTTTGAAGAAAAGGATTGGGATCAGGCCATAACAGGTTATACTAATGCAGGGAAGATCAAGCCGTCGGAACAGTATCCGAAAGATAAAATACAGGAGATCACAACAATCCTGGCAGGGATTGCAAAAGAGAAAGCCATTGACGACCGGTACAAATCAATCCTGGCGAAGGGCGACGTGCTGTTTGCTTCTAAATCGTATGAGCCTGCACGCACAGAATATGTAAATGCAGGAGAATTAAAGCCGGATGAACAATATCCGAAGGATAAAATGGCAGAAATTGATAAGATTCTGACCGAATTACGGGCTAAGGAAGAGGCGTATAAGACATTAATAACAAAGGGTGATCAACTATTTTCTGAAAAAAAATATGATGAATCAAGCAATGAATTTCAGAATGCACTGGTCATTAAACCGGAAGCAAAATATCCCGCCGACAGAATTACAGAGATCAACCATATTCTCAGCGATCTTAAGGGTAAGCGGCAAACCTATGATGCATTAATTGTAAAGGGTGACGGACAATTCAACATAAAAGAATGGATTAAGGCAAAAGGCCTGTATCAGCAGGCATTGACGATTTTTCCTGAAGAGGCATATCCAAGAGATAAGATAAGCCAGATCGGCTTTAAAGTTGACAGCTTATACCGTGCAAACAAGGCCAGGTATGACCAGGTAATAGCGGAAGGGGACCGTTTCTATAATAGTTTCGAATATGATAAAGCTATTGATGCGTATATTGACGCAACAGAGATTTTACCCATGGAGAATTACCCACGCGAAATGATAGCAAAGATTCGACGAACGATTGCAGAAAATGCAATTGTTGATGTTCTGAGGACACCCGTAACGATCATGGCCGGTGAGGAAAAACAATTCTCATTTACTCCGGTGAATATGGCATCAAGAAAAAATAACTTCGTTTATATAAAGATCAGAAACCTCTCCGATAAAGTCTTTAATATTCTGATGCGGTACGGAATGGATAAACAACCTGGTGGTGGTGTGGTTATACGCAATCTCAGTGCCGACGGAAATGTCAATGACCGTCTGATAAGCGTCAGGGATCAGGATGCCTGGTACCGGCTTGACAATAACTGGATCAGTCTGTATCCACAGGGAGGCGACGTTGAAGTGAGCTTCATACAAGTATCCCGGGCGCTAAAATAATAAATTGGTTTTTTATCTATTTTTGCAATTACTGAAGATATCCCTTTCGTTGACTACCAATCTAATCATTTCTATATGAACTCAAAAGTTGATAATAGTTTTAAACTACGGTTCAAAGACTTGTGGCGACTTATAGGTAACTCCCCGTTGCTTGCAATTACTTTTAAATACAGAGGACAGGAGAGGATCTTGTATGCAAAATCGGAGCATTATAATGTTACCGGAAGTATAAAAGACCGCATGGCATTGTTTATCCTGGAAAAAGCCTATGCTGAAGGAAAAATCAAATCAGGAGACACAATTGTCGAAGCTACAAGCGGGAATACCGGAATCGCGTTTGCCGCAATTGGTAAAGCATTAGGGCACAATGTACGGATTATCATGCCTGATTGGATGAGTAAGGAAAGAGTTGATATTATTAAAAGTCTGGGAGCTGAAATAACACTTATATCCAAGGAACAGGGAGGATTCCTGGGTAGTATAAAGCTTGCCGAGGAGATCGCATTAAGAGAACCGAATATTTTCCTCCCACGTCAGTTCTCCAATGAAAATAATGCCGAAGCTCATGAGAAAACCACTGGACCTGAAATCTGGTGCCAGCTTTTTTATCGTGGGATAAAACCCGATGCTTTTGTTGCTGGTGTCGGAACCGGAGGAACCGTCATGGGTGTCGGCCGTTATCTCAGGGCAATGAATCCTTCGGTGAAAGTTCATCCGCTGGAACCTGCCGAATCCCCTACATTATCCACCGGACATAAAGTAGGGGTTCACCGTATCCAGGGTATTTCAGATGAATTTATTCCGGCGATCGTGAAACTTGATCAGCTTGACCGGGTGGTTTCTGTCCCTGATGGTGATTCTATTCTGATGGCTCAGAAACTGGCAAACCAGCTTGGCCTGGCAGTTGGTATTTCATCCGGTGCGAATTTCCTTGGTTCATTGCATATCCAGAATGAATTGGGCAAGGATGCTGTTGTCGTGACGGTTTTTTCAGATTGTAATAAAAAATATCTCAGTTCAGACCTGATGAGAAAAGAACCCGTACAACCAGATTATCTAACACCTAAAATAGAACTTACCGGTTTCAAGGTATTAAAGCGGGTATGCGATACCTGTTGCGAGCTATTCGAGTGTGATATGAAATTATTTACTGTTTAACCGGAGGATAGTTTAACTACGGAAACCCAGGGCTTCATTTATCACTTTTAAAATATCCTCTTTCGAAAATGGCTTTGAGACATAATCCGTACAACCGCCTTTGATAAGCCTTTCTTTGTCGCCGAACAAAGTATTACCCTTCAAAGCTATAATCGGTATGTTTCTATAATGTTCTATCTTACGTATCGATTGTGCTGCCTGCAATCCGTCCATACCTGGTCCCAGATTGATATCCATAAGTATTGCAGCATATTTTCTTGCTCTGGTCATTTCAAGCGCGGATGGACCATCCGGGGCCCAGTCAACGGTAAACTCCTGGTTAAGATAAGCTACCGTCAGTTGCATGTTGACTTCATTATCTTCAACCAAAAGCACCAGTGGCTTTCCACTTGTTGGTATCCTTTTAGAGCCATTCTCTCTCTTAGGTGCTGGAAAATCTAAAACAGGTGGTTTTGCCCCCGGTTTATCTTTTGGAAAAGGAATTAATATCCTGAAGTGAGATCCTTTCCCGATCTTGCTATCGACCTCCACTGTACCTCCAAGAAGGGAGATCATCTTATTCGCTATTGTAAGCCCGAGTCCTGTTCCCTCAAAACTGCGGTTATGTCCTTCGCTTACTTGCCGGAACTCCTCAAAAATAAACCTCAGATGGTCAGGAGAAATCCCAATGCCTGTATCGTCGATATTGACAGATAATAAGCGTGTCTCTTCATTTGTTATCTCTTCAATTGTGATTGTTACCCCACCCTCACGAGTAAATTTAAGGGCATTGTCGAGGATATTTGAAATGGACTGAGTGAAAAAAAATTGATCAAGATATCCTGTGATCGGTTGAAATTCCCTCAACTCCAGGAACAATCCTTTTATCCTGGCCTGCGGATTATATGTAGACATGATTTGCCGGAAAATATAATCAATCTCCGTCTTTTGAATATTCACCGCTTTCATACCCGATTCAAGCTGGGAAAGCTGCATGATGGCATCCAATGTCCGCATTAACCTTTTACCGGAATTATTAATATGTTTTGCCATCTCCAAATAATCAGGATTACTCAGCTCATTTGTAAGGATTTCTGAAAAGCCAAGGATTCCATTAAGAGGTGTACGCAACTCATGACTCATGTTATTAAGCAGAGTGGATTTCAGGCGGTCGGATTCTTCCGCTTTCTCCTTTGCGCTTATCAGCTCTTTCTGAAGAATTTTACGTTCAGTTATATTTCTTGATATTGAAAGAACAGTTCCTGAATCCACGAGTACAAGCCGGGCTTCGAAATAAAATAATTTTTCATTCAGTATCAGTTCATACTCCATGGTCTGCACTTCCCTTGTCTTAGCACATATATCGATTGTTCTGATAAGTTCTTCAACAAAGGTGTGAGGGAAAAAATCAGAAACATTGTGACCGACAACCTGATCAATAGGTGCAAGCAAATCAGAAGGATCAGAAGCATAACAATCAAGAAAAGTCCCGTTCATGTCATAAAGGAACATGATATCAGGAAGCGCTTTCAGAATTGCTTTATTCCGTTCATTTACGGTAATAAGTTCCTTTTCGATAAGTTTCTCCTTGGTAATATCCCTGCCGCTTCCAACGATGCCTATCATATTCCCCTCTTCATCACGGATAGGTGACTTGTGCACATCAAGATACAGTAGCTGCCCTTTGACATTCCCATACTCTTCAAACCTGCCCGACCCTTTTTTCTGTATAGTTACATCATCGGAGTCGGAACAGATTTCTCCGAATGTATGCCAGTCAGTATCTGAAGAGTGAAGATTGCGCTCCCGGTTGGCAAAAAACATATCATTTTTCCCGATAGGCTCATTTGTGTCAGATGCCATAAGCAATTTTTCACAAATGGCTTTATTAACGAAAATATATCTTTTTTTCAGGTCTTTTGCCCAGAGAAGATCAGGGATATTGTCGGCCATCAGCCTGAACATTTCATACATGTATTTATACCGGGTCCTGCTTTCAATCAACTCTTCTTCCGTTTTGTATGTTTTCGTAACATCGTATACCAGGCCAATGATACCGCAAGGCTGATCATTATCATTTTTTACCAGTACTTTGCGTGTTGAATATACCTTTTGCTTTCCATCAACTGTTATTTCTTCCTTAAAGCCATCGAAACTTTGACCACTGCTGATCACCGCAAGATCAGTTTTATGGTATTTTTCAGCACGGGTGTTCTCGTAAAAATCAAAATCAGTCTTGCCTATTATCAATGAGGAGGTGGTGTCAAGTTGTTTACAAAATGCATTATTGGCAGCAATATATTTCCCGTCAAGATCCTTATAAAACACCATTGCAGGTATATTGTTTATAATAATATCAAGAATTCTTTGTTCAGGATTGCCGGGATTTTGACTTGTCATATGAGCGCCTCGTTGTCAGTTTTAATTATTTAAAAATACTTCTGCCATAAGTTCATGAAGACCTTGCTGACTGAAAGGCTTGCCAAGGTAATAATTACAACCACCTTTCAATAGCCTTTCCCTGTCACCGGCCATTGTATAACCGGTAATCGCAATAATCGGAATTTCTTTATAATGATCCAGCTTCCTGATTTCGCGAACGGCATTTAATCCATCCATACCGTGACCGAGGTTTATATCCATCAGGATGCAGGAAAATTTATTTTCGGTTGCCATTTTAATGGCGGTAGAAGCATCCTGTGCACGCTCGGTTTTATATTTCCCCCTGAGATACAGTTGCATAATTTCTGCATTATCATTATTATCCTCTACTATCAGGACAACAGGTAGCTCGTTTGGCTTATTTATCCGGAATGTCTTTACAGGATGATCTTCTTCTGAAATTCGTTCCTGTATGTCCATGATATTTTCCTTTTCTGCAAGGGCTGGTATCCATAAGGTGAATATGGATCCGAGTCCATACTCACTTTCAACAATGATCTTCCCCCGGAGCATCTCGGTCATCCTGTATGCCAGACTTAATCCAAGACCGGCGCCTTCATGACTTCTGTCGTAACCCTCGCTGACTTGCCTGAATTCATGGAATATTGTTTCAAGATTCTCCTTGTGAATGCCGATACCGGTATCTTTAACCCGGATTACAATATATCTTTTCTCATCAACACTGCTCATATCGGTCTCAATGGTAACGCCGCCTTTTTTTGTGAATTTTATAGCGTTATCAATCAGATTATGAAGAATCATGTTCAGCAGGTTCTCATCCGCGAATGCGAATAAACTCTCTTTAAATTCAGTAATAAGGAACAGGCCTTTCTCATTGGCTACCGGGTAGAAAGGATGTAAAATTTTTGCAAGAATCCTTTGTATATTTATTGGAACAAAACGGATCTTTGATTTGGTGGCCTCAAGATCGGCAAGGTCAAGAATTGCCTTCAGAGTGCTCATAAGACGTTGTCCTGAATTGTGAATTTTCCGGGCAAAAAACACAATATCCGGTTCCTGGGATTCAGCAGTTATCAAATCTGAAAAACCAAGTATCGCATTCATAGGGGTCCGGAATTCATGACTCATATTTGCCATTAATGAGGTTTTCAGTCCGTCGGATTCCTCCGCCTTATTCCTGGCATTCCTTAGCTCCTCTTCTGATTTTTTACGCTGGGTAATATCCACGACCATCCCGAGAATGCTGTTTTCTTCATAGAATGCACTGAGAAGGATATATATCGTCTTCCCACGGAAAGTTACAAATTCAAGTTCATAATCTTTTATAATTTGTCTCTGTAACAGAGTGGTAATCAAAGTCTTTCTGTCCTCAGGATTTTTATACAACTTCTCAATTCCGTACAACATCCCTTCCTTTATCGATCGGAACTCAAAAATGTCTGCCATGGACTGGTTCAGAAATAAGAATTTGCCGGTAATATCTGATTTATATATCCCAAAAACGGCGTTATCAACTATTTTCCGATATTTTTCCTCACTTTTCTTGAGTTCAGTTTCTGCTTTTCGTCTTTTTGCAGTCTGGATTACAAGTGAGATAATATCAGCCATAGATGAGGAAAAATCCTGTTCCTCATCTGTCCATTTCTTTTCTTTAGCGACCTGTTCACAACAAAGGATCGCAATTATTACCCCTTCAATCCGCACCGGTATATCCAGGGAGGATTTTATATTTAACGGTTTATAATAAACTTCTGAAAATTCGTTTGAACGAGGATCGCTATATACATCGTTGGCCGAAATGAACCTGAATTCCCGCAGAGCATTAAAATAATTTGGAAATTCTGAGATTGTGAGAACCGCCCCTGATTCGTGAATTTTTACTGATTTCCTGTAAAGGTCTTCGCATCTGATCTCTGATCGATCCTCATTAAAGAGCCAGATGCTGACCCGTTCGGTATTAAGAATATCTGCGGTGGTTTCTGTGATACGGTTATATATTTCCTGTGCATCATCAAAGACAAGTTTGGAAAGTTCAAGAAGGATACTTTGTTTCCGGATAAACCGAAGACCTTGTTTTTTCATCTGTCAGCGCCGGTATTCGCGATAAAAAGTATAGTAATGGTGCGATAAAATTATAAAAAAAAAACTCCCTGATAATTATCAGTTTTTAATGTGTTTTACATATTTTTACCGGTTTTTGTTACATCGCTATAACTATTTTCCAACTTACAATTAATACAGATTCAACTTTATTTTGACTTCTGAAAAATTTCCGGGCCAGGGATAATAATTAGAGGGCTCGCTTTAGCACGAAAACGGTTATCTCCGGCAAAATTCCTACTCGTCCCGAATAACCGATACATCCTAATCCTTCGTCAACATAAAGATATTGGGGGAATAATGAATCCGGGTTCTTATATAGTCCCCCCCAGTAGTTTGTTATCCATGCAATGGGACTCCAATGTATCCCGAGAGCATTCATCCCGACCTGTCCGCCATGTGTGTGTCCTGAAAAGGTAATGTCGATTTGCCGGTAATCCCTGCTTATTACTCGTTCCCAATATGAAGGATCATGGGAAAGAAGTAATTGTGTAGTCATCCCTTCTGTTCCTTGCTGGGCTTTTGATATATCGCCAAATCGCTGAAATCGCGGTGTCGCACCCCAGTTCTCCACACCAATGATCGCAATGCTATCGGTTCCCCTGTGCAGGATTTTATTCTCATTCCTGAGGAGGTCCCAGTTGAGAGATATATAGAATTCTTCCAAAGCCCTCATGTTTGCATCTTTTGCTTCCATGGATGACCATCTTATATAATCTCCGTAATCGTGATTCCCGAGGATTGCAAAAACTCCGGAGGGAGCTTGAATTCGCTTCAGAATTTCAATGTATCCGTTACCTTCAGCAGTGCAGTAGTTGAACATGTCGCCGGTGAAAAAAATAATGTCGGGATGCTGAGAATTGATCATCCGGACAGCTTCTTCAAGTTTTTCCTTGCATGGCCAGTTTCCGAGATGGATGTCAGAAAACTGTACAATCCTGATACCGTCAAATGATTTCGGCAAATGGGATAATTGGATTTCCTTTTCCCGGATCCTGAAATCGTACTGCCAGAATATCATCCCGCAAACAAGTAATAAAAATAACCCGCCTCCAAGAATCCAACCTGTAAACACAATTTGATCATATCCCTTAAAAAGTTTTTGTTGCAGGGAGCGCCGGAAAAAAATCCTGAAAAAGGTAAACCTTATCAGCCTGAACAGATCAGCTGAAAGCAGGAATATGATAGGAAAGAAGGTACATGAAAAGAAACTGAAGAACAGGCTGATGACATAGGTTTTAATATAAATATTCCAGTCAACGAATGTCGCAAAGAATCCGTAAATCACCATCCCGGCAAGGAGCAGCATCGGAAACCAGAAACACATACTTGTCAACAGTCTGATAACAGGTTTCCATGATTGGATTATTCTCTTTACCCAGCCCCAAAGATAGGCATCAAGGAGAATGTTGAAAAGCAGGAAAGTCAGGATACCCCTGTTTTTGGGAAAAATATTCCAAAGAAGTATATAGGTGGCGACCGATGTTACAACGAACAGTGTGATACGGATGTATTTTTTCATCTGTTTTTTACGTAATTTACCAATCCTTTTGCTGAAAAGATATCCACCAGTTTTGAAGGCAACGGGGCAAACGGAAATCCTTTCTCATTTATGCTTACCAATCCGTTTTTAAAGTCTACTTCTACTCTGTCTCCCTGTTTAAATGCACTCACAGCATCAGGTACCAGGAGGATTGGCAATCCCTGGTTAACCGAAGAACGGTAAAATATACGGTTGACTGATTTGCAGATTACGGCTTTGATTCCGGCAAAAGCAAGACCAACGGAAGGGTGTTCTCGCGAGCTTCCGCATCCGAAGTTTGATCCGGTTATCAGGATATCACCTGCTTTTACTCTATCTGCAAAGCTATCATCAAATCCTTTGAACAGATGCGGAATGATTTTTTCCGGTTCTGAACTCTGAACATTGTATGTCAGATTACCAGCGAACATCTGATCGGTATTGAGATTGTCGACATCAGAATAATTCCAGGTTCCGGCGGCATACCGGTCCTCTCCGTCTTTGATATCAACTGTTAAACTCTGGTCCATATGATATGGATATTTGTCATCCGTGAAGAAGCCGCGGGGATCGGCAATCTCTCCGGATAATGCAGAAATTGCAACTGTTGCAGGTGATGCCAGATAAATATTGGCCGCACTGTTTCCCATCCTCCCTTTGAAATTACGGTTTGCAGTAGAGATCACATTCATTCCGTCGGCAGGGATTCCCTGGCCGGTTCCCAGGCAAGGCCCGCAGGAAGAAGACAGGAAGTTGGCACCGGCTTCCATAAAAATACCTACCAGACCTTCTTTCATAGCTTCCCTGAAGATTTCTTTTGAAGCGGGAATGATCTGTAATTGCATATATCTGGGAATTTTTTTCCCTTTCAGAATAGCCGCTGCTTCTCTGAGATCCTGCAGGCGTCCGTTGGTACATGTCCCTATCAGCGCCTGCTGGACTTTTGTTCCCAGGACTTCTGCCACTGCCTTAACATTGTCGACATGGTGGGGAGCTGCAACCACCGGAAATATCTTCTTCAGATCTATATGAAATTCCTTGAGATACTTTGCATCAGAATCTGCCCAGATTCCTTCTGTTTTTATATTCAGAAACGCTTCAAGGATTTCATCAGCAGGGAATACGGCATTTTTAGCACCCATTTCCGAAGCCATATTAGCAAGTACCATACGGTCAGAAACAGAAAGGTTTTTTACCCCTTCACCATGATATTCGATTGACATATAATCAGCCCCGCTTGAACCGATCATCCCGATAATCCATAAAGCAAGATCCTTTGCCGAGACTGCTGGCTGTAATTTACCGGTCAGGTTTATTTTAATGCTCTCCGGTACCCTGAACCAGGTCTCCCCCTGTTTCCATAAACCGGCGGTCTCTGTCCGGTCGATCCCAGCAGCAAAAGTGTTGAATGCACCTGCTGTACTGGTATGACTGTCGCTCCCGACAATGATCATCTTTGGTTTAGCGTAATATGACATAAGCTGGTGACATATGCCATCGCCAACATCATGAAATTTTTTTATTCCGGATTTTTCTACGAACTCCCGGATGGTCTTATAATCGTTAGCCAGCTTTGAGTTTGTAGGAGGGGCATTGTGATCAAGCGTGATCAGCAACTTATCGGGATTTGCAATTAAAGTCCCTCCCATTTTTTTAAAAGTGCTATATATACTTGAAGTATTGTCGTGCGACAGGATGATATCAGGCCGTGCAAAGACAATACTCCCTGCACCGGCATTAAAAATTTTTTCTGCAAAAGTTCTAGTGCTCATACCAATTTTTTTAGTACGGATTTTCTTTAATAGTTACCAAATGTAAGAAAACTCCGGCTATTGGAGTGATCATATATGTATGAAAAAATTTTTGGTTTAACCGGATGGAATTCATATTTTTGCAGTCTTTTTTAAAAAAACAGGGAGTGATAAATTCACTTCTCACTTTACATTTTTCATATAATTTTGGAGAGGTGGGTGAGTGGCTGAAACCAACAGTTTGCTAAACTGTCGTACGGGAAACTGTACCGGGGGTTCGAATCCCCCCTTCTCCGCGAAGTGAGTGTGGGTTTGTGTGTGAAAAAATAAAAGATATGTTTGATTTTGAAAAGTTAGATGTTTATCAGATTACGAAGGAGCAGAATGTTAAAGTTTTGACCTTCCTCAAGAATCTCAAGGATGCAGATCCTTACCTGATTGATCAGTGGAAACGGTCGAGTTTAAGCAGTTTGCTCAATCTCGCTGAGGGAACTGGCAGAATGACGGATTCGGACAAGCGGCATTTCCTGACAATAGCCAGAGGTAGTATTTTTGAGTCTGTAGCTATTCTGGATCTTTTGAAAAGCCTTGAATTAATACCCTTAAAAGAGTATGAGGAATTTTATAACAAATACGAACAGATTTCAAAAATGCTTCTTGGTATGTTCAGAAGCTATTCAAAATAATCTGTAATCAACACACCCACACTCACACCCACACCCACACCCACACCTTCTTCGGGGTATAGCGTAGCCCGGTTCATCGCGCCTGCTTTGGGAGCAGGAGGTCGCAGGTTCGAATCCTGCTACCCCGACAAAAGAAAAATCCCGCGAAAGCGGGTTTTTCTT
>Ga0172367_10005998_pt1 | contig 14490 bp, 9 predicted proteins | sample Lak10m_FD_114542 | JGI IMG/M metagenome (GOLD analysis project Ga0172367, IMG submission 114542) | Freshwater microbial communities from Kabuno Bay, South-Kivu, Congo - kab_022012_10m | ecosystem: Environmental > Aquatic > Freshwater > Lake | place: Democratic Republic of the Congo: South-Kivu... | reverse complement strand
CTGCCGCCGCCACCACGAGAAGCCTTTTCCTACGGCGAAACTCCATCGCCGCCGCGTGTTAAGCAGCTGGGCAGCGTCTTGCCAACCTCCCTTGCTCACTTTGGCTCACCTATTACTCCGGGCGGATTGGAGCTGGGAACTTGGAGCTGCTCTGGGATTTGGAACTTGGGATTTGGAGCTTTGCCCGTTGCGTCGCTCCACCGAAAACAGCGAGGAACCCAGAATAGCGTCGCCAGCGTGAAGCTGGATAGGACACAAACCTGCCGCCTATTGTCTGTCAGGCCACACGGCGCGCACAGCATGAAGAGACGCGAAATGAATTCCCTGGCGCATTCGCTTTGCGCTTACGTAAAAACGCTAACAGGGAGAAAAGGGACGCGCTGGCCTACTTCTTGTAGAGGCTTGCCACCTGCGCCCCGTAGCCGTTGAGCGGCAGGGTGCGGATGCGGTCGCCGGTGTCCACCTGCCGCTCCGTGGCCTGGGACCAGCGGGGGTGGGGCTTGGCGGGGTCCACGTTGGACTCGAAGGGATATTCCTCCGGCGAGAGCGTTTCCCAGAGCGTCTTGGGCTGCTGGTCCGTCAGCTCGATTTCCACGAGGGACTTGCCGCTCTTGTAGCCGTATTTCCACGGCACGACGACGCGGATGGGCGCGCCGTTCTGCTTGGGCAGCGGTTTCCCGTAAACGCCGGTGACGAGCATCGTGAGCGGGTGCATGGCCTCCTCAATGCGCAGGCCCTCGGTGTAGGGCCACGGGTAGCCGCGCAGGCGGTTGATGCCGGGCATCTGGTCGGGCCGCGCGGCGGTGACAAACTTCACGAACTTCGCGCCGGCCTTGGGCTGCACCTTCGCCAGCAGCTTGCGCAGCTCGAAGCCCGTCCACGGCACGACCGCGCCCCACGCCTCGACGCAGCGGAAGCGATACACGCGCTCCTCCAGCCCGAACTCCGCCGCCAGCTCCTGCGCGTCCAGCGTCACCGGCTTCTCGCACAGGCCGTGGATCTTCACCGGCCACGGCGCGATGACGAACTTGTCCACCCGGTCCACCACCGCCTCCTTGTCCGTGCTGAACTCGTAGAAGTTGTTGTAGGTGGTGAAGACTTTTTCCTTGGACAATGGCAGGTCCGGGCTGAAGGCGACGTTGCGCTTGGCCGGGTAAAATTTCTTCGCGTCGGCGGCGAGGGCGTCGCGCGCGGCGAGCGTGGCCGCCAGCAGGCCGCCACCGGCGAAGCCGAGTTCGCGGAGAAACTTCCGCCGGCTGCGGTAGGCGCGCTCCGGCGTGACGCGGCTTTCCGCGAGGTGCCAGTCGGGTCGGATGATCACGTTGGGCATGGCGAAAACCTGACGCAGCGCCGGAAGGCTTGCATCAAAAATGTTGGCTGGCCGCGCACCGGGAATCTCCGGGCTTTACGGCCCGCGAGACTCGACTACAGTTGCCGCCGCATGGCCCCAGCCGAAGAGAAGCGCTTCGCCGGACTCCTCAACGAGGAACTGCAGGCGTTGGAGCACACCGCCAAGATGCGCCGGTTCAGGGCCGGGGAAACCATCTTCCGGGCGGGCGACCCCGGCGACGGCTTTTACCTGGTCGAGTCGGGCCGCGTCATCATCTCCGCCGCCATCGGCAACTCCGACTCCCGGCCGCTGGCGACCATCAACGCGGGCGAGTTTTTCGGCGAGATGGCCCTGCTGGACGAGGCGCCGCGCTCCGCCACCGCCACCGCCGACGTGGACACGCGGGCGTTTTGCATCGGGCGCGACGAGCTGCTGGCGCTGCTGGAGCACCGGCCCAAGCTGGCCCTGCATCTCATCCGCGAGTTCAGCCAGCGCGTCCGCTCGCTGAACCAGAAATACATTGATGAGATTTTGCAGGCCGAGCGCCTCGCGATGGTGGGCCGGTTCGCGCGCACCATCGTCCACGACTTCAAGAACCCGCTCAACGTCATCGGCCTGGCCGCCGAGATGGCCGGCATGGACATCGCGACGCCGGAGATGCGCGGCCACGCGCAGACGCGCATCGCCCGGCAGGTCGCGCGCATGACCAACATGCTCAACGAGCTGCTGGACTTCACGCGCAACACCAGCTCCCAGCTCGTGCTCGCCTCGGTGAATTATGCCGAGTATGTCGCCGCGCTGGGCGAGGAGATCGGCGCGGAAATCGCCGAGCGGGAGATGACCCTGCGCGTCGAGCCCCCGCTGCCGGCGGTCGTCGTGCAGGTCGAGCCGCAGCGCCTCTCGCGGCTCTTCTACAACCTCGTCAACAACGCCGTGGAGGAGATGAAACCCGGCGGGGTCATCACCGTCCGGGCGTCCGTCCGCGCCGGCGATCTGGTCACGGAGGTCGAGGATTCCGGGCCGGGCATCGCGCCGGAGATGGCCCAGCGGCTCTTCGAGCCGTTTGCCACGCACGGCAAGCAGAACGGCACCGGCCTCGGCCTCTCCATCTGCAAGAAGATCGTCGAGGACCACGGCGGCAAAATCTCCGCCCGCAGCGAGCCGGGCAAGGGCGCGACGTTTGTCTTCACGCTGCCGTTGTCGCGATAGCAGGGCAGGGGAAAAGTAATTAGTGCTTAGTGATTAGTTCCGCTCGCCGCGTCCCCACCCTCGGTTCAGACTCAGCACTAATTGCTAATTACTTTTCCGCCTGCCGATGAACCGCATCCGCCTGCTGCCTGAGCAAGTCGCCAATCAAATCGCCGCCGGCGAAGTGATCGAGCGCCCGGCCAGCGTGGTGAAGGAGCTGGTCGAGAACGCGCTCGATGCCCAGGCCACGCACCTCACCGTGGACGTGCTCGCGGGTGGCCGCGGCCTGGTCCGGGTGACGGATGACGGCCTCGGCATGAGCCGCGACGACGCGTTGCTCTGCCTCGAACGCCACGCCACCAGCAAGGTGCGGAACGCCGACGACTTGTTCCGCATCAGCACGATGGGTTTTCGCGGCGAGGCGCTGCCGAGCATCGCCAGCGTGAGCCGCTTCACGCTCACCACCCGCGAACGAGAGAGTGATTCACCTGAAGCCACGCAGGTCATCGTCCACGGCGGGAAGATTCTGGAGGTTCGTTCCGCCGGTGCGCCGTCCGGCACGAGTGTCGAGGTGCGGCAGCTCTTCTACAACCTGCCCGCGCGCCGGAAGTTCCTCCGCACCGAGGAGACCGAACGCGCGCACATCCACCACTACCTCACGCTCGCCGCGCTCGCGCACCCGCACGTCGCGTTCACCTTCACGACCGACAGCCGCACGATCTTCCAACTGCCCGCCACCCCGCCCGCTGCTGACGCAGCCGGCCAGCTCGCCGCCCTCCGCGAACGCCTCCGCGCCCTCCACGGCACCGACTTGAAGCTGCTCACGGTGGACACCCAGGGAACCTACGAACAACTCCGCGACCCGGCCGAGCCTGAAACCAACTCCAAACTCGAAACCCCAAACTCGAAACTCAGACTGTGGGGTTTCATCGGCGCGCCCGGCGTCTCGCGTGGCTCGCGCGATGACCAGCACCTCTTCGTCAACCGCCGCCCCATCGAAAACCGTGCGCTGAACTTCGCGCTCATCGAGGGCTACCACACCGCGTTGATGAAGGGCCGCTATCCCGTCGCGTGCCTCTTCCTCGAACTCGACCCCGCGCAGGTGGACGTGAACATCCACCCGGCCAAGCGCGAGGTGAAGTTCCACCACGAGCGCGCCGTCCGCGCGTTCGTCACGCAAGCCATCCGCGACACGCTGCTGAACTTTCACACGGCCGGTAGGGCCGACCTGCCGGTCGGCCTGCGCGTCCCTTCCTCAGGTGAACCTCCGTTGCCATCCAGCGCGCCCGGGCCGGACGCGCGGCAGCGCGTCCCTACCACGCCATCGCCGGCCCAGGCACCTCCCGCTCCACCGGATTTCTTCCCATCGCTCCCCGGCAAGCCCATCCCCGACTGGCCCGCCACCGCCCCGAAGCAAACCCCGTTGCCGATGGGCTTCAGCGGTCAACAGTCAAGAGTCAGCGCTGAACGCGTCCCTCAGCCAGCCCCATCTCCCATCTCCCATCTCCCATCTCCGTCCTCTCCCCCGCTCCTCGCCGTCCCGTTGCGCCTCGTCGGCGTCATCGGCCGCCTCTACGTCGTGCTGGAGAGCGACCGCGGCCTCGTGCTCATGGACCAGCACGCCGCGCACGAGCGCATCCTTTTCGAGCAGATGCTCGACCGCCTCGAAGCCGGCGGTGAAGCAGACTCGCAACGGTTGTTGCTGCCCGAGACCGTCGAGCTGTCCGTGCGCGACGTGGAATTCCTCCGCAAGCAACTGCCCATCCTCTCGCGCCTCGGCGTGGGCCTGAGCGAGTTCGGTGAGCGCACCTTCCTGCTCGAAGCGCTGCCGCCCTTCGCGAAACTCGCCGACGCCCGGCGCTTCGTGCTCGAACTCGTGGACGCGCTCAAGTCCGCCGGGGAGGGCGTCAACGCGTTGCGCCTCGGCGAGGATGTCATCGCCAAGACCGTCTGCCGCCACGCCGTGAAGGCCAACGACCCGCTCGCCGGCCCGGAGCTGGAAAACCTCGTCGCCGACCTGCGCCGCTGCCGGATGCCCTACACCTGCCCGCACGGCCGGCCCACGCTCATCGAGATGAGCCTGAAGGAGCTGGAGAAGAAGTTTGGCCGCGTGCAGTGAGGCTGTGGTGGCTGGCGAGCCGACTGTGGCGGCGCAGGGTCAAAATCCGCCACCCACGGACCCGAAGGCCAAGAACGGACTTGCACGGACAGGGCTTCTCCATAAGCTGCCCGACACGGTTTGCAGCGAGGTAGAGGCAAGTGATTGCGTCGGAAACAAATGAGCAGCGAACAGCCAACGAACAACCCCGGCACGTTCCGCCCGCCGTCCTTTGAGGACAATCTCGGCGCGGACGTGACCAGTCCCGGCACGATGTCGCTGGGGGTCGGCCAGAAGGTCTTCACGCATTTCACCCTCAAGCGCCTGCTCGGCCAGGGCGCGATGGGCATGGTGTGGCTCGCGCACAACGGCAACCTCAACCGCGAGGTCGCCTTGAAATTTCTCCCGCAGGTGCTTGCGGGCGACAACATCGTCCTCGACGAGCTCCGCCGCGAGACGCTGCGCTGCCTGGACCTGGCGCACCACAACATCGTGCGCGTCTATGGCCTGGAGCTGGGCGAGGCCGGCACGGGCGCGGGGGGCAAGCTGGCGGCCATCCACATGGAGTTCGTGGACGGGCCGACACTGCGCGAACTGATGCACAAGCGGGTGAAGGAGGAGGGCCGCCCGCCAATCTTCGAGGTGGCGGAGATCGCGGCCTGGGTGGACCAGCTTTGCGATGCGCTGCATTACGCGCACACGAAGGCCAAGCTCGCCCATCGCGACCTCAAGCCCTCGAACGTCATGGTCAACAGCGCGGGCGAGGCCAAGCTGGCGGACTTCGGCGTGGCCCGCAAGATCGTGGACAACCTCGCGCAGGTCACGAACCTCGTCGTCGGCACCGGCACCACGGCCTACATGAGCCCGCAGCAGATGAACGGGGGCGTGCCGCACCCGACCGACGATGTTTATTCGCTGGGCGCGACCATCTTCGAGCTGCTCACCAGCAAGCCGCCGTTCTTCAGCGGCGACATGCGGCACCAGGTCACCCAGGTGGCCCCGCCCACCATGACCGAGCGGCGGGAGCAGCTCAATTTCACCGACTGCCAGGCGATTCCCGAGGTGTGGGAGAAAACCATTGCCGCCTGCCTTTCGAAGAACGCGGAGGACCGCCCGCAGACCTGCGCCGAGGTCGCGCGGATGCTCAAGGGCGAGGCCCCGGCCCCCGCCGCCGCCTTCGACAAGCAAGGCCCCGCGACCAGGCGTCCGGCGGCCAAGCCGGCGGCCAAGCCCGCCAAGCCCGCTCCGGCCAGCGAGGACGAGCCGCGCCAGGGCTTCCCGGTGATGCCGGTGGCGATCGCGGCGGCTTTGGCGCTGCTGCTCGGCGGTGGCTGGTGGTGGAAGAACCAGTCGGCCAAGCCCAAGCGCGGGGGGGCGGGAATCTCCGAGACCACGGAGCCGGACGCCGCGCCGGAAGCTCCCGGCGTGGCCAAGTTCGGCAGCATCTTCGTCAAGAGCGAACCGGCAGGCGCGATCGTCATCCTGGACGGGCGGCTGATCCAGAGCACGCCGACCAATTTCTCGAACGTGACCGTGGGCAAGCACAAGCTCCTCTTCCGGCTGGACGGCTACGACGACGAGCGCAAGGAAGTCGCCGTGCCCGACGGCGAGCCGCTGGACGTGAAGATCACGCTCAAGCGCCAGGCCGGCGAGTTGCGCGTCGAGAGCAAGCCCGACAAGACCGCCTTCGTCCTCCGGAGCCTGCAGGCCGACGGCGCGGAGATCCGGGGCGAGACGCCGTTCAAGACGAACCTCGTCATCGGCCGCTACGCCGTCACCTTGCAGCGCGCGGGGCACGCGCCGTTCACCGTCACCAACACGGTCGAACGCGAGAACCCGGCCCTGGTCAGCCACGAGTTCCCCGAGGGCGCGCTGGCGATCAAGAGCACGCCGCCGGGCGCGAACTTCGAGGTCACCAAGGACGGCAAGCGCCTCTTCGCCGGCGTAACGCCGACCAACTTCAGCGATCTTCCGGCGGGCAGCTACGGCGTCAGCATCCGCAAGGAAGGCTTCCAGCCCTTCAACGACACGGTCGCCATCGTGAAGGGCATCCTCACGCCGGTCCATTGGGACAGCACGGACAAGCTGGTGCGCGGCGGCTTCTCCATCAACACCGACCCGCCCGGCGCGGTGGCGACGATCCCCGACCAGGCCCCCAAGCTCACTCCCGCGAGCTTCAACCAGCTCGCGCCCGGCAAGTTCACCGTGACGTTCACGCTGGAGGGTTACGAGCCGCAGAAGAAGGAAGTTGAAGTCAAAGGCGGCACGACGCCCAACCTCGGCTCCGTCCTCCTGCCACGCTCCACGGGCACGCTGCTGGTTTCCTCCAAACCCGCCGAGGTCGCCTACGAAGTGCAGGCCGTCTCCGTGATCGGCCCGCCGGTGGCCGCGAAGAAGGGGACGACCAAGGCGGCCACCGAATCCCTCACCCTGCCCACCGGCACGTATCGCGTGGCGCTGGCCCGGCCCGGCTGGCCCGGCTACAGCCGCGAAGTGACGGTGAACCGCGCGCAATCCGCGACCGTCACCCATGAATTCGAGCAGGGCAGCGTGACCGTGCAGACCCAGCCACCCGGCGCAAAGCTCACCGTGAACCGCCAGCCCGTGAGCCAGCTCCCCGTCCTCCTGCCGCCCGGCCCGGTGGAGATTGTTGCCTCGCTCGGCGGCAACGGGCCGAATCTCACCAACAACGTCGCGCTGGAGAAGGACCAGCAGCTCGCCCTGACCCTGGTGTTCCCCGGCACGCTGCGCATCACCACCGAGCCGGCCAGCGCGGAAGTTTTCGTGGACGGCAAGTCCCGCGGCAAGGCGTCCCCCAGCGTCGTGCTGGCCAGTCTGGCTCCCGGCGACGTGAAGTTCGAGGTGCGCTCCGACGGGCACCATCCGAAGACCACCAACGTGACGGTGAAGCCCGGCGAGGTGAAGGAATTCAAGGTCGCCCTGGCGAAGATCGAAACGCCGAAGCCGCCGGCTCCCGCACCGGCGCCGAAGCCGCCCACGCCCGCCGTCAAGGCCCCGCCCGTCAAACCCGTGCAGCAGGCCAAGGCCATGCCCGCCGTCAAGACTCCGGCGCGCGACGCCCAGCAGTGGAAGAACAGCCTCGGCATGGACTTCGTGGCCGTGAAGGGCGTGCCGGCCTTGTTCTGCATCCACGAGACCCGCGTGCAGGACTACCGGGATTTCGCGAAGGCAGCCGAATTGTCCTGGGCACCGCTGGCCGGGCAGGGCGACGACCATCCGGCGGTCAACGTCTCCTGGCCCCAGGCGCGGGACTTCTGCGCCTGGCTCACGGCCCGGGAGCGCAAGGCCGGGACGCTCGGCCCCACCCAATCTTACCGCCTGCCCACCGACGCCGAATGGAGCGCCGCCGTCGGCCTCGAGAAGGAGAAAGGCGTGACGCCCGCCGAACGCGGCAAGAACGCGCCGAAGAATCACGCCCCGTGGGGCGAGGCCAAGGACGCGCCACCGCCCAAGGGCGTGGGCAACTACGGCCCCGGCGCGGGCAGCGACACTTTCCCCGGCACCGCGCCCGTCAAGAACTTCCAGCCCAACGCGGCGGGCCTCCACGACCTCGGCGGCAACGCGTGGGAGTGGTGCGAGGACTCGTTCAGCACCGCCGCCGGCGTGTATGTCCTGCGCGGCGGCTCCTGGAAGACGGAAGCCATCAAGGGCCAGCGGCCCGTCATCTTCATGATGCTCTCGGGCATGCGCTTCCCCGGGGCCATTGCGACCGACGACACCGGCTTCCGCATCGTGCTGGATCCCGGCAAATAAACCCGCCGTCACCCTTCATGCCCGATCCAGAGCCAGACTCCCAGCCCGCCGATTCGGTCATGCTCCGCCGGCTCTCGCTGGCGGTGATCTTCTTCAGCGACCTGGTGGACAGCACCAAGCTCAAGGCCCTCGTCGGCGAGCGCCGCGCGGGCGAGGTCATCATGCGGCACCACGAGGGCGTGCGGATGCTGCTGAAGAAATTCCCCGGCGGCCAGGAGATCGAGACGGCCGGCGACCAGTTCCTCCTGCTCTTCAGCAACACCACGGACGCGACGCAGTTCGCCCTGCGCCTGCACCACCAGAACCGCCAGTTGAGCGACGAGCTCAAGGCCAAGGTGCTCGACCGGATCGGCATCCACATCGGCGAGATCGCCCTGCACGACACCCGCAAGCCCGGCCACGAGAACACCAAGGTCTTCGGCAGCCATGTGGACCTCGCGGCCCGCATCCAGTCCCTCGCCGACGGCGGCCACACCTTGATGAGCGGCGTGGCCTTCGAGAACGCCAAGATGATGATCGGCGACGAGGCGATCCCCGGCCTGGGCGAGCTGGCCTGGATCAACCACGGGCCGTATCAGCTCAAGGGTGTGCCCCGCCCCGTCAGCATCTGCGAGGTCGGCGAGATCGAGCACGTCCGCTTCGCCCCGCCACCCGACACGGAGAAATGCCAGCGCGTCCAGGCCGATGGCGCGCCCGCGCCCGCCGCCACGGCGGCGGACAAGACCGAGCTGCGCATCCCGAATTTGTTTCTCAAGCTCCCGCAGTTCGGCCAGCGCCTCCGCCTGGTCCCCGAGCGCGCCGACACCGTGCGCGAGTTGTGGCTCGTGTCCGGCCCGGAGTTCAAGGTGGGCAAGAACCACACCGCGCAGGACGGCAACCGCGAGAACGAGTCCGACTGGGTGGCCTGGTTCTGGCCGCGCAGCCCGGAGAATGACGAGAAGACCCGGCAGATCAGCCGCGTCCACGTCGTGCTCGGCTGGCTGGACGCCGGCCTCACCGGCGCGCGCGACAACCGCAGCAAGAACGGCTCGTTCTTCGATGGCATCCCGCTGGCCAGCAACGAGTGGATGCCCATCAAAGGCCCCGGCCAGCTCCGCATCGGCGCGGAATACGCGCTGGACCTCAAAATCCATCCCTCCGCCCTCAACGGCGAGCCGGCCGTCAAGAACCTCAAGTCGCTGCCCGGCCTGCCCCAGCCGGTGGACATCTCCGTCCGCGGGGCCATCACGCTGCGGCCCACCGCCTGCCCCCCGCCGTTCCGCGAGAGCTACTGGGTGCTGACGGACGCGACCTTCGGCACCGCCGACACGAACCCGATCCACCTGCCTTACGACGGCCTCGCGCCGGTGCAGGGCCGCTTCCACCATTTCCGCGGCTGCTTCTGGATCGAGGCCATCGCCGCGAACGAGGCGCTTCAGGTCAACCGCTCCGTGCTCCATCCGGGCGAGCTGGTCCCCATGATGACCGACCAGACCATCCGCATCGGGCCGAACACGTTCAAGGTGTCGGTCGTGGCCTGAGCGGGCCGGACATTTGCACCGGAGCATCGTCCCTGCGGCGCCGTCCAACTCCACGCGACGCGGTTCCACGCTTGCCCCTGTGGGCGGCGCTTTCCTATTGTCACGACATGAAACGGATTCTCTTGCTGGCCGGCCTCGCCGGGTTGCTTGCCCTGTCCGGCCCGGCGCGCGCGCAAAACCAGATTGGCGACGCGGTGCGGCAGGAATTGGAGGACCGCCTCCGCCGGGTCGAGCGCGACCTCGAGGCCGTGAAGGAGACGAACGACTCCCTGCGGAAGAAGCTCGCCTCGCTCGACGCGGTGGTCAACGAAGTCAGCCGCGCCACCGTCGAGCGCGCCAACGCGAACAACAACCTCCTCAAGCTCGCCGCCTCCAAGACCGAGGTCGGGCAGTTGCAGGCGGCGCTCAAGGAAAGCGAGCGCCGCCGCATCGAGGACCAGAAAAAGCTGACCGACGTCCTGGAACGCCTCCAGCGGGAGCTGACCTCCGCGCCGCCGCCCGCCAGCTTCGCCCCGGCGACGATCCGGAAGGGCCGGGAAAAGTCCGAGCCATCCGCCGGCAAGGGCGCGCACCTGCCGGCCGGCGTCCCGGACACCGGCGTTTATCACCTGGTCGAGAAAAACCAGACCGCGCTCGAAATCCTCAAGGCCTACAACGACGACCAGAAGGCCAGGGGCCGGCCCGGCAAGATCACGCTCCGGCAACTGGAGGCCGCCAACCCTGGCTCGGACATGAACAAGCTCCGCGCCGGCCAGAAGCTCTTCATCCCCATCCCCGACAAATGAGCTTCAAGCCCGCAGGCCAACCACCCCGGGACACGGAAAAAGTCCTTCATAAGGAGAGCAGGAGAGCACGAGGAAAAGATGCGGTTGTTCTGTTCTCTCTACCTGCCCACCTGCCCTCCTTGTTAATTTCCCCGTCTTGGGTGATCCGCGCATGAAGTTCATCCGTCGCGCGCACCTCTTCCTGGGCTGCTTCTTCACGCCGCTGCTGCTCTTCTACATCCTCACCGGCTGGTATCAGACGGTGAACCAGAACCGCCTCAAGCATCCCAGCGAGGCGGAGACGCTCCTGCAAAAATTCCGCGTCGTGCATTCGGACCAGATTTATCCCGCCGAGCAGGAGTTCGAGAAGCCGTCCTCGCCCAAGCTGTTCAAGGCGCTCGTTGTCGTGATGTCCGTCGCGGCGACGCTCACCATCGCGCTTGGCCTGGTGCTCTCCTTCAAGCTGCTGCGCCCCGTCTGGCCCGTCTGGCTCTGCCTCGCACTGGGCATCCTCCTGCCCATGCTCATGCTGTGGCTGGGGCAGAAGCGCTGACGGCAGCCTGCGGCTTTTCCGCCCGCAGTTGGCCGCAGCCAGCGGCGACGTCAATGCCCCGGCGCTGGCGGATCGTGCTCGGAATGCCCGCCGCTTGCAGCGTCTGCTGAAACGCCTTCGCCGCCGCAGATGATGTGGCCATCCCCGCGAAGCCGCCCGTGGGATTGAGCGGAATCAGGTTCACATGGGCGGCGAGTCCCTTGAGCAGCGCGGCAAGCCCTTCAGCTTGGGCGGGCGAATCGTTCGTCCCGGCAATCAGCGTCCACTCGAAGAAAATGCGCCGCCCGGTCTGCGCAAAGTAGCTGCGGCAGGCGGCCATCAATTCCGCCAGCGGCCAGCGCCGGCTCGCGGGCACCAGCGCCGAGCGCTCCTCTTCGGTCGCGCCGTGCAGGCTGACGGCGAGGTGATACGGACACTGCTCCGCCGCCAGCCGCAGGATCCCCGGCACCACGCCCACCGTGCTGATCGTGATGCGGCCCGGGCCGAGGTTCAGCCCGCGCCGGTCGCTGATGATCTCCAACGCCGTCATCACCGCGTCGTAGTTGTGCAGCGGCTCACCCATGCCCATGAGCACCAGGTTGCGCAGGCCGCCGCCGCCCGCGCGCAGGGCGAGTTGCGCGTGACGCACCTGCGCCACGATCTCGCCGGGCCGCAGATGCCGCACGAAGCCCATCTGCCCAGTCGCACAGAAGACGCAGCCCATTGCGCAGCCGGCCTGCGTGCTCAGGCAGGCGGTATGGCGGCCTTTGAAGCCCATCACCACGGTCTCCACAATCTGCCCGTCGGCGAGCCGCAGCAGGAACTTGCGCGTCAACCCGTCCGCGCTGGCGATGTCGGCGGTCTCGACCGGTGCCTCGACGAAGAATCGCTGTCCCACGCCCACCTGCTCCGTCACCCAGCGCTGCAACGGCGGCAGGAAGTCCGCCTCCCCGGCCAGCTCCTGCTTCAGGCCGTGGTGCAACGCCCGCCACAGCGCCCGCGCGTGCAGCGGCGAACGCCCGGACGCGGCCATCTCCCGTTCCAGCTCCGCGAACGTGAGGTCGAGGAGCGAGCGTGGCGCGGCGGCAGCAGCGGCATCGGTCATCATGTCCCCCGCAGTGTGGCGTCAGCGTCAGCCGGTGCGACACCGAAATCCTGGCCTGCCTCACGCCACCTCGCTGGTTTGGGAAGAGGCGGTGCGACACCCCGCGAAGCGCATAAGCGCCCGCGCCCGCTCATCCCAGCGGGTCTCATGATGCCGTTCCCGCAACCTCGCAGGAACCGGGGAGGATTTTCCCGGCTGAAACACACTCACTTTTCTTCGTGTCCATCCGCGCCGGTTCGTGGTTTCCTCTCCCCGTTTTCAAACCATGTCCGACTTGCTCAAAGACGCCGCCAAGCGCGGCTTGAAGAAGGCCGCGCGCTGGGCCAGCACCGGCAAGAACCTCCCGCGACTCAAAGGTCTCCAAGCTTGGTGGCAGCGCCACGTCGGCGACCAGAACGAGGTCAACGCCCTGCGCGAGCAATACGCGTCGCTCATCCACGCGCCGGACAAGCGCAAGCTCCTCGCCATCCACGAGCGCAAGATTCACTCGCAGTTCGGCGAGGACGGCCTGCTGCTCCACTTCTTCTCCCAGATCGGCGCGCCGAACAAGACGTTCATCGAATTCGGCATCGAGGACGGCACGGAGTGCAACGCCGCGAACCTCGCGCTGCACTTCGGCTGGGGCGGCCTGCTCATGGACGGCAGCGATTCGCTCGCCGACCGCGCGCGAACCTTCTACCACCGCCGGCACGGCATCGCGCCGCAGCACGTCCAGATCCGCACCAACTTCATCACGAAGGAGAACGTCAACGACCTCTTCGCCCAATACGGCTTCAAGGGCGAACTGGACATGCTCTCGATTGACATTGATGGCGTGGACTACTGGATTTGGGACGCGGTCACGGTCGTCTCGCCGCGCCTGCTCATCATCGAGTTCAACGCCAGCTTCGGCCCCACGCGCAGCGTGACGGTGCCCTACGAGCCGTCCTTCGAGCGCTATGCACACCACGAGAGCGGCTGGTATCACGGCGCGTCGCTCACGGCCTTCACCAAGCTCGCGGCCAAGAAGGGCTACTTCCTCGCCGGCTGCGACACCTCGGGCGCGAACGCCATCTTCATCCGCCACGACGTGGGGCAGGGCAAGGTCGCCGAGTTCACGCCGGAGGAAGCCTTCTACCCCTGCGCCCCGCGCCTGCGCGAAGCCTCGCTCGACGAGCAGTGGGAGCGGGTGAAGCATCTGCCGCTGATTGAGATTTGACCCGATGAAAAGCTCCAAGTTCCAAATCCCAAGTTCCAAAGAAGCTCCAAGCTCCAAGCTCCAAGGCACCCGTCGCGCCGCTTTGGATTTTGGAGCTTGGAGCTTGGGATTTCTTTGGAGCTTGGAACTTGGGATTTGGAGCTTTTAACCATGCCCTCCCTCCTCTCCACCTTCGAGTTCATCCGCGACCGCCGCCGCATCCTGCGGATACCCAGCGCCAAACCCAGCGCCCGCGCCATCTACCACGCGTGGCTTCAGCTCCGCCGCTACCCGCAGGCGAACCGTGACAAGCCGCTCGCCATCGAACTGGGCAACTTCACCATCCACGCGCAGAACTGGCTGGAGCTGGACTTCCTCTTCAACGAGGTCTTCATCGGCAACGAGTATCTGGTGAGGCTCCCGCGACGCGACCCGTTCATCATTGATTGCGGCGCGAACATCGGCTGCGCCACGCTCTACTTCAAGCTGCACTACCCCGACGCGCGAATCCTCGCCTTCGAGCCGAACCCGTATTGTTTCGAGATGCTCAAGCAGAACGTCGAGGCGAACAGCTTGAAGAACGTCGCCCTCGTGCAGGCCGCATGCGCCAGCGCGGAGGGCACGACGACCTTCCATGTGAACCCCGGCTTCTCGCCGATGAGCAGCGCCATCGGCAACCGCGACGAGAAGCAGAAGACCGTGCCCATCGAGGTGCGCCTCGTGAAGCTCTCCGACTCCATCCACGAGGACGTGGACCTGCTCAAGCTCGACATCGAGGGCGGCGAGTGGGAGGTCTTCGCGGACCTGGTGGCGAGCGGCAAGCTGGCGCGCATCCACCGCCTGGCCATCGAGTATCACCACCGCTACGGCGCCACCGAGGTGAAGATGAGCCGCTTCCTGAAAATCCTCGAGGACGCCGGCTACACCTACTCGCTGGGCGTGGACATCAAGGCCGAGCGCCGCTTCATGGGCGTGTTCCAGGACGTGATGATCTACGCGGTG
>Ga0172367_10005996_pt1 | contig 14492 bp, 13 predicted proteins | sample Lak10m_FD_114542 | JGI IMG/M metagenome (GOLD analysis project Ga0172367, IMG submission 114542) | Freshwater microbial communities from Kabuno Bay, South-Kivu, Congo - kab_022012_10m | ecosystem: Environmental > Aquatic > Freshwater > Lake | place: Democratic Republic of the Congo: South-Kivu... | reverse complement strand
CGCCTGACCTGGTGCCCACCGCAGAGTTCACCTTGCCTGTCGGCACGCGCCCCCTGCCTACGCCGTCAAAGTGGGTACCGGGGGCGCTACAAAACTAGATCGCCTCGTAGGCCGTCATTGCGCGGCCCACACCTAACGCGCGCCCAGTTGCTGGTCGTACACCCGCTGGTACGCAGACAACATAGCCTGTTGACTGAAGCGTGCTTCAATAAACTCTCTGCCTGCCTTGCCCATCTGGCGCGCTTGGGCGGGGTCAGACGCAACCGAAACCAGCGCACGGCTCAGGGCCTGTGGGTTAGCTGGCGGCACCATTAACCCGGTGCGGTTGGCTTGCACCAGTTCCCCATTACCGCCCACATCGGTTGCCACCACCGCCAAGCCGCTGGCCATGGCCTCCAGCAAAGTGTAAGAAATGCCTTCGGACAACGAAGGCAGCGTAAAACAATGCAAACCCCGCATCACATTGGGCACGTCGCTGCGCTCACCCGGCATCCACACGCGGTCACTGATGCCTAGCTCGCCTGCCAGGGTCTGCATTTGGGCACGCAGCGGGCCATCACCCACAATGGCCAATCGCAGCCGGTTTGCCAGCTCTGCATGTTCTTGTATGGCAATGGCAAAACTGCGCAACAGATTCGCGTGGTCTTTTACCGGCTGAATGCGGCCCACAGTGCCAATGAGCCAATGCTTGTCTGGCGTAAACGGGCACCCCGCAATCACTTCTGGCCCTGCTGCTGCCGGGTAAAAGCGCGCCACATCCACCCCGTTGTAAATCAGGCTGGCGCGCTGCGGGGGCACATGCACCTTCTCCAAAAGGTAGTTATGCAAACTGCCAGACACAGACACGTAATGCGTCACAAAGGGCCGGTACAGCTTGCGGATGCGTTGGTACCGCAGGTTGCTTCCATCCAGGTCAGACACATCCCCCCAACCGTGTTCACTGTGAACGCGCACTGGCACACCCGCGGCCCATGCAGGCACGCTGCATTCCAGCGCCGCCAGGTTGTTGGTATGCACAATGGCAGGGCGCAACTGCCGAAAAATTTTGAATAACTTCGGGTACTGCCACACCGCGTGGCCTGGCGGCTTGTGCAGCGCGATGAATTCCACGTCCGGGCGCTGAACGCGTTTGCAAAAGTCGGTCACTTCAGTCAGTGACAAGACCACATGCCGGTACGCATTTGCTGGCAAGTGGTTAATGAGGTTGACAACGCCATTCTCTAGCCCGCCCGTGTCAAAGCGGAACATCACGTGCACCACCACCGGGCGCGGGTCTGCTGCAAGGGGCATAGTGGGTTTGAATAATTGGTTTGGCTAGTGGCCAATTATTGCCGCACTGCGCCAGCTTTGAATCCGCAACGACTGCCCCATTAAACTGTTGCCACCCTGACCCACGCAGCCATGGAGCAATTTTTATATGCAAGCGCATCGTTTACTGATTGGAATGTGTGTTTTGGCCCTGGCATTGCATGCCGGTGCCCAGACCAATGCAGCTGAAAACCAATGTGGCGCACTGGCTAACAACTACGGCCCTTACGACTATCGTACTGAGCGTGGCCAGCGCCTTGCCACGGTAGAGCGCACCTATTTTTTGCCCCAGGTAGAAGCGGGCATCCGCGGCGCCACATCACCCGCCCCGGGTGTGGATATTGACTACACATTGCGCGCCTTTCCCAACCACCATCGCGCCTTGTTGGCCATGGTCAAACTGGCTGAAAAACAGCATACCGCCCAACCCACCGGGTCGCGCTACACCATAGACTGCTGGTTTGACCGGGCGCTGCGCTTTCAGCCCGATGACACCACTGTGCGCATGCTGTTTGCCAGCCATCTGCACAAAACCCAGCGCACGCCAGAGGCCTTGGCACACCTGGAAAAGGCCGTAGAACAGGCGCAAGACAACCCGTTTACCCACTACAACATTGGCTTGGTGTATGCCGACTTAAAGGTTTATGACAAAGCCCTCACGCAGGCACACCGGGCGTTGGAGCTGGGCTTTGCCAGATCAGACCTGCAAGAAATTCTTCAAAAAGCCGGGCAGTGGAAAGAGCCGTCAGCCACCGCCGCCCCCGCTGCGCCTGCTTCTGCTGCGCAGTAACCGGTACAAGTGCCCAAGCCATTCCCTGGCCGTCAACGCAAACCCAACCGGCGTGAAGGGCGCTGTGGCCACAATGCCCCAGCGCTCACGGCGCTGGTTCATCCACTGTTGCTTGTACGGGTCATCGCCAATCAGGTAATCCACCTCTTGCACCTTGTCGGTGTCGATCACGTGTTGCAACAGGTGCGCAGTCAGCAACGTGCCCGATGCAAAGTGCGCAAACGCTTCGTCATACGCCAACTTAAAGATATTGGCCCGGCCATGGCTCACAACCCAAAGCTGCGCCGCAATGGGCTGGCCGTTGAGCCTGGCAATACCCATTCTGAGCCAGCCGCAACCCGCTAGCCAACGCACCAGGCCGGGGATGAAGTCTGGGTGCGGCTCGGGCTGCTTCCAACTGCGGGCATACACATGCTGATAGGCCGCAAGCGCCATTTGGGCGTGATCAGCGCTGCTAACAATCTCTAGCGTGCCGCCTGCTGCTGCAAACCTTTTGCCTTTGCGCTTGAGCGTGCTGCGCAGCGCGCCAGAGCGGCTGGCAAGGTAAGTCTGCCAATCGGCATCAACCCTTAAAAACCAATTACCAAAACAAAAGTATTTATGCGACACCCACCCCATGCTGCGCAGTGCGGCCAGGGTCATTGCAAATGCGGGTGCGTCAGCGTCCATTGGGGCAAAGCGCAGTTCATGCGCGCCACCGTGCTCCTGGCTAGCTGACTGCAACACGTTTGCTATGTCTTGTGTAGTGGCTTGTGCAGACAAAATGGGGCTATAGAGCGATGTGTAGTAGTTGCCAAACGCTTCTATGCGGCGCACCATGCCATAGCGTGCAAGGCGCACGGGCAAGATAGCCACAGGTGCGCTGCCCCGCGCTGCAACGTAATAGCGCACGCCCGGGTCTTGCTTGAAAACGGTTTGTTGAAGGTTTTGAAACCAGCCGGGTGCCAACTCTGCGTAAGGCAGATCAGCTTTGTCCAAAAGCGCGAGGACAGCATCGGGCATCGACGAAAAATCGGCGTACCCTTGGACCAATTTCTTAGCGGATGCCGCGTTAGGCATACATGCGAAACCTTTCATAGCGACCGTTGTGGCGGCAAGTTTTAGCGCCGCGTAACACGCCGCAAATCATGCCATACTTGATTTATGAAACTTACGTTAATTGTTTTGTTCATTCTCTAGCGGGACTAGGTGCCTTGCAGTTAAAGAATCCTCAACTACCGCCTGATGTCAACGTATCTCTGGTTGCGCGCTGGCAACCTGCGCTGCAACCCGTATGGTCTGACGAGCAGGGTTGTTGGTGCACCAGCGACCATTGGGTTTTTCGGTATGAATACACCACGGGCCGTCTGCGCAAAGTGTTCCGACTGCCGCGCAAGCAGCATGGTCTTTTGGGGGGTGTTAAAGATTTTCTTGCCCGCAGTTGGCTGCGCCGTCGCTTTATGCCGGGTGTTGGTGTCGACACACTTGTGCAACTTGCCGCTGGTGACCTGGTCTTGGTGTACGACCAGGTCTACTTGTATTCACCCACTCAGCATCGTGCCGTGGCGCAGGCGCTTCCGTTCAGTGGGCAACCCGCCTTGGCCTCGCCGCTAAGGGGCGGTACTGCGGTGCATGGCCAAAGCCAGCATGTGTACTTTGGCGAATACCTGAACGGCCACCAGCGTGACATACGCGTTGCACGCGTTGATGTAGCGCGCCAATGTGTGGAGGTTTGCTGGACCTTCTCGCGCAGCGACATCAAGCACGTGCATGCCATCCACTACGATCGTTTTCGCAACCGCCTGTGGGTCTGCACTGGCGACCTTGATCACGAGTCGGCCTTTTGGTACACCGACGACGAATTCCAAACGGTGCACCGCTTTGCTGGTGGTGACCAGACCTGGCGCGCCATTGCCATGCTATTCGACGAAACCAGTATGGAATGGGGCATGGATGCGGGAAAGGACGCACCAGCGGATGCGCTCAACCGTGCCTACCATTTGGACTTTGCGACTGGCCAGCGCACGGAACGATGCGTGATTGGTAATCCGGCCTATGCCGCATGCCCAATGGGGCATGACGCGGCCATCCTGCAAACCACCTTTGAGCCGGGACGGCCACAGGAAACACCTGCTTCTGCAACGCTGTGGCACCGGTGCGGTGATGGACCCTGGCGTGAGTGTTTTGAAGTGCCTTACCAAGAACAAACACACTGTTGGAGCGGCCGTTACGGCGCCATATTGATACCGGGCGGTCGTAGCCCTCAAAACCAACTCCTGATGACCCCTGTCAACACTGCTCGCCACAATGGCCGCATGTTGAAGTTGTCAATCCAATCCGCCGGAGCGGTGTCATGACCGGCCCTACACCCGTCGCCACCGGTCGCCAGATTGTCAAAGGTGCCGCGTGGCTTATGGGCTTCAAGCTGCTCGACAAGAGTATTGGTCTTATCAGCACGCTCATCCTGGCGCGGCTGCTAACCCCCTCCGACTTTGGCCTCGTGGCCATGGCTGTCTCCATCGTCGCGCTGCTTGAACTCATGGGCGCATTCGGTTTCGACTCCGCCCTCATTCAGAGGCAAGATACCCAGCGCAGCCACTACGACACCGCCTGGACCTTCAATGTCATCTTCGGGGCCAGCATCGCTTTGCTGCTGGTTGTGGCGGCCATACCGGCCGCAGCGTTTTACCGCGAACCCCGGCTGGAACTCATGCTGCCAGCCATGGCCGTGGGGGCGCTCGTCGGCGGGTTTGAAAACATAGGCACAGTGGCGTTTCGAAAAGAACTGAACTTCCGTATGGAGTTCATCTATCTCTTCATTAAGCGTATTGTGGTCTTCGTGGTGGTGGTCTTGCTGGCATATACCTTGCGCAGTTTCTGGGCGCTCATCTGGGCCACCGTTGCAGGTAAATGCATGGCTGTACTTATCAGCTACCGGCTACATCCTTACAGACCACGCCTTTCGCTCGCAGCCAGGGGCGACCTGTTCGGCTTCTCCAAATGGCTCTTTTTGTCCAATCTCATTCAGTTCTTGCACAGTCGCTCCACGGACTTCATCCTAGGGCGTACGGTTGGGAGCCATGGACTAGGTGTATACAACTTGGCGGCAGAGATCGCAGCCATGCCGTCAACGGAATTGATCGCCCCGATCAATCGTGCCGTTTACCCCGCATATGCACAGCTGGCCAATGTCCGCGACAAACTACTGGCGCGCTTTTTGGAGGTCTACGGGCTGATCAACCTTATTTCATTCCCTGTCGCACTCGGCTTGTTTTGTCTGTCCGATCTGGTGGTTGCGCTTCTGCTGGGTCCCCAGTGGATAGATGCTGTGCCCATCTTGCAAGTTCTAGGGCTATGCGGTTTGTTAGGTGCGTTGCAAGGCAACATGTACGTAGTTATGTCCGCCATGGGTAAGCCCAAAGCCAACACCATACTGTCGGCCAGTCTTCTCGTGGTGTCTTTGCCTGCAGTGATCTGGGCCAGCTTGCAGTACGGTGCATTGGGTGCAGCGTACGCACATTTCGTCTCTGCCTTGGTAGGGTTCGCTGGCATCGTGGCTGTTTTCACCATCGTCACAGGTACCACGAAGAGGGTGCTGATTGCTGTGATGTGGCGCCCTTTTGTGGCGGCTTTACTTATGGCGGCTTCGTTGGAAATCTTGATGGCTTTTCTAGAGCACTTTGCAAAGTTTGATGCTGTTTATTTGCGCCTCCCTGTATTGATTTTTTTGGGGGGGATTTTTTACGTTGTTTGTGTTTTTTTCATTTGGATTCTTGTTGGTGAACCCAACGGGGCAGAATCCTTGGTAATTAATTTCGTGAGGGCACGAGTGTCATTGGCACGTTTCAGAAATCGTTGACCGTATTAATTATTGGAGTCAAAATGTCAAAAAAAACCGTTTTAAATATTCATCCAACAGCGATAGTTCATCCAAAAGCTCGTCTGGCTGCGGGGGTAGAAATTGGAGCTTTCGCAATTGTTCACGGGGACGTTCTTGTGGGCGAGAACTCTACCATCGAGTCCCACAGCATTCTTGGGCATCCCACTCCATTGGCTGAGGATATTCCTTTGAGTATTGGTAAAAATTCCCACATTCGTTCGCACAGCATCTTTTATCAAGGTTCAACTTTTGGCGATGGTCTCACCACTGGTCACCGTGTGACGGTGCGCGAAAAGACCATCGCAGGGGATAACCTTCAAATCGGTACTTTGAGTGATATTCAAGGGCATTGCAGCATCGGTAACTATGTGCGATTCCACAGCAATGTTCACATTGGACAAAAATCGATAATTGGAAATTTTGTATGGATATTTCCCTATGTTGTTCTGACGAATGATCCCCACCCACCTAGTTCTGTGTGTATCGGTGCCACTGTTGAGGACTTTGCTGCCATTGCGACGATGTCGGTGGTGTTGCCTGGTGTCAAAATAGGAGAAGGTGCTCTTGTGGGTGCGCATAGTTCAGTGGTTCGTGATGTCGCTCCAGAGACTGTTGTTGTGGGGGCGCCGGCGAAATTCGTTTGTAACGCTGGGGTGATTAAGCTCAAAGATGGTTCTGGTCGCGCTGCATATCCTTGGCGATCACATTTTTCACGTGGTTATCCTGAACATATTGTCAAGCAATGGCTTGATGAGGTTGAGGTCAAAGGTAACGTGATTTGAGAGAGATTGCTGCAGATTCATTTTTCAATCATGACAAAAGCTTTTCGGCACCCCAAAGCGCTGGTTGAAAGCAACCATATTGGGGTCAACACTTCAATTTGGGCCTTTGCCCACATTCTCCCCGGTGCTCGCATCGGTTCCGGTTGCAACATCTGTGATGGTGTGTTCATCGAAAACGATGTGATCGTGGGCAATGACGTGACCATCAAATGTGGTGTGCAGTTGTGGGACGGGCTTCGGGTGGAAGACAGCGTGTTCATCGGCCCCAACGCAACTTTCACCAACGACGGGTTCCCACGTAGCACACAGCATGCGTTTGAGTTGAAACGGACGGTGGTGAAGGCCGGTGCGTCCGTCGGTGCGAATGCGACCATACTACCTGGTCTTACTATCGGTTCCCGGGCCATGGTGGGGGCGGGTGCCGTGGTCACCCGCGATGTGCCCGATGGAGCCATCGTCATGGGTAATCCCGCCCGTGTCACTGGCCATGTGGACGATCAGGAAGCCTCATGACTACCCCCTGTTTTTTGGAAAGCCATTCATGTCGATTGACCTTTGCAAGCTGATGGATCTTCCCATCCATAAAGACCCTCGCGGCAACCTCACAGCCATCGAGGGTGGTGTGCACATTCCCTTCGAGATCCAGCGGGTCTACTACCTATACGACGTGCCTGGCGGGTCTGAGCGTGGCGGCCATGCTCACAAGGCGCTACACCAGCTGATTATTGCCATGTCGGGCAGTTTTGACGTCGTGCTCGACGACGGCAAGGACAAGCGCAGGGTGCACCTGAACCGCTCTTACCAAGGCTTGTATGTGTGTCCCATGATCTGGCGGACCATTGACAACTTTTCCTCGGGCTCGGTGCTGATGGTGCTTGCCTCCAACAAGTACACCGAAGATGACTACTACCGCGAATATAGCGACTTCATGCGAGCACGGTGGCAGGCATGAATATTCCATTTCTAGACCTGTCGGCTATGCACGACAGCATGCGTCCGGCGCTCGACGCGGCTTACCAGCGTGTCATGAGTTCCAGCAGTTTCATCCTCGGCAAAGAGGTCGAGCTGTTCGAAGTGGAATTCGCCCAGTATTGCGAAACGCGCCACGCCATCGGTGTGGCCAACGGCCTTGATGCCTTGTTTCTGGTGCTCAAGGCCATGGACATCGGGCCCGGTGACGAAGTTATCGTTCCGTCCAACACGTACATCGCCACTTGGCTGGCCGTGTCCTACGCGGGTGCCATGCCAGTGCCTGTGGAGCCCGACCAGCAGACGTACAACCTGGACGCTTCTCGCGTGGCGGCCGCCATCACGCCGCGCACGCGCGCGATCATGCCGGTGCACCTGTATGGCCAGCCCGCCGATATGGACAGCATCAACGCCCTCGCGGCCAAACACGGATTGAAGGTGCTCGAAGATGCGGCGCAGGCCCATGGCGCGCGCTACAAGGGCCGACGTGTGGGCGGGCTGGGCGATGCGGCTGGGTTCAGTTTCTACCCCGGCAAAAACCTGGGTGCCTTGGGCGATGGGGGCGCGATCACCACCAACGACGACGCATTGGCAGCCAAGTTGCGGGTGTTGAGAAACTACGGATCGCAGCGCAAGTACCACAACGAGCTGAAGGGCTTCAATAGCCGGCTCGACGAACTGCAAGCGGCCTTTTTGCGCGAGAAGTTGCGCTTGCTTGATGGCTCGAACGTGGAGCGACGCCGCATTGCGGACGAGTACCGCGTTGCGTTGCAAGGCTGCGGCCTCGGTGTGCCCCAGGTCCCGACATGGGCTGAGCCGGTTTGGCACCTGTTTGTAGTGCGCTCCCCGCGTAGGGATGCGCTGGCAGCGGCGCTGGCACAGCGTGGCATCGGAACCGTGATCCATTACCCGGTCGCTCCCCACCGCCAACCGGCCTATGCCGAGCTGAACCTTGGCGTGGGCAGCTTGCCTTTGGCGGAGGCCATCCACGACGAGGTGCTGAGCTTGCCGATTTGGCCGCAGATGACGGCCGATAAGGTAGGTGCGGTGATCTCAGCTTGCCGGGACGCGGCAGCTTCGCTTTGATCGCCTCACACCGCGGGTCGAATGTCTATTGCCAGTGTCTCAAAGGAGAGCGTGTTGAATGAAGGTGGATCAGTTCCAGCGCCTGCGGTGACGGTCATCGCGCTTTGTTTCAACCACGCTCGTTTTTTGACCGAGTGTCTTGACAGCATTGCTGCGCAAACCTTTCAGGACTTTCAGCTGATCGTCACGGACGATTGCTCTAAGGATAACTCTGCGCAGTTGATCGAAAGCTGGCTGGAAGCCCACCGACCAGCGTCTACCTTCATTCGACACAGTGTCAATGTGGGTCTGTGCAAGACACTGAACGAGGCTCTGGCGCAAGCGCGTGGCGAATTCATCAGCATGATTGCAACTGACGACGCCTGGGAACCCGAGAAAATCGAACGTCAGTTGTCCGTGGCCAGAGAGGCGGGCACTGGTGTCGCCGTTGTTTACTCCGATGCTTTCCGGATGGACGAAAACGGCGTCCGTCTTGAAAAGAACTTCATTGAGTCGCACACCCCCGAATGCACAAGACCCTCAGGGCGGGTGTTTTCGGAGCTGGCTACGCGCAATTTCATTCCAGCCATGTCGACGATGATTCGTCGGCAAGCTCTGGTGGAAGTGGGTTTGTACGACGAGCGTCTCGCCTACGAGGACTACGACATGTGGTTGCGACTTGCCGCCAGGCACGAGTTTGTTTATTGCCCGGCCTTGCTAGCAAGCTATCGCATCGTTGCTACTTCGTTGGTACGAACGATTTTTTTGAATCCTTCGACGCACTACATGCATACGGTTTACCTCATTTGCATGAAGTGGTTGCCTGGTTCGCGTCTGAATGCCGGTCAGCGAGAAGCTTGGAAAAACCGGCTCTGGGACGCTGCTTACGGCCTTTATGTGGCCAACGACAAACGTGCGTCGGCTTGCTTGTGGCGGGCCGCTTGGTATGGGCGCAAGCCATACGCGGCACTGCTCGCCCTCGCGGCCTCAATGGGTATTTCGCGTGACCTTCTGCGGCGCCTGACGGGGCGTTCCTAATGAAATCGGCGTTGGGCTGCGTTCATGAATGAAAAAGTCAAAGTCGGTTTTGTGTTGCTTTCTAATAGACAAAACGCCATCCCTAGCACCCGCATCGTCGTGCTGAACATGCTGCCTTATCTAAAGGCAGCCGGCTTTGATGCCCGTATCGTCTTCGAGCCACCGATCAGCACCAAGACGCCGGACGTCGCCGGCCTGGCCGACAAGATCAAGGCTGAGGGGTTCGACATCGTTTTTCTGCAAAAAGTGTTTGGCGATAGTGTGCTTGCGTTGGCCCAGGAGCTGCGCGTCACGGGCGTCAAGACAGTTTTTTCCATCTGCGATTTTGTAAACCCCGCCATGTGTGCGGCCACCGACGCCACTATCGTGGTAACCGATTACCTCAAAAGTCTGTACCCTGCGGCGTTGCAGCACAAGGTGTCGGTGGTGCACGACGGGGTGGAGCAGCCCTTATGGCGCAAGACGGACTGGGGATCGCACCAGGGCTCGTGTTTCAGGCCTTTGAGGGCGGTTCTGGTTACCTCGGGTGCCATGGATCAGTTGCCATTGCTCAGTAAGCTTCCACCGTGGTTACACGTGACGATTGTGGGCTCGTATCCAGCATCGGGTTCACCATGGAGACGGCTTCAGGCTAATTGGTGGCAGATGTCCCTGAAGCGCAGTTGGGGCGAGCGGTGGCGCTTTTTGCGGTTTCTGGCGAATCCGCGGATTGCCTGTGTGGCGTGGGGGCCTGTGTCGGTCTACGAGACAATGCAGGCAGCGGACATCGGCATTATTCCCATCGAGGTAGACCCGGTTCGCGACCCGACGGGGGAGTGGAAGTTGAAGTCAGAGAACCGTCTGACGCTAATGATGGCCATGGGGTTGCCCGTGGTAGCAACACCTATCCCGTCCTATGAGCCGGTGGTGGAGCAGGGTGTCAATGGGTTTCTGGCTCGCCGCCTGGACGACTGGTGGAATTACCTTGGTGCTTTACGTGACCCTGTGCTGCGGCGCCGCATCGGGCAGAAAGCGCGTGAGACGGCGTTAAACGGGTATTCAATGGACTTGCAGGCACAGCGGCTGATTGCGGTGCTGCGCTCGGTAATGGCCGGAGTCGACCCGAACCATCCCTTAAATAAATGTTTGAAACCATGATGCCTATATTTCCAAGTCCTCAGGCTGTACCCGCAGTGGTGGCGGGCGGTGGACTTAATGCACTGGGAGTGGTTCGCAGCCTCGGGTCAGCAGGTGTGCCAGTGTGGGTGCTGGACACGAGTGCCAAGTCTCCTGCCATGCGCTCACGATTTGCACATGCGCATCGGGTGGGTGCGCTGGAAGGCGATGCTTTCATCAGGGAGTTGCATCGTCTTGTCCTTCGAGTAGGGGGTAGGGCCGTTTTGTTCCTAACCGAGGAAAAGACGGTGAGTACCGTATCGGCATCGCGTGGGCAACTGCCGACAGGATTGATGGTCCGGTTGCCCGAACACGCGCGGTTGATGCAGTTGATGCACAAACAAGGTTTTCAGGAACTGGCCGATTCTTTGGGGGCGGCTGTGCCGCCCTTGGTGCGGTTGCAAGGCTTGCACGATTTACCTAAGGTCCACAACCTCAAGTACCCCTGTGTGCTCAAGCCAAGTGAAAAGAGCTACGAATACGGTGCCCGCTTCAAGAAGGCCTATAAAGTGACTTCGGCTCAAGAGGTGGAGGCTCTCTACCGTGAGATCGAGCCGGTGCTGGCCGACATGGTGGTGCAGGAGTGGATCGAAGGCAGCGATGGCGACATCTACTTCTGTTTGCAATATATCGGTCGTGACGGCGAAGTGGTGGGTTCCTTCCCTGGCCGCAAGATTCGCTCCTGGCCGCCGCGTATTGGTGGCACGGCGAGTTGCACGTCTGCGTGGGAGCACGCACAGGAATTGCACGACACCACCGCTGCATTTTTCAGGGCGGTCGGATTCACCGGCATGGGTAGCATGGAGTACAAGCTTGACCGGCGCGACGGGCGCTTTTATATGGTTGAGCCTACGGTCGGCAGGACAGACTTTCAGGAGGAGGTATCCACACTCAATGGATGCAATCTGCCACTTATGGCCTACCGCCATGAACTGGGTTTGCCGCTGCCTGTGGTGCTGCCACCACAGCCGCCCCGCATCTGGCGCGAGGCGCAGATTGACCGGTGGTCAAAAGAGGAAGGCGATGGTCAGATAGACGAGGCTTCCCGCGGGTATGTTGTTCGAGACGCTTATCACCGTTGGAACGACCTGCAACCTTGGTTTGACCGTTGGCGTGGCCGTCTTATTGAACGTTTCTTTAGCTGAGGCTTTACTTCATCTGGGTATGAAGCGGTACCGCACGTGCTACGCAGATTGGACCATGCGCGAGTATGGGGTGATGGCACGCTGTCTTTTGACGGGCAGAGTACATCGGGGGCCAGCCATCAAGCAATTGACCGGGCGGCTGGCTGCAATGTACGCACCGTCTGAAGTGTTCCTATTGAACTATGCGCATCACGGCATTGGTTTGGCGTTGTCGTGGTTCCGGTGTCAGTGGCCTGAACGAGACGAGGTGATCGTGCCGGCCTACATTTGCCCCAGTGTGCCCCAGTCGGTGCGTGCTCTGGGGCTAAAAGTCCGCTGTGTGCCCGTAGGCGATGACCTTAACCTTACGACGGAAGGGGTACGTCAGGCTATAGGCCCCAAGACGCTGGCGGTAATTGCGCCGCACATGTATGGGTGCCCTGCACCTATCGAGGCACTTGAAGCGCTTTGTCGCGACTTTGGTGTGTGCCTTGTGGATGATGCGGCTCAGGTTGTCGGTGAGCGTGTAGCGGGGCGCTTGTTGGGCACGTTTGGCGACGTGGGTGTAATCAGCTTCGCGCAATCCAAAGCTATAGTCACCGGCATTCGCGGTTCAGGCGCAGTCTTGCTTGTGAACAGGCCGGCATGGCATGACCAAGCTGAACGCGCATTTTCCGCCTTACCTGTGGCCAGTAAGCGATTTTGGCCATGGGTAGATTTCCTTTGGAACTACGTGGGCGCCCAATACACAGGAACAAGCGGCTATTACTTCAAGCGCCTGATGCAGTTAGCAGGCATACCAGCTGCAAAGCATTTAGGAGCTATGTGCATTTCCAATCTTGAAGCTGCCGTTGCCTTGACACAGCTTGAACGCTGGCCATGTATTAAAGCTGATCGCACAAGAGTTCTTGATGTGTATCGAAATCATTGGCCTGCTATCAATAGCCTTGAACTGCCTCAATATCAACAGGGTCGATTTTTAGCCCGTATGGTGGTGCGATTGCCACCGTGGGTAGATGCAACATTTATTCAGCATTATTTGATCAACGAGGGTATCGAGACACGCCAACCGTACCCAAGGGTTCCTGAGGATTCAGACAGTGGTCTCGATAGACTTAGGTCTTGTTTGATCTGTTTACCTTTGGCGTCGAATTTGAATCCAACTGATATTTCTGAAATCTGTACGATCCTTGTGCGCGCCATTTCCGCATATCCCAAGCTACCATTTTCTGAAGGCGCAAACGACTTTTGGCGGTATGGCAACCAAAAGTAGCCGCTGCTTATAGTTGTTGCAATAGCCGGACAAACTGAGCAGCGCGCCCCGCGCGCGACGCATTGGCGATGGCTTCATTGGTGGGTAGTGTGCCTTGCAGTGGCGCCGCTACAAATTGTTGTAACAGACCTTTAATTGCCATTGCATCAGCCAGATCGGCAATGGCAGTAACGCCAGCGCTGGCAAGCGTTGCGGCAGTGTCGCCCGCTGGGTGCGTCAGCGCAATGACAGGACGTTTGCTTCTAAAGTATTCGTACAACTTGGCCGGGATCTGGCTGTTGCAACACGCGGCTTGCAGCACCAACAAGCCATCAGCGCGCAGCATCTCTGTCAACGCCTCTTGGTAGCTGACTGCAGGAAGAATTTCAACCATGTCATTGACGCCGTGTTTATCAGCCAGCGCGTGCAGCAGGTCGTTGTGCACCGCCGCTCTAAAACGTATTTTCAATTTACAAGCCGCACCGGCGCTGGTTTGCTTGAGTTGGCCAAGCGCTTCAAACATCTTCGTTGGATCGCGCTCAGTGGGGTAAACGATGCCACTATGCAACAAGGTTAAGTGGTCGCGGTTAAGAGGCTGATATTCGCCAAATTCAGATTCGGTCTTTTTAAAAGTGTCTTCGTCATAGCCGTTTTCCAAAACTGCAATTTGAGCTTTGGCATTGGGGTACCTTGCCTTGTACATGCGTCCGGCGCCTGGCGTGGTAAAGGTTGCCATGGTGGCTAGCTGTATGGTTTGCGCCTCAATGCGCAGAAGCTGATTTCTGGTAGCCGTATCAGCGGGGTAGCCTTCTTGCGTCATGGGGTCACGAAAGTCGGCAACCCACGGAAGCCCCGTTTGCTTTTGAAGTGCTGCGCCGATGACGTGCGCCGTGGGTATGGGGTAGGTGCTCCAGATTGCGTTTGGGCTGTACTGTTCAATCAGCCATAGGCCCTGTTTGATGCCGTCATACTTCCAAGACATCCACCGGTCTGGGCGCGCGGTGCAGGCAAGGTATTTGCGCTTGATTGAAAGGTGCCTGGCCGCGTCTAGCGCATAGGCGCGCTGCACCACCACTTGTGGCGGCACCTCGGCCAACAAGTCTTGGCTTGTTCTTTCATAGGCCTGGGGTCGTACCGTTAAAACAATGGG
>Ga0172367_10005995_pt1 | contig 14501 bp, 8 predicted proteins | sample Lak10m_FD_114542 | JGI IMG/M metagenome (GOLD analysis project Ga0172367, IMG submission 114542) | Freshwater microbial communities from Kabuno Bay, South-Kivu, Congo - kab_022012_10m | ecosystem: Environmental > Aquatic > Freshwater > Lake | place: Democratic Republic of the Congo: South-Kivu... | reverse complement strand
CCACATTTTGACACGCCGCACGTTTCTGGAGAAGAGTTTACAAGCCGCCTTCGCCGCCGCCACGGCTGCGAATCTGAGCGCACCGTTAGGTTTGAGGCGAGCGTTGGCATCGGGTGCCATTCCCAGTTCGACCAAGAAGATTTTCTTCATCTTCCTGCGCGGCGGGAACGATGGGGTGAACACGATCATCCCGTGGGGCGACACGTCGTATAACAAGACCAATCGACCTACGTTATTCATGGATGCGCCGGATCCCGCGTCGTCGGTGAAGGGGGCGGCACCTGCTACGCCTGACCTCACGCGCGTTGTGGACTTAGGCAACGGATTTGCGGGTATGCACCCTGGGTTGCGTGACATGATTCCGGTGTATAACGCGGGTCAGGTCGCGCTCATCCATCGAGTAGGATATCCCCGACAATCACGCTCGCATTTTGATTCGCAGCGCTATTGGGAGAATGGAGTGCCGCGCGACAATTTGCTGGGTAGCGGGATATTCTATCGAGCGGTGATGGACACGGGGATTGCGGCGGGGAAATCGTTCCCGGCGGTCTCGGTGCAGAGCCGGAACCCACTCTCCTTGCGTGGCCCGATGGCGGTGACCAATTTGTCAGACCCAAGGCGTTATGATGCGTTGGGAGTGTCGAATAACGCGACGGATAAGCAGAAGCTTTTGGATTACACCGCGAGTCAGAACCGAATTCCCTACCCGGACCGAGCCGAGCGCGATCTACTTTTTAACACGGGTCAGTCCCTGCGGGATTCGATTGATATTTTGAAGTCGGTGGGCGTGGACAAGAACGACATTTTCGACACCGACGGAACGACGCATTTGTTTCCGATTGATGGGGCGTCGAACCAGAAGGGATTTTCGTCGAGTTGGTATAGCTATTTTACCAAGGTGAAAACGGCGGCGCAGGTACTTGCGAAGACGGACGCGGTGGTGGCGGGAACGGAGATTGGGGGATTTGACACCCACAACAATCAGGGTGCTGCGACGGGGTCGCATTCGAATCTCATGCGGCAGATCGGATGGACGATCTATGCGTTGCGCCAGTATATGAGAAGCGTGAGCCCGACGCTGTGGGACAACACGGTGGTGTTGACGATGTCCGAGTTTGGACGGACATCGAAGGAGAACGGCAATGCGGGCACGGATCATGCGGAGGCGGGCGCGATGTTTGTGGCGGGGGGCAAGGTGAAAGGAGGGGTGTATGGTTGCGACGCGAACACGTGGACGATCGGTCCGCAGGGAGCGTTGTTTGGAGTGGATGGACGGTACCTCAAGCGGATTGTGGATTACCGATCGGTGGTGGGAGAAATCGTGCGGGACCATTTGGGGGCCTCGCCCGAGCAACTGGAGGAGGTTGTGCCGGGGTATGGCAATCCGCGCGAGGTGCTGAGAGCGGGAGGGACGAGCCTGGACGGCACGAAGATACTGGGAGAACTCGGGCTGGTTTGAGAGTGACGCGGTTTGGGGACGTGGGCGGTGGAGCGTGTGAGAAAGTGTGAGTGAGCCGGTTGCGGTATGAGGATTGACTCCGGCTTTGCTCAGAGTATTTACTTTGGGCCAAGTTATCACACTTCTAACTGTATTCACTCCTTTATGATCACACCTCAGCCTGGTGGTTTTCGGACCCGGTTTGCGCTCGGTCTGCTTTTGGGATCCACGACTTGGATGGCGCTAAACCTGCCGGTGGAGCGGGCGCAAGCAGCGGAGGCGGCAAACGAGACCCCGAAGACTGCTCCGTTGAGCGCGGCGTCGAATTTCAACGTGACGGTTCCGAAGGCTTCGTTGGGACGCGAGTTTTTGATGTCGGCCTCCATCATCCCGCAATCTCCGGCTCCGACGAGCACGGGTTTGGCCGGGAAGATTGTGCGTTTTGAACTCTTCCACGACGGTGTGGATTTGTATGAGTCGAGCACGGGATTAGTGGTGACGGGCGATCTTCCTTCACGCCGATTGATCACCACGTTTCCGATCATCGAACAAGATGCGGAGAAGGTGGTGATCGACTTCAACAAGGGCATGCGACGCGTGTTCACCGAGATCTGGTATGGTTCAGGGTCCGGCCGCGGAGGGTTCAACCCATCGTCATTGGCGCGCACCATGGAATTGCCTCAGAGCCGCGTCTTCGAGGTGCGTGGGACCGATGGCCAGTTGCTGATTCGTCAGAGTGCGCAGGTGCGGGATCGGCAGTTCGATAGCAATTTGGAAGAGCGCTACGAGATCCGCTACTTCCTGACGCCCTATGTGGCGTCGGAGATGAAATCGAAGGAGAACAGGCCGATGGACTCGCGGTATGTGCGGTTCTTCGAGACTCAACCGCAATTGGAAACGACGTCGGGTCGGGCTGCGGGTAAGATTGCGAAGTTCGATGTGACCCAACCTGTTCCGTTCTACTACAGCGCGAACACGCCGCCGGAGTATTTGGAGGCGGTGCGCGATGGTATTTTGTATTGGAACCGAGCGTTTGGCAAAGAGGTGATCAAGGCGGAGGTGGCACCGGCGGGTGTGACCGCACCGGACTCGCAGCGAAACATTGTGCAATGGGTGCCGTGGGACACGGCAGGCTACGCCTATGCAGACATTTTGGTCGATCCACGGACGGGTGGCTCGCGGCATGGACAAGCCTACATGACGAGTACTTTCGCGATCGGCGGGAAGGCGCGAGCGCGGTCGCTGCTGCGGGCGATGCGATCGGTGATCGACGCCAAAGAAGCGAAGGAACCCAAGGATCCAAAGGAGCCTAAGCATGAAGTGGCGGTTGGGGAGAGGGAGTCAGACTCGCACGCGGGGGTGGGTGGTAGTGGACTTTTCAGTTCCAGCTCGCTTTGCCAGGTGGATCATTACGCTTTCGCGCGGCAGTTGGCGGCGGGATTGGAGAGTTTGTTGGCAGAAGGCAAGCTGGATGACGCGGCGGCGTTGAGTGCGGCGCAAGACTATGTGCGGCAAGTGGTGGCCCATGAGGTGGGACACGTTCTGGGGTTGCGGCACAACTTCGCCGGCAGTCTTGCGGCGAACGTCAACGCTCAGGAACTGGATTCCTGGTTTAAATCGTATGTGACGAATGCCAACACTCAGGTCATGTCCGATAAGCTCACGACCAGTTCGGTGATGGAATACACGGTGCTGAAGTCCTCGATCTTCGTTGGCTCCAAGATCCGCACCACCAAGGAAGCGCTTCCTTACGACAAGGCCGCAATCCAATGGGGTTATTACGACAGCACGGAACCGCGCGACAAAAAGATGCTGTTCGGCACGGATGACCACGTGGGCCGGTATGGTGATCTGCGACGTTTTGACTACGGGGTGGAGCCGGTCTTGGCGGCTTACTCTGGCATCGCGGCTCAGGTGCGCGATTTGCCGAACAGCATCATCGAGACGTTCATCCGCGAGAAAGCTCCTCGGGACCCACGGGATCGTCGACCTCTGACTGCGGTGAGCTTGAATGCGTCGGGCTATGCAGCGAGTCTTGCGGCGGACTATGCGGACATGCTCCTTTGGTTTAAGTCGGGCACGCGCAGCCTGCGGATTGAAAACACGTTTGACTATGTGGGCGAGCTAAACCGCAAGGAGATTATCCAGGCACACTGGAAGAGTTTGAACGAGCAATTCGACAAGCTTACAGGGGTGGATCGTGCGTTGTTCTCGTTTTTACCGGTGGATTTGAAACTTGAGCTGAAGGGAGAACTGAAAGAGGTGTCTACGGCCGAGAAGATCGACGCAAAAAAGCTCAATGAACGGCTGGCCAAGCTGTTGGAAGCACCGGCCTACACGAACTGGGTGGGCTTGGACGAGAAAGTCTACACGTTCACGAAAGAAGAGAAGGACTTGATTATCAATCGCGGCAAGCGGTTCTTCGAAGAGTTCGAGAAAGAATCGGTGAAGAGCGTGCTTGGGGTTTTGGAGAAGGCGGGGCGAGACATTGGGGTCCAGGCGACGGGCGCTGTGGCGGAAGACGATGTCATTTCAAAATTTGAGAAGCGTGTGATCGACTTGGCTAAGTTGGTGATCACGGCCAAGGACGAGGACAAGCGCCGGCGCGGCAAGGTGGATAAGAGTTTCGTGGAAGTGGTGGAGTTCAAGTATGACCAGGACACTCGGCTTGCAGCGGCGCGCGTGTTGGCCGATCCGATCGGGAGCTTTAAGGCGTGGTCGGTTGACGCCAAGGGCGACCTGAACAAGCAGCTCAAGGACGACGTGGAAGCGGCGTTGAACGTCCAGAACTTTAAGGACTTTCAGGACACGATCCTGTCGAAGCCACTACGGGACTGGTATCTCAACCAACAGGCCATTCTCGCGCTGCTGCCGCCGAAGCGTCCGGCGGGGGCGAAATAGTGGGCAGCGGGTTGCGCTCTGCTCTGTTGCTGGTTCGCGCTGGGGGCTACCGTCCCGCGAAAGCGGGACGGGGACGTCGCAGCGCGACGTCCCTACCACTAAACTCCGGCGAGGCGGGTGGTGGCGTCGCCGAATCGTGGCAGTTCGACTCCCATGCGATCCATGAGTGCGAGGTAGAGGCTACAGACTTTGCGGTTTTCATCGCCCTGATCGCCGTAGTTAAGGACACGGCCGGTTGCGAGTGAACCCCCAAGACTTCCAATCGTTGCAATGGGCAGCTTGGTGCTGTCGTGTTTGCTGCCGGACCACATGTTGGAGAGGAATAGAATGCAGGAATGATCCAGCACCGTTCCTTTGCCCTCGGGCATGGATTGGAGTTTTTCGGCGAGATACGCGGCCTGGCTGACGTAGTAGCGGGTGATCCGTTCGTAGGCATCCGAGAGATCTTCGTGTGAGGCGGGGTGATGGGATTTTCGGACGTCGAGGAACGGATAGAATAACCCGGACAAATCGCGACAGAGCAGGAGGGATGCGACGCGGGTTTTATCCGTTTGAAAGCCCAACGCGATGATATCGCACATCAGACGCATATGCTCGCGAATGTCTTCGGGAAGCCCGTTATCGGGACGCTTCATGGAGAAACGTGCAGCGGGGCCTTCCTTTTTGACCGTGGCATCGACACGCGCTTTGTCATCGCGCATTTTTTCGACACGCTTTTCCACCTCGCGGACACTGGTGAGGTATTCATCGAGCTTGGCGCGGTCATGGGAGCTGACTTTAGTGGCGAGGGTTGAGGCGTCCTCTTTGACGCGATCGAGAATACTTTGCATCCGGCGGTTGCCACGGTTTTCGAAGAGGCTATCGAATGCGAGCGAAGGGTAGACCTCCATGGGGACGGGAGATTCGGCGCTTTGCCACGAGATGTGGGAGCTGTAGGCCATGGAGAAATTGGTTTCGTGGTAGCCGCTGATGGGCTGTTCGCAACCGAGCACCATGCTGGGCTGAGCCGTATCTTGGCCCAAGGTGTTGGCCAGTACCTGATCCATGCTGATGCCACCACGGAGCACGGCCCCTTTGAGCAGGGGGGCACCGGAGAGGAGATTACCGGTCTGGCCGGGGTGGATGCCCACGCCGACCGCACTCCGGTTGAACAAGCCGTTGATGAGGTTGAGTTTGGTTTTGAACGGGGCGAAAGGTTCCAGGCTTTTGCCTAGCTCCATGTCGGCACCGGAGCCTTTGGCCCACCAGTGATTGGAGTTCACCCCGTTGCCCCAGAACAAGGCGGCGAGACGCTTGGGGAAGGCTGGTGATTTCGACGAAGAGGTTGAGGCGGCCGCCCAGCTGGGGAGGGATTCCAACCAAGGCAGAGCCATGGTCACTCCGGCACCACGGAGGAATGTGCGGCGCGAGATGTCGAAACCAAATGGGCGCTCCGCAGCTGTGTTCGAAGGGTTCAAGCTCATGGGGTTATTGTGGAGGGTTTGGTGGATTCTCGCTTTGATCCGAACTGTGGGCTGGTGACGATGGTTTCAACCAAAGTATGGAGTCGATATTGGTTCCCGGCGAGCTTCGTTTTCATGTCGCGCAGGGCTGCGTCGTCGGAGGGCAGTAAGGTTCGTCCCAGCGCAAACGCGAAGAGCTGTCGGCAGAACGTGTCGATGAAGTCCTCATCTCGCGAGCGCTTTAGATAACGTCGCAGACCTTCGACCCCTTGCGCTTCGGCACCATCCAGGAAGGTGGCTCGGGTATCGACTGGGTGGCCGCTGAGATCCTGGGTGCGACGTTCACCGATGGGGCCGAAGCCCTCGAAGACCAAACCGTAGGCGTCGAAGCGAGCATGGCATCCGGAGCAGGCGGCATTGTCACGATGTTTGGCGAGCACCTCGCGCAGGGTGAGGAGGCCGAGCTTGGATTCGTCCGTGGGCAACTCGGGGACATTCGGTGGAGGCGGCGGGATGGTGCGACCCAGGACACGGTGCACGACCCAAAACCCACGTTTGACGGGGCTGGTGCGTAAGCCTGGCGAGTTCTTGGTGAGGAACACGGACATGGGCAGGAGCCCGCCGCGATCGTAGGTCGATGCATTGTCGACACGGATCCAATCGTTGGATCCTGAGAACGTGCGCGGGATCCCGTAATGCCGAGCGAGGCTGGCGTTGACGAACGTGTGGTTCGCGTGGATCAGGTCGAGGATCGAGCGATTGTTTTGAGCCATGTCGGTCAGGAATCGGACCGGTTCTTCGAACATGGCTTCGCGGAGGTCGTTGTCGAATTGAGGGAAACGTTCGCGGTCGACACTGTTCCACTCGTCGAAACGGCGGATCTCCAACCAACTGGCGAGGAACTCGGAACCAAGGGCGCGGGCGCGTGGGTCTTGGAGCATGCGTCGGGTTTGGGCGATGAGCACTTTAGGCTGGGACAACCGTCCGGTTGCTGCCTGGGCGAGCAGTTCCGAGTCGGGCATGCTGGACCAGAGGAAGTAGCTGAGACGGCTGGCGAGGGAGTAGTTGGAAAGGGGGCTGATCTCGGCGCGTGAATCGGAGAGATCGACGCGGTAGAGGAAGTGAGGAGACATGAGAATGCCGGCCACGGAATCTCGGATGGCTTCTTCGTGGTCGAGTCCCTCACGGGAGCGCACGGTGTGGTAGAACGCGGTCAAGCCGTCGCGTTCCGCCGATGTGAGGGGGCGACGGTAAGCGCGTTCGGCGAAGTGTTGCAGCGCTACGAGGTGTTTGGGTTCGGCGGTGACGCGGGATCGATCCACACGATCGATGTCTTCCCAGACCCGACGGAAGTGATCCTGGATGGCGGTGAGGGCTATTGGGTTGGCTCCGGTGCGTTTGGCTTTCTGGTAGTAAACCTCGCCGAGCTTTTTGACTTTCTCTTCGGACACGCAGTCTTTGTCCTCGGCGCGCGCGAAGTCGAATTCGACATCGAGCATGAACCGGGAATCGGTACGCTCGAACCAGATCGTGCTCTTGTGCATGCGATGAGGGACAGAAGCCACGAAATCGAACTCTCTCCACAGGCGGTCGAGTTCCTGTTGACCGGCGTCATCAAGCACCAAGTCGTAGAGCGGGCCATCGTCGCGGAAGTAGCCGGTCATGCTGTGAAGCCCCGCGCTGAGTAGGCGTCCTGCATTGCCGTTGGCCTTTTCCTCCTCGGGATCGAGGAAGGATCGTGCCCGTTCGGAGATGAAAAACGCATCGGGAAAGATGGCGGCGAAACGGGCGAATGCCGACTCGTAGCGCGCTCGTTGTGCGGGGTCAGACGGCACGGCTAGGTGCGGATCGGGAAGCTGCTTTTTGGCCGGTTTCTGACGTCCCTGTCGCTTGGTCTCGGGCTCGGGTGGAACAATGCCATCAATTTGAAGTCTCGAGGGGTCGTACTTTCGACGATTCGATGCCCACTCGCGATCCTTCCACAACACGAGGCATTGGGCGCTGGGATTGATTTCTGGGGCGGACAGGTTGGGTACGAAAGGAACAATTTTGGAGCGCAGTTGAACCACGAAGTCGCGCATCTCGACGAAGCGCACGTGGAGATCGTTCGTTGAAGATTTGGCTGAACGGGGCGCGGGAATCGAGTTCCACTGCTTTCGAAGCGTGGCGAGGGGGCCGACGGTTTCTTCGCCTTCCGTGAGGGCGGACCAGACGGTCTGGAGATAGTTTGAGCTGATCTTCTGCCGTTTGGCGACCTCGTCCAAACGTGTCTTGGGCATTCCGAGGTTCGCTCGATGCTTAAATCTCCAGGCGGCTTCGAAATAGTCGGCGTAGTCGGTCGGTTGCCGTTTGTAGAAATCGACAATTCGCCGGACGCCGTATTTGTCGCGATCGGTATCGGTGACGACGGGGTGTGGGGCGAAGTCGATTCCGTCGGGGTGGAGGATGAGGTGTTCGCTGATGGAGCGTGCGGCGGCGAGATACTTTTTGACAAGGGCCGGCGACATGGCGAGGGATTCGCCGGAGTTATCGAATCCTGCGAGGTTGGCGGGGTCGACTGGGAACTCGCGAGTGGGCCTGAGGTGGTGGCCGGTGAGGTCGCGGATGGTGTGATCGTATTCGGCGTTGCTGAGTCGGCGTGGTGGAACCGGGCCGGGATCGCCTGCGTTGCGGTCGCCTTCGTATTGGCGCATGGCCCGAATCCAATCCAGGACGGCTTTACGTTCGGAGGCCGAAGGGTGTCGGTCGGCCTTCTTGGGAGGCATTTCGTTGGCCTCGATGCGATCTGCGATGAGTTCCCAGTGAGAGAGGGCGCGGGTGACGGTGGAGAGATTGTGGAAGGGGCTGATGTCGAAGTCGCCTTTCGGTTTGGAGTGATCGTGGCAGGAGAGGCAGTAGCTTTGCAGGAAAGGCGCGACCTGGGACTGAAAACGCTTTTCGAGAGCGGTTTCGGTTTTGGGTGAGGAGGCCGAGTGGCTGAGAGTCGACAGCGTCAGGGTGATCGCAACGGTGAGGGAGACGGCGCGAGTCGCTGGCCTCGCTGCGAGGCGGAACAAGCGGAGGACGTGAGGGGGTGTTTGGCTTATTTTCACGCCTGAGAATGGGATGGAATGGAGGAGCGATGGATCGACGAGACAGCGTGTTGAGTCATGGAACTTGAGCGTAGCGCTGGGTTCAGACTGGGTTCAAGTCCGGTTGGTGCGTGGAGGGGGCAAAAAGCAAAAAACCGGAGCCCTTTTGAAAAGGCTCCGGTTTGAAGCGAGACGAGCGCGAGACGCTTGAAATCGGGGGAGGCTGGGAACGGGAGGTTACTCAGCCTTGTTGGGTTTTGCGGGTTTTTCCCCGCCCTGACGTCGGCCTCCGCGGCCACCGCCGTTCGGTGCGTTTTTGGCGCGTTCTTCGCGTGCCTTTTTGAGGCTCTCGGTTTGCTCTGGGGTGAGCACTTCCTTGATTTTAGCAGAGGACTCGGAGCGAATCTCTTTGGTCTTCGCCGCCTTTTGCTCCTTTGTGAGTTCGGTGTTGTCGCGGACTTCCTTCAGTTTCTTGGCCTCGTCTTGGAGAACGGGAGCGAGTTTGGCTTTTTGGTCGGCCGTGAGTTTAGCGTCTTCGCTGAGCTGATCGATTCGGTTGCGACGTGCGGGACCGCGTTCACCAGAAGGGGGACGATTCTTTGCCTTACCGCCTTCGGGGGCATCGGCACCGAAGGCTGGGGCGGTGAGCGCTGCGATAAGTGCGAGCGAGAGAAGAAAAGGACGAAGGATGGATTTCATGATGGTCTGCCGCGAACGTTTTGCGGCTCTAATTGAATTTGTAGACTGAGTGGTTCGATTGACCGTTACGTTGAAGAGAGACGGTGCGCATTTGAGATAGGTTACACGGAGTCCAACTGGGGCACGGTTTGGTTTCGGGGTTGAAGGCGCTGGGTCGATCGCTAAGGTCGACGTGATGATCGAGCATGCACGGGCTGGTGAGCGGACGGCGATCTCGCCGTCGGCTCGCTTTTTTCAGATCGCGGGTGAAAGCCTGCGTGCGGGCACGTTTGTGCGGTTGCGTTTGTGCAATCCAGAGGGCTCCGTTGGGGGAGCGTTGAAGGTGGTGGCGCGGTGGGTTGAGCTGGGCTCAGGGCCGGCTCTTTCGGTGGTGCAATCGTATGAGCGCAAGGATGTGACGAAGAACTATGCATTGGAGGAGGGTGTGACATGGTTGGGTGCGGAGTTCGAGCGGGGGTATCGGGGAGCATTTCTTTGCACCGTGGAGGGCGACTGGCAGCTGAGCAAGGAAGCGACTGAGCCTGGCGGGGACGGGGCAGCGCGACTCATTCGACACAAGGCGTCGGTGACGACGGTGCCTGTGCGGCAGCATGACAAGCCTAAGCAGCGTATGTTGGATCAGACGGCCATTCCTTGGTTGAGCGGGTTGGGCATCGTGGACGGGCAAGGCAAGCCACGGATGGGCATGAGTGCGAAGCTGCGTCAGATCGAGCGGTATGTGGAAGTATTGTGCCATGTGGCCCGAGCTGAAGACTGGGGGTTGAAGGAGGCATGGACGGTTGTGGATTACGGGTCGGGCAAGGCGTATCTCACGTTTGCGGTATGGCAGGCGTTTGCGCGTGGGCTGGGGAGAAACGTTCGCGTGGTGGGGGTGGAGCAGCGCGTGGAGCTGGTAGAACGAAGCCGAGAACTGGCGCGTGACGTGGGAGCCAACACATTGGAGTTTGTGGCAGGGACCATTAGCCGGTCGGAGGTGGTTCGAGCCGACACCGTGATCGCGTTGCACGCGTGTGATACGGCGACCGACGACGCCATCGGACGCGCGGTACGGGATGGTGCGCGATGGATCGTGGTCGCTCCGTGCTGTCAGAAGGAGATTCGCAAAGCCTTGCGGCACGTGGGACCTCTGGCACCCCTGCTGCGGCATGGGATTTTGGAGGAGCGTCTGGCGGAATGGCTGACGGATGGGCTTCGCTCGCTCTATCTTGAATACGCGGGCTATGCCACGAAAGTGTTCGAGTTCGTGGATTCGGAGCACACGCCGAAAAACCTCATGATTTCGGCGGTGCGCATGGGTGATGTCGATGCATCGGGGCGGAAGCGGGTGGCGGGGCAGATTGCGGCGTTGAAACGCGAGTTTGGCCTGGGACCCATCGCGATGGATCGTTGGATCGAGGTCGCCGCAGATACACCGTCGCGAGGTTCAGTGCAATGAGGTTCAGTCGATACGATCCATGAAATCCACCCCTAAACCCGAATCGACTCTGTCGCCGTGGGAACGTGTCGATTGGCAAGCTTTGGCGCGGCTGCGTGCTCGATTCTTGGATGAATCGGGGGCGGGGGGTGACTATTGGACATGCGACACGGATTTGGACAGCTACGATCTGACGTTTGGTCAGCGCATTGCGTGGAAGTGGCTGCATGTGTTGGGCGAGTTGGGTGCACTGGGCTGGGAGCCTCCGAGTGGGGAGGTGTTGGATTGGGGTTGCGGGAGCGGGGTTGCGGGCCGGGTGTTTTGTAAGAACTACGCAACCGTGGGCATTCCTCGTCTTCAGTTGTGGGACCGGTCGTCGTTGGCCGCACGATTTGCTGAGGCGCGTGCGCGGGAACGGTTGGAAGGCGTGCGGGTCGGATTAGGCGTGCCGTCGGAGGGACGATTTACGGTGCTCTTCAGTCATGTTTTAACCGAGCTAGATGCGGACCGAATGAAGGAAGCGATTGAGCTGGCGCGTCGAGCGGAGGCTGTGGTTTGTGTGGAGCCGGGGACGTATGGGGCGAGTCGGCGGCTAATCCATTTTCGAGAGGCGTTGCGGGACGAGTTTCAGGTGATCGCGCCGTGCACACATCAGGCACCTTGCGGGATGTTGGAGCCGGAGAACACCGAACATTGGTGCCATCATTTTGCGTGGCCGCCCTCCGAGGTTTTCACGGATCCGGATTGGGCGCGATTTGCGGCGTTCATGGGTATCGATCTGCGCGGTTTACCGGTGAGTTATTTGGTGTTGGATCGTCGGCCGGCCCAGGCGCGGTTGGCGGGGGCGGCGCGCTGGATTGGGCGTGCGCGGATTTGCAAACCGCATGCGCAGGTGCTCGGGTGCGAGGCTGAAGGATTACGGGAGCTTCGGTTGACGAAGCGACGCTTTCCGGCGCTTTATAAGCATTTGAAGAAGGAGAACCTGCCGCCGTGGGCTCATTGGACCGCCGAGAGGGATGAAGCGATCCAGGTGACGCCGGTGGTGGGTTTGGGTGAGGAGTCGGAAGATTGACCGCGGAGCACGCGGACCACGTGGAATCTGTGGATGTGGAATGCGCGGGAGTGCGTGGCGCGAGCGGTGAGGTGGGGCGGGCGGGAGTTTGGTGTCACTCGGTTCTCCACGAGCGCAGAGACTCGTCGAGCGCCTGCTCGACGGGCCGGATGGAGACGCCGGTTGCGAGTAGTTTGGAGACATCCATGACGCAGTTGGAACGCGGGGTTTTTGCTGCGACGCGATAGAACTCGCTGTCATCGGTCCAGAACTCGAATTCGCGATCGAGCTTGAGAATGCGTTTTGCGGTTTGGACCACTTGGCGGGTGGTGATCCAGCCGGGGTTGGTGAGGTTGTAGGCTCCGAACGGAGCTCGAATACGCCAAAGTTCCAAGCAGGTCCGGGCGAACTCGCCCCGGTGCGAGATCGAGTTGATGTTCTGGTAGACCTTCGAGTAGCGCTGGATCTTGCTGAGGTAGTTTCTTGGACCGTCGAATTCGTCGAAGGGGATGCGCAACCTCCAAGTATAAACACGATCGAAGTCTTTCAGTGCTTCCTCACCCAACGCCTTCGTGCCGCTGTAAAAGCTACACGGCGGACGGCGGAAGGAAAAATTGGGTTCGTCTTCTTCGGTGAATCCGCGGACCACGGAAGGATCCCGGTCGATGAGCGCGCTGAGGTCGGGTTGGGTGAGGTCGGGTTCGACCCGTTCGACTCCGTTCTCAACGATTTTTGCACCGGTGAAGATACAACCGGAGGAGACATGCCCCCAAGGCACGCCGACGACTTCGCAGGCTTGGGCGACAGTCAGGGGGAAAAGGGAGTTTCCGAGGAGTGTGTCGGCCCGAAAGGTTTCGCAGGCGTCGACATTTGGTTTTCCGGTGTAGCCCGCGCAATTGATGAGAAACTCAGGCTTCGTGTCACGAAGGAACGCGAGCAAGGGGCGGAATTGGGTATAGTCGACGCTGGCCCGTGAGAGATTCGTGAACGGTTGACCCGACTGAGTGAGAGCCGAGAGAAAGGCTTGGCCTACGTAACCGCTGCCGCCAAGTAAGAGGATCATAGAGGTCGAGAACTGTGAACGGGTTGGTGGATGGGCTTAGAAGTGGGACCTGTAGGGGTGCCCTCAGCCAGGTAGGGACGTCCCGCTGGGACGTCCCCGTCCGGCCAACGGCCGGACGGAACGGGGCTTTGAGTCATCGAGCATCTTGGTTTTGTGGGGAGGCTCGGAGGCTCAAGGCTCCCCGAGCGTCCCGCTTTCGCGGGACGCGGACGTCCCAGCGGGACGTCCCTACCTGGCTGAGGGCCGCTCCGGTGTTTGCCCGTTGGCGTCTGAAGGGATCGCCTGGGGTTGGTTGCGTGCACTTTACGCGTTGGTTCATGGGCAAGAGGGGTGTTCGGTTTTGCAATCTCGGAGCACGCGTTCGAGGTAGGATCGGTATTCGCAGGTTGGGATGGTTGAGATCACCGTGGTGAACTGGTTGAGCGAAAGGAAACCTCGACGGAACGCGGCTTCTTCGGGGCAACCGATTTTGATGCCCTGCCGTTTTTCGATGGTTTGGACGTAAGCGGAAGCGTCGTGGAGGCTGGAGCTGGTGCCGGCGTCGAGCCAAGCAAAACCTCGGTTCAGCTTTCCGACACGCAAAGTGCCGCGTCGGAGGTATTCGAGATTGACGTCGGTGATCTCGAGTTCACCGCGTCCTGAAGGCTTGAGCGCCTGGGCGATGGCGACCACGTCGTTGTCGTAGAGGTAGAGCCCGGGAACGGCAAAATTGCTGCGAGGGGCGGTTGGTTTTTCTTCGATGGAGATGGCCTTGCCATCGGGGCCGAACTCGACGACGCCATAGCGTTGGGGGTCTTCGACTTGGTAGCCGAAGATGGTGGCTCCGGACTGGAACTCGGAGAAGGCCTTTTGGAAGGTGTCGCCACCATAGAAGAGGTTGTCACCCAGGATGAGTGTGACGGGGTCGGCCCCGATGAAATCGCGGGCGATGAGGAAGGCTTGGGCGATGCCGGCGGGTTTGGGTTGTTCGCGATAGACGATGGAGAGGCCCCAAGCGGATCCGTCGCCGAGCAGTTGTTGGAAGCGGGGAAGGTCGTGAGGGGTGGAGATCAGGCAGAGCTCACGGATCCCGTTTTCGATGAGGGTCGTGAGCGGGTAATAGACCATCGGCTTGTCGTAGACGGGCTGGAGTTGCTTACTCGCTACGAGCGTCAGGGGATAGAGCCTTGAGCCGGCGCCTCCGGCGAGGATGATGCCCTTCATAACATGGATGGGTAGTTGGTCACGTGCGGCACGAAGCTGAGCGAAAGCCTCAAAAGAGGGAAGAAGGAATTCTGAACGGACAGGAGACGAGTTAGCCGTAACAATTCAGAAGAGTTTTTAAAGCGAAGGCGCAAAGGGCCAGAGGCGCAGAGGAATTGATTCTATTCCCATGGAGTGTACGCCTCACTAGTTGGTGTGTGGAGCCATCCTACAGCGGCT
>Ga0172367_10005994_pt1 | contig 14503 bp, 14 predicted proteins | sample Lak10m_FD_114542 | JGI IMG/M metagenome (GOLD analysis project Ga0172367, IMG submission 114542) | Freshwater microbial communities from Kabuno Bay, South-Kivu, Congo - kab_022012_10m | ecosystem: Environmental > Aquatic > Freshwater > Lake | place: Democratic Republic of the Congo: South-Kivu... | reverse complement strand
TGGCCTATCACTTTTTTATTTTTCAAACTTTTTATCTGAACCTGTAAAACCTTCTTTGCCTTAGCCCTCTCCGTTGGAGAGGGTTGGGAGAGGACCCTATAAATCGTGGCCTGAATAGGACAGGTTAAAACTCTTGTTGCATATCGGGAAATCGGAGATTTCATTGTTTCGTACTGCCAGCGCCAAAGCCAGCCAATTGTGGAACGATGGGTCTTTCACTTTGTACAAAGCCAATTCGCCTTTTTCGTTGGTAATGGCACAATGACAGATTTCGCCGCGCCATCCTTCTACCAGCGAAAGAGTGAAAGCATTGTGTTCAGGATTGCCCGATTTCAACGTGTCAGTTCTGAAATCAGGAACATTTGATATCAGCTTTCTAACGTATTCCATCGACTGTTTAACTTCCCTCCTGCGGATTTGGACACGTGAATATACATCGCCATGATGTTTGATGATGGGTTCGTGGTCTAATTCAGGATAAAGGCAGTAAGGATGCGAGGTACGAATATCGCGGTTTAAACCGCTCATCCGGGCAGCCATTCCGACCGTGCCAATGGATAGAACATCCTCATAAGAAACTACTCCGGTGCGTTCGAACCGCGAAAGTGCGCTGGGCAACTGGAACAATTGCTCGTTCATTTCATCAAAATCGGGCTCGAAAACATCCAGCACTCCGGCTAACCGTTTGGCCAATTCAGGCGTAAACGGAAATTTATTCCATCCCGGACGTATCAGCCCTTTCGACAATCGGTTGCCGCCCCATTCCTGCATAAAATTGATAAGCGGCGTGCGCAAACGGCCAAATACCGAGCTTCCCAACTGGTAAGCAATGTCGGTGCAAACTGCGCTCAAATCGCCGGTATGGATAGCCATCCGTTCCATTTCGAGGGCGAGGGTGCGGGCATATTCAATATCGCGCGAAACTTTTATCCCGCACAAACTTTCCCAAATATGAGCGAATGCGGTGGTGTGCCCAACCACCGTGTCACCAGTTATCGATTCGGCCAGGGTGGTGAGCTGCGATAATTTTTTCTTTTCCAGAAATTGTTGTTCGATTCCCCGGTGCTGAAACCCCAGTTGTATTTCGAGGTGAAGGATTTGCTCACCGTTACAGATAAATCTGAAATGCCCCGGTTCGATTACCCCGGCGTGAATGGGGCCAACGCCAACTTCGTGTAATTCATCGCTTTCGATGGCGAAAAACGGATAATTGGCAATGGCTTTCGACAAGTCGGCGCGGTTTTGCGAAAAACGAACTGGTTTTAACCACGGATGGTTACGGTATCCAAGACCAAAGTTCTCATGAATCTCGCGCTCAAATTTTTCGAAATTCAGGTTAATTGCCGAAAATGAATCAAGTTCATCAGTAAAATTCACCAGACTCGACGAAACCATGATTTCATGAATGTTGTCGTCGGCAATACAACAAATCAGTTTTAAACCTTTGGCCGTACGATAGCCGAAATAATTCACACAATGACTTGCAGGAGAGTCTTTCAGAAAACTGGTATTCAGTTCCAGAAACGCGTTGTAGCCGAGTTCAGGGATGTCGGACAACGAAACCGTTTGGTTATTTTTTATGTTTAAATAATTCATCATTTCCTATTTTGGTAACAACATCACGCTTTCATTAATTAAATTCACTAATTCGGCAGGAGGGTTCAACCCCAGGTAAACGGCCAGCGCAAGCAATGCAAATTGTGACGCCGATTCCCAGGGACTTATTACAGGTACTTTCGATTCATCGAAATTTACCGGGGGAATAAATAATATCTTAAAAATATTTTTCCCAAATGCCCAGATAATCATGGTCAGCAAGAGCAGTACAGCCACCATCAGGATTATCTGATGGGCTTCGAATAAAGAACGGAAAATGAGGAATTCGCTGACAAACAGTCCGGAAGGCGGCATTGCTGTGGCGCTGATAAATGCCAGCAAGAGCACCATAGCACCACTGGTATTGTATTTAAAATAATTCCCAATCTCGTAAATATTTTTACTTTGATATACACGGTACAGTTGGGTAAACTGGAAGAAAAGGCCGGATTTTACAAATGAATGAAGGATAATATGAAGTATTGCAGCATAATAACCAATACCACCGGCAGCCACCCCAAGCATGACCAGTCCCATGTGTTCGATGCTCGAATAAGCCATCATTCGTTTCAGGTTTTTTACCTTTATCATATAAACCGTGGCAACAAAAACCGAAAGAAAGGCTGAAATGCCTATTACCAGATTAGCCCAGTGATGCAAAGGCGTATTTGCAATTACAATGTAAAAACGGAAAATTCCTACAAATCCGAGATTCATTAAAACACTTGAGAGTAGCGCACCAGCAGGCGCCGGCGCTTTGTCTTTGGCATCGACCCCGGCGGTAAACATGGGTACCAATCCAATTTTGGCGGTAAAACCGGTAAAAATGAAGAGAAACGCCAACCTCAGCCAGAAGGGGTTTAAATGTGAACTATTGGCCAGCAGGTTTTTAAACGATAGATCGTCCGATCCGGCATGTTCAAGCGAAAGGCTTAAAAAAAGAATACCGATAAAAACAAAAGTAATGCTGATGGCGCAGATAAAAACATATTTCCAGGTGCCTTCGAGCGCAAGTTTGTTTCGGTGATGATAAATCAGTGCCGATGCGCTCAGGGTTGTAATTTCTGTAAAAATCCAGATTACGGCAATATGGTTCGATAAATATCCGGCGCTAATGGCAGTAACCAGCAATACGATGGCCGAATAATAAACCGCCCTCGACTGGGCAGGCGCTGGTTGGTCCTCAAGATAAATATGACTGTGAAAGAACGCCGGCACAGCAATAATTCCCAAGGTAAATAATAGCAATACCGCCAGCGAGTCGTAGGTAAAATAAGTCAATTCGGTAGCATGAAAATTCAACCAGGCATGAACGGTTAATGTTCCCTGAAGAATCAGGAAAATTCCAAGTAAAATAAATGCAATTATTTTATTCCGGTTCAGAAATAAAATAAGGGCTATCAAAAAAGCGGCAATCAGATATATTCCTATCATGTTTCTTTTTATTAAGTATCTTATTAGCGGTCTTTTAAACTGCTTAACTGGTCAACATCAATATCTTTAAACACGTCCCCGATTTTATTCAGGAAGATACCCAAAATCAGTACACTGGCAAAGATGTCGAGCATAATTCCAAGGTTCACTAACATAGGCATTTCGTTACCCACAGCCAGCGACAAAACAAAAACGCCATTTTCAATAATCAAATAGCCAATGACATGCGTGATAATTTTTCGCCGGGTGGCTATAAAATACAAACCCGTGAAAAGCGACGACAAAGCCACTACAAAAAATATTTTATCCAAATGAGTATCCTTCACTCCGTTGGCCAGCAGAATAGTAACCACAACTATAAACGTAATGATAATCAACGATACAAAATTGGGCAGAAATGGCTCCGACTCGCGGGTGATGGCGTTGCGTTTCAACACATACGCCATAAACAAAGGAACTGCAACCGATTTGAAAACAATGGTTTCGAGTAGAATTAGTGCGAGATTTATGGGATTAATCTCGTTCAACTGAAGGAATACAACCACGAAAAGCAAAAAGCCCTGAAAAGCAAGTACTTTCAGATAAGTCATCATTCGGTTGGCAATGGCTATGTAAAACAGTGAGATAATGAAAGTAATAAGCAATACGTCTATCATTGTTCTGGATTTAGCGGGTTAAACAAATTTTCCTAAAATAAGCAAAGCGCCAAAGAAAATAAGCAGGCTCACCGATGTTAATACGAAAATAAACTGTGCATTGTGGCTCATACGGAACCGCGCCATGAACGATTCAATTAATCCAACCCCTGAAGCCAATACAAACTGGATGACAAAAAACATCGGTATTGAATACTGAAGTGGAAAAACTCCAATGAACAAGTTGACTACTATGGCTCCGTAAATGGCAAATTTCAGATATCCGGCTGAAAGGATTAATCCAAGGTCGAATGCGCTGTTGTCGAGGATCATTACTTCATGTACCATAGTCAGTTCGAGGTGTGTTTTGGGGTCGTCAATGGGCATCCGGCTATTTTCGATCATAGCTACCATCATTAAAACAAAAGTGCCTAGTATGGCCAGCGCATAACTAATGTAGGAACCAATATGCAACGCAACAAACATCTCGTGAAAACTGGTATAACCGGTGAGCAGCGCCAACGAACCCATCAGTATAAAGAAGGCGGGTTCTGCAAACATTGAATAAAGCGCTTCGCGGCTGGCGCCCATCCCTTCGAAACTACTGCCTGTGTCCATTGCCGAAATGATGCTAAAAAACTTGCCCAACGCTAATATGTAAGCGAAGAAGATGAAATCGCCATCGAAACTTAAAATTCCTTTTGTCTTCCCAAATGGCACCACCAACATAGCCATTACAACCGATGCGAAATAAATAGTGGGTGCAATCCTAAAAATAAAACTGGTGGTTTCGCTGTACACGACACCTTTTTTAAAAAGCCTGACCACATCATAAATGGGCTGAAAAATACCAGGCCCTTTGCGCCCTGATGCTATACTTTTCACCCGGATAATAATCCCGGTAAAAAAGAGCGCCGCTGTCAAAATGAGAATTAAACTAAGCATAGTTATATCTTCTTTATAAAATCGATAAATAATACAATCTGATCGTAAAATAATGGGATACAAATCACCGAAACGATGAAGACAATACCATATAAAATATAGAATTGAAGTTTGCTGTTTTGAAGAAATAAAAACCTTCCCAACAACGATTTGTAAGATGCTATCGGATTGTCAACCAGATATTTTTCAATACGGTCGTATATGTGTGTTTCATACGATCCCCCCGATGGGAAAATACGTTCCACTTCTTTTTCAGTTTTCGATGAAAGCAAAAGCGGACGGAATAATTTGCTGTACGACCTGACGAACGATCCTGCTGTGTATTGCAGTTTTTCAGTCGGAGCTACATAGCCGCATCCCCAGGTTACATCTGTGGTAATCTTTTTGTTTCGCATCAGAAGTTTCCGGAAGCCCCAAAGAGCCAGAATGATCAATATAAATATCCACATGCCCCAGGTTACAGGTTGCATCAAACTGCTTGCTTTTTCAGGAAACGGGATCCCACCAGACAAATGAACTCCGGCCAAGACATTTACTGGTTGTGCAATGACATTCAAAAAAAGTTGTGGAAAAACGCCAATGAACACGATGAAAAAAGCAATGAAATAAAGCGGCAACAACTGTAAAAAAGGCATTTCCTTCACTTCGTGGTGAAATTTCTGACGAGGCGAACCCAAAAATACAATCCCAAAAGCTTTGGTAAAGCACAGCAAAGCTAAACCGCCAATCAGTACCAAAGCCAAAACCGAGAAGATAATTGTCATGAGCTGGCCAATCATCGAACCCTGCATCCAGTAATAGAAACCACTGTAAATAATGAATTCGGAAATGAACCCGTTAAAAGGTGGAATTCCGGATATGGCAATGGCAGCAATTAAAAAAAGCAGCGCCGTTTGCGGCATCTTTTTGATTAGTCCGCCCAAATGATCGACATGAAGCGTATGGGTAGCCTGATAAACATTTCCGGCAGTAAAAAACAAAAGTGATTTGAAAAGCGCATGGTTCAGCGTATGCAGCAGCCCTCCGGCAAAACCCAGCGAGGCCAGCAGGTGATTGTTTGTCCCCAAACCAATGCAGCCGATGCCGATTCCCATCCCGATGATGCCAATATTTTCGATACTATGGTAAGCAAGCAGTTTTTTAAGGTTGTGTTGAACGATGGCCAGCATCACCCCGTACAAACCAGAAATAACTGAAAAAGCCAGAATTACCAGACCAATGCTGTAGTAATCAGTCTTTATTAAGGTGACCATCCGGAGAATTCCGAAAATCCCGATTTTGATGATGACTCCCGACATAATTCCTGAAATGTGTGCCGGAGCCGCCGGATGTGCATACGGAAGCCATGTGTGAAATGGGACAAATCCGGCTTTTATGGCAAAACCAATAAAGAAACAAAGGAATAGCACTAATCCTGAAGCTCCGGGATGTTGAGCAGTGTAGGCTGTCAAAGCGCTGAAATCGTAACTCCCCGTTTTAATAGCCACCCAAATGAAACCAAACATCAGGAACACAATCGAAACGTGCGACTGAATCAGGTAATTTATGCCGGCGCCCAGCGTGGCCATCTTTTCGTGTTCGAATATGACCGCAAAAAAAGCCGAGAGCGCCATAATCTCCCAAACAATCAGGAATACCAAGCTGTTTTGCACCGCACAAAGACTAATCAGCGAAGTATGCAGCAAAACAAAAACAATGCTGTGCAGGGTAATATTATTTTTTTGTTTCTGATAGGCTTTCATATAAAAAAGCCCATAGAAACTTCCGGTGATAAAAATGAAATTGATGATCAGGATAAACCACCCGGAAATCGCATCTATCCGTAAATTTACCGGACCGGTTATCAAACTTCCTGAAAATAAAAACTCAAGCGACTGACCGCCCAAAGTTTGCAACGCAAGAGCCCCCGACAGGAAAGCATTCAGACCAATGGCCGAGAACACTGCAATCCCCTTCCCCTTTACCTTTATAAAAGGAATCACAAGTATTGCCAAAACCGGCGCTGCCAAAAATACTTTGATCAGGTTCATTTCAACACATTTGTAACTGTCAGAATAAAAATGGCCACCATAAACACAATTCCATACCACACATACGACTGTACCCGGCCATTCTGAATAAATTTAAAATAATTTGTAGTATAAACTAAACGCTTTGTTATAAATTTTATAAACCGGAATTCGAAAAAATCGTGGTAATGCGACCCGTATTTTCTTTGCGCAGGGAATATCTCTCCTGCATCGAGTTCCTGAAAATTCTTTTCTTCAACCAGCAAGAAACCAAACATTTTGCCCAGAGATTTGGAAAACGATTTGCCCGTGTATTGCATCCGGGTGTTTGGAGCCACGTAGGCGCAACCCCATGTCGGCTGGATTTCATGCGGCTTACCTTTTATGATTATCGCCCTGGTCCACCAAATTAGAGCCACCACTGCGATAAACAAAAAAGAATAAATATTGATGTTGGTTATATTCTCAGAATAAGCAGTTAAACTGGCAGGTTCGGCTATCGTCACAATATTGCCAAAACTACCCAGTATTTTGAAGATTGTATTCATGTAAAATCCGGGCAAGAAAGCAACGCTCAGCATAACTGCCACAATCAGGTATTGAGGCCAAAGCATCAGTTTCGAAACTTCAACCGGCTGATGATGTAGCTGTTTCCGCTCAGCGCCGAGGAAAATCGTTCCAAATGTTTTGGTAAAAGTTAAAACCGAGATACCGCCAATGATGCTTAAGCCTCCCAGCGAAACCACAAGCAGGCTGATCTGTGCAATATCACTGGTTTTCAAACCCTCCAAAAGGCCACTGTATAATACAAATTCTGAAACGAATCCGTTAAAAGGTGGCAAACCGCCAATGGCAAGGGCACCGATTAAGAAAATGGCTGCTGTTTGCGGCATGGGTTTGATCAGTCCACCCAGCTTATTCATGTCGCGAGTATGTGTTTGCTGATAAACCGAACCGGCCGAATAAAAAAGCAAGGATTTGAACAACGAGTGATTCAATACATGCAAAAGCGCCCCACCAAATCCGAGGTAATACAAAACAGACGAGCCATTGCCCAATCCCATCAACCCGAGGCCAATACCAATCCCGATAATTCCAATATTCTCGATGGTACAATACGCCAGCATCCGTTTAAAATCGCGGTGAACAGCAGCATTCAATATTCCATAAACTCCGGTCAGGACTGAAATGGTCAGGACAATTTCGCCCAGAAATAAAAAATCAGCCTTCAAGAACGAAATAACCCGAAATATTCCATAGATACCCAATTTGACAATCACACCCGACATGACACCTGAAACATGCGATGGCGCCGCAGGATGTGCATGGGGCAACCAACTGTGCAAAGGAATAAACCCGGCTTTTATGCCAAACCCGGCGAAGAAAATCAGGAACAACCAGATATTGCTGTTTGCCCCGAAATAAGTTCGAAAAGCCTCGAAGCTAAACGAGCCTGTTTGAAAATACACCCAGATAAAACCAACTGTCAGAAATGCCACGCTGATGTGCATTTGAACCAGGTAATTGATCCCGGCTTTAAGCGTTTTTAATTTGTGGTGATCGAAAATAACCAGGAACATGGATGATAACGACATAATTTCCCAGGCAACCAGAAACGCGAACCCATGTTGCAACATACAAACCCAAACCATCGACAGATGAAACAGGATATAAAACAACCAGTGAAGATTAATTTTGTTATCGGAATTATTATAAGCGCTTAAATAGCCAGCCCCATAAATACTTCCAGTGACCGATGTGAAATTAATAATCAGTATAAACCATGCAGAAAGGAAATCAATTGACAAATAGATGTCGCCAAGAAAATAGCCCGAACTTAAGTCAAATCCAATCAGATTTCCCTTTAAAGCCGAGATAGCTAGGATGCTGGTTAAAAGTGCATTTATGAAAACAATAGCAATACTTATAACTTTTTTAAACCTTGCTGAAGAGAAGAGAAGACACAGGATTCCGACGAGTGTGAGCCCTAATGAATAATTAATTATTGATTCAAAACCCAACATAAATTCCATCTAAAATTGAACTAATTGAGCGACAAAGTAACGGATTAAATAAAAACATTTGAACTTTAAAAATTATAAAAAATAAATAATGAAACACAAAATTAACGTTAGCCCAGATCAGGAAAATTGTAAAAGATCTACGAATTCAGGTATTTCAGGAAGGAAAATGTACGAACTGTCATCGTAATTTATACGGCAGCAATAGTGCTCCAGTCCGTTGCTTACAATAAGAAATTGTACCTTCAGTTGCATATTGTATCTCACAATCTGATCAAAAGTCTGCTGACTTATTTTAATTTCAGGAGCCTTAAATTCGGCCACTAAAACCGGATTTCCGAAGCGGTCGTACACCACCAGATCGGCTCGCTGAGGATTGTTATTTATATTAACCCCTGCTTCAACAGCCATAAGTGCCATCGCAAATTTCTTTTCTGAAATCAAAAACTGCACGAAATTTTGCCTGACCCATTCTTCCGGAGTTAGCCGTACATATTTTTTTCGAAGTGAATCAAAAATGTGCTGTTTTCCTTCGGTAGTGCGGGTTTTGAAAGAATATTCGGGCAAATTGAGTTTTTGCATGATGAAGCCAACAAAGTTTGTATTTTTGTAAAACTATAAAAAAGTTCGGAGTGCCAGAAATTTGACCATTTTACTATTTGCAACTTACCATTACATTGCCTGTCGCAAATAATTAGTAAATGGTAAATATTCAAATCGTAAATAACTTTTATGAAGACGAAAGAAGAAATTGTTGCAAACTGGCTGCCACGCTATACGGGAAAGCCGCTGGAGGAATTCGGGGATTTGATTCTGCTGACCAATTTCCATATGTATGTGGATATGTTCGCGAAAAAATTTGGGGTGCCGGTTATTGGCGAAAATAAAAATATGCCCAATGCCAGCGCCGAAGGAATCACGATCATCAACTTTGGGATGGGTAGCCCGAATGCCGCCACTGTCATGGATTTGTTGAGTGCAATTAAGCCAAAAGCGGTGTTGTTTCTGGGAAAGTGTGGTGGGTTGAAGCAGAAGAACCAGTTGGGTGATTTTATCCTTCCTATTGCAGCCATTCGAAGTGAAGGTACGTCGAACGATTATCTTCCTCCTGAAATTCCGGCGCTTCCAGCATTTAATCTTCAAAGGGCGGTTTCAACAGCTATCCGAAATCGAAAACACGACTACTGGACCGGAGTAGTATATACCACCAACAAACGCGTTTGGGAGTACGACGAACGTTTCAAAAAATATCTTGAAAAATCGCGCGCAATGGCCATTGATATGGAGACTGCTACCATTTTTACGGTAGGTTTTTACAATCAGATTCCTTCCGGTGCTTTGCTTTTAGTTTCCGACCAGCCCATGATTTCCACTGGTGTTAAAACGGAGGCCAGCGACCAGATCGTTTCCAATAATTTTGTGAAAGAACATTTGGAAACTGGCATCGACGCGCTTTTGGAGATCAAAAATAACGGTGAGTCGGTCAAACATCTGAAATTTTAAACCTCAACCAAGGAATGACTTACGAGGAGATTTTAGGCAACTTACAGAAAAAGATATACCATCCCATTTATTTCCTGATGGGGGAGGAGACCTATTTCATTGATAAAATCAGTGATTTTATTGCCGACAATGTGCTGACTGATGCCGAAAAAGGATTCAATCAGACCATTTTGTACGGAAAAGATTTGGAACCTCATACTATTATTGCCAATGCCCGGCGCTTCCCGATGATGTCCAATCATCAGGTAATTATTGTTCGCGAAGCTCAGAACATCAAAAAAATTGAGGAATTGGAACCTTACGTGAAGAATCCTCTGCCTTCTACCATTTTGGTGATCAATTATAAGTACAAAACTCTTGACAAACGGAAAACATTTCCGAAGTTGATTGATCAAAAAGGAGTGCTTTTCGAGTCAAAGAAAATATATGACAATCAACTTCCGGGGTGGATTACAGCTTACCTGAAAAATCAGAATTACAGCATAAGTCCGCAAGCCGCTGCTATGATAGCCGAATATTTGGGAGCCGATTTGAGCAAAGTCGTCAACGAATTGGACAAGCTGATTATTTCGTTGCCTGTTGGTTCGCAGATTTCTCCCGACAACATTGAGAAGAATATCGGTATCAGCAAGGAGTTTAACATCTTCGAACTGCAAAATGCCCTGGGTGCGCGCGATATGCTGAGAGCCAACCGTATTATAAATTACTTTGGAGCCAATCCCTCGTCGAATCCCATGCCAATGGTTATATCATCGCTGTTTTCGTACTTCCTGAAATTGTTGAATTACCATTTTCTGGAAGATAAGTCGCAAAACAATGTTGCCTCAGTTTTGCAGGTACATCCGTTTTTCGTGAAAGACTATGTGTCGGCGGCAAAAAATTACAGCATTAAAAAGCTGGTTGAAATTGTTGGCATCATGCGCGAATACGACATGAAATCAAAGGGATTTGGCAATGTTTCTACCTCGGCCGCCGATTTGCAGCGTGAAATGATTTATAAGATTTTACACTAAAATTTTACTATGACTATTTTACTCATCGCAGTAACTGTGGCCGTTTCCTATGCAGCATTCAATTCTCCGAAGTTGATGGATCGTTTGCAGTTTAATGCCAGCCGGATTGTTTACAAAAAAGAGTATCACCGTTTGGTTACGCATGCTTTTGTCCATGCCAATTGGGAGCATTTGCTTGTGAATATGATTGTGCTTTTTTCATTTGGACGGGCCATCGAAACCTACTTTAAATTCTATTTTGGGAACAATCATATCCTATATTTTTTTCTGCTTTATTTCGGAGGAATCATCGTTTCAAATATCTACGCGCTGATAAAACACCACAAAAACTATTTTTATAATGCTGTCGGTGCATCCGGAGCGGTTGCTTCAGTTTTGTTTGCAGCCATCTTTTTTGAGCCCTGGCAGGAGGTTCTCTTTTTTGGGATTTTGCCTTTCCCCGGAATTGTTTTTGCCGGACTTTATCTGGCTTATTCCTATTATATGAGCAACAAGGAAAAGGACAATGTGGCACACGACGCTCATTTTCTGGGGGCAGTCTTTGGGTTTATTTTCCCTGTTTTGTTAGACCCGGCATTGTTCGGAACTTTTGTCGATAAACTTTTCAGGTTGATATGAGCCAAAAATCCATTTTTCTCGATCGTGATGGTGTAATCGTTGATAATAGTTTGCACTATTACATTTGGAAAAAGGAACAATTATCGTTTGTCGAAGGGGGCTTTGAAAACCTGAAATTATTGATTTCAAAAGGTTTTAAGCTGTTCATTGTCAGTAATCAGGGAGGAATTGCCCGTGGAATTTACACCAAAAGTGAAATGGATGATTTTCACAGGGAGTTGATTCATATTTTTCAGGATCACCAGATTGAGATTGCTGATGTACTTTTTTGTCCCCATCATCCGGAGATTGAAAAATGCCTTTGCCGCAAACCTTCAGGATTAATGATCGAGAAATTGATTGCTAAATACCGCCTGGATAAATCGGACTGCCTGCTGATTGGTGATAGCGAATCAGATTTGGAAGCGGCTGAACGAGCTGGAATAAAAGCTACAAAGATTCCCTCGAACCATAACATGTTGCCGTATATTGATGATTTACTGAATGAACGCTGGTAAATACATATTGGTTGATGGAACTTTCATTCCGGCGGATGAATACAGACTCTCTGCCAGTGAAGCGAAATCTCTCCTTTTTTCGGAGCGGATACGGGCTGTACGCACCAGTTTCCCATTTTTTAACGAAACACTGGAGTTGATAAAACTGAAATTTCTGATTTTTAATCAATCTTTTTCTGAATTTACCGACAGAGAGGGTGCTGGCCTTCGTCGGCAACTTGAACGTACACTAACTAAAAATAAATTTTTTCTTGGTGCGGTGTTTACACTTTCATTTCGCTCTCTCAACGGTAAAATTCATTATTCAATTGAGGCGGAGAAACTGGAACAGATAGATTATGAGTTGAATGAAAGGGGGCTGTTTGTTGATGTGTTTGATAAAATTCAAAAAGCATCGAATACATTGTCGAATTTAAATTTTGGGTCAGAAGTTTGCTGGCAAATAGCTAATTTTCATTTGGAGGATTCCGGTTGCGATCAATTTTTGATAGTCAATACCGAAAACTATATTCTGGAAGTTCCTTTCTCAAATATTTACCTGATTACCGGAAATTGTGTCCGGGGAGCGAGCTGTGAATTTGGCGCCTATCTGGATATTAGTCAGTCGTATTTACTCGAAATATTTGCTCGGTTGAACCTTTATTATTCGGAAGATATGCCAATTACTATTCAGGATGTCAGGGAGGCCGAAGAATTAATGGTTGTAAATGCGGTGGAAGGAATTAAGTGGATTGTTGGGTTTGAGGGGAAAAGATACTTCAACAATACGATCAGGAAAATCGGCGATCTGTTCAGCAGGAATTTGTCAGTTAAGTGACGGGTTTTCAGGAAAATTTTCCCACATACTGTATTTACCGCCTATAGCTCGTACGGATTCTACCCACATCATGGTTTCATCAATATTCATCAAGTCGTGTTGCGAAATATCGGCTACCAACCAGGAGTTTTCGTTAATTTCTTCTTCCAGTTGTCCGGCATCCCAGCCAGAGTATCCAAGGAAAAACCTAACCTGTGTTGGATTTACAAGTCCTAATTTGATTTGAAGTTTTAATGCTTCAAAGTCGCCACCCCAATACAGATTGTCCTTGATTTGAATACTTCCGGGAATCAAATCGCCCAGCGTATGTATAAAATAGATCGAATCCGTTCCAACAGGTCCCCCGATATGTATTTCTGAATCGAAATCAGGAAAATTAATAAAAAGGTCTTCAACCGGATACTCTACTTTTTTATTCAGAATAAAACCAACAGCTCCATTTTCTCCATACGATGCAAGAATTATGATTGACCGATTGAAATAACTTCCGGCAAGGAAAGGCTCAGCAATCAGGATATGCCCTTGTTTGGGTTCAACATGATTGGTCTCAATGCGGAATATGTTGGTGTTTATTTTCATCGTTCAAACTTGATATGGAAATATAGCAATTATCGTTCTTTAAACAAAGAAAAATTTCATTTTCAAATAAATATAAGCAATAACTTATAAATAAGCAAGTTAATGCTTCCTGAAAAATAATGAGAATAGGATAATCAGCAGGAGAGAGGTAAATAAAGGGTTAAATAAAGATCGTGATGTCTTTATATTATTCTTTTTCTTCAACAATGACATAAATATCTTCGTCAGCCTTTTTCATCAGGAATTGTTCGCGGGCAAACTTCTCGAGGTTGGCATCATTGGTCTGAAGCTCATACAATTTTCGTTTATCAGCCTCAATCTTTTGCTTGTAAGTATTAACCTGTGCTTCGAGCAGAGCTAATTCTTTTCTGTTTTGCTGATGTTGCCGCCAATTATTTTCGTCAAAAAACGTGATCCAGACAACAAATGCCGCCAACGCGATAAGATATTTGTTGAAGATGGGTTTAACGATTTTTGTTCCTAATTCTTTGGCTTCCATGTCGATGATTTTGAACAAAAATAGGTTTTTCCCTGACAAAAAAAAAGGAGATGAAAAAAATCATCTCCTTCATTTTTGAATTTTTATTCTTTATCGGGATAGAAGTTGGGATACATGTAATTTTTTGGCGAAACAAAGTTTTCCTTGATGGTTCGGATGGATGTCCACCGCAGGAAGTTGAAAATTGATCCGGCTTTGTCGTTGGTTCCCGATCCCCGTGCACCTCCGAAAGGCTGCTGACCAACAACAGCACCTGTTGGCTTGTCGTTGATGTAAAAGTTTCCGGCAGCGTTTTCGAGTCGTTTGGTGATCCTTTCGATGCTGTAACGATCTTGTG
>Ga0172367_10005993_pt1 | contig 14505 bp, 14 predicted proteins | sample Lak10m_FD_114542 | JGI IMG/M metagenome (GOLD analysis project Ga0172367, IMG submission 114542) | Freshwater microbial communities from Kabuno Bay, South-Kivu, Congo - kab_022012_10m | ecosystem: Environmental > Aquatic > Freshwater > Lake | place: Democratic Republic of the Congo: South-Kivu... | reverse complement strand
TAATTTAAAGAAAAATTATAGGAATTTTTAAAAAATTGAGTATGTATATTTATTCGTAATTTATCTTTAAATAAATACTTTTTATCTTCAAACAAAACCTTTAAATAAATAATCTTGTAGAATTTAAATAAAAATAATTTTATTTTTACATTATTCTTTAAATTACTTATTTAAAGAATATTTATGGAAATTTTTAAAAAATTGAGTATGTATATTTATTCGTAATTTATCTTTAAATAAATACTTTTTATTTTTAAACTTTTTTGTTTTAACAAAAAAAATAACCTTTAAATAAACAATTTATATGGAATTTTTAAAAAAATTGAGTATGTATATTTATACGCATTTTATCTTTAAATAAATACTTCCCATCTACAACTTATTTAACAAATTTATTATTTTTTCTAAGTTCTCCCTCTTCACTTTATCATCTCCTCCTTCCCATTCTATTAAATCTCCTATTTTTCTTTCTGTATGTTTCTTTAAATCCTCTATCGCATATCTCTTCACTTTCTTTCCTATCTCATATTTCTTTATTATATACTCTATTATCTCAAAATTTGACATACTTATACTCTTTCTTACCAGTTTTTTATATAATTTCTCCTCAAATTCCTCATCTATTTTTTCTAAAAACCATCTTATTAATTTCTCATGTCTTCTATAATCTTCTATATTCTTTAACTTCCCTATGTATATAAATATTTCTTCTACATACTCATTCGCATTTATTCCTACTCTCTCTTTGAAAAATTCTAATATCTTTACCATTTCCTCATCCAATTCACTCCTCTTATGCGGTCTTTTTAAATAATTTTTTATACTCTTTTTCACATTTATACCTATCTCATAACTTGATACTCTTAAAAATCTCTTCGGTCTTAATTCTAATTCATCCTCTTCTTCCTCTTCTTCACTCTCTATTATCCATCCTTCACTATCATATTCCTCTTCAGATCCTTCCAATTCCCCTTCAGATCCTTCCGGTTCCTCTTCATTTTCCTCTTCTTCTTCTTCATTCACTGCTTCCTCACCTATTGGAACTTCCTCATTTATTTCTTCTTCTGATACTTCCGATACACTATCAGATACACTATCCGCATCATCTTTTAATATATCCTCTTCAACCTCAAATTTACAACTAAACATCGGCAAATCTTGTTTATGAAACTCTAATATTTCAAAATCTATCTCCTTATCCATTTTATATAAATCCTCATCCGTTATCTTATCCTTCATTAATTCATACAAATACATAAACATTTCATAACTTATATTTCCTAATCCAAACAATTTATCATCCCTATTCACAAACCCATTTACCGATAATACTATATCCTCTACTCTTAACTTCTCTCCTATTCTTGGCTCATTCTCTACTACCCATTTCAATAATTTCACATTCCCACTCGCTACTAATATCTTCCCTATCGGCAAATATTCCTCTTCTATTAACTTTTCCTCAAATCCCTTCTCATGTCTAAATCTCTCTATTAAATACTTATTATATTCATAATGTCTCTCCAGATCATATCCAAAATTTTGGACATTTAATATACTCTCTATTAATATATACGCTCCACAATTATATTTATTCGGTGCCGTTCTTAAATATTCATTTAAACCTTCTACCGTCGGATAATAACTTATACCCTTCGGTCTATCATATATCACATATCCAAACTCTTCAAACGCCCATTCTATCGCTTCCTTCGTCTTCGGTATATATTTCATTAATTCTGATACTTCCCTCTTTTTAAAAAATTTGTCTTTCGTAAAATCTACCTTCTTTAATTCATATAACCACTTGAACACTTCAAAATTATTATTCTCTAACGCATTCTCAAACGCTAAATAATCCTTACTTATCTTTATCCCTCCCTTTGAATACATCCACTTTAACATCTCTATATTACCTTTCTTACACACCTTCGCAAATGTTCTCTCATAACATACTATTAAATCCTCATGGTTAAAATTAACTCTTCTTATCACATTCTCATATAAATATTCCGCTATCTCTATCTTTCCATAATTACACGCACTCATCATCATCTCTCTCTTCTCTATCTCACCTAATCCCTTTATCTCCTCTTCTGTTATTTCTCCTATCATTTCTACCTTTTCCTTATTTTTCTCTAAATATATCGTCCTTATATACCACTTCAATAAATTCAAATTTCCACTCTTTATTATACTCTTTATTATATAATATTTATTACGTATTTCATATCCAACATACTCCAGATTTATTTCTTCCTTATACATTTTCCATACCCTATCCACTAATTCTATATTTCCAGTTTCACATATCTTACCAAAATTATACGATTTATTCATCTCTGATAACACAAAACTTATTTCATCTTTCACATTCAATAATTCAATCGGGTTCCTCATATACTCAATATATTCTTTCTCATTTTCCGTAAAATTAACACACAAATAATCTAAAAATATATTTCTTATATCTATTTTTACACTTAATACCTTCTTCACATCTTCTATCATATACATTTTCGGATTTTCCTTTATCTCTTTTATACTATTTCGGAATTTTACTAATTTATTATATTCTTTTATACCTTCCTCTATTACTTCTTCACTAAAATATCCTGGTATTTCTACCCTCTCCGTTGGTTCCATCGCATCTAAATAATCACTGTAACACGGATCCGATAATTCATACTCCTTTTCTCCTTGAAATAATATAACAGTTCCTTTCGGATCATATGTTCCTCCATCTGCCATTTTTTCTTTTTTTATTTATCATTTTACTAAGAATTTTAATCAAATTTTTAGTAAAATTAAAAAATAGGATTTATTCTTGATATATTAAATCTACCCTCAGTTTGATACTCAAATGATAACGGATTTTTTTTAGGATTTAATACATCAAAAAATACAGAATTATTACAATCTCTTAAAAATATATAATCCGCAAATTTTTCCCATACAAATATACTTGATAACACAAACATAAATATTGTCACAAATACTAACTCTAATATCATCTATATTATTATTAGATTTATAATATCATCAATTCTAATTTATATTTTTCTCCTATCCTTTTTATCTCCTTTATATACTCTTCCTTTATCTCTTCTATTGTTCTCTTATTCGTATCAATTGGATTACCTATCATAATCTTATATTCACTATTATTCGGAAAAATTATGTATTTACCCCATGATATCGGTATTATTATTCCAAAATTCTCTAATAACCATCTATTAAATGGTAAATGCCAATACGTATAATTGTCATTCTCATTATCCGCTATTATAGGAACTATCTTCACTCCCTTCTCCTTCGCCATTTTAAATATTCCTTGTCTTCTACTTATATTTACCGGTATTTTCTTCGTTCCTCCATATAACATCTCATGTACTCCACCCGCCAATACTACAGGCGATTTCTTCAAATCTATTAACTCCGATATAAACTCCCTATTTGATGAACCTAAACCTAATATACTCATTATTTGACTTATTATCGGTAATTTAAAAAATATTGGTAATGTTATTACCCTTAAAGATAAATTCTTATATCTCTCTCCAAATGTCTTATTATCCTCAAATTTCGCATAATCTCCCAATAATCCTAAAAATACTGACATATTAAATACACCATGTGGATGACTACAAAATATATAATTTTCATCCTCCAGTTTATCCGGACCCTCTACTATATTAAAATTATAACCATCCATATTCATATAATCCTTTATCTTTATTACATCCTCATATATCGGATCCCCCCTCCAACTTCTATATAAAAAATATAATAAAATACCAACAGCTATTAATAAAGATTGAGCTAATAAAACACTTAGTATTGTAAAAAAAACCGTTAGAAAAAATGGATAATAAATTAAAACTTGCGAAAATAAATACTTTAAAATTATCATTTTTTAAAGTATTTTCATATTTTATTTATCACTTTTACTCGCAAAATTTGATTTATCTTATTTTTCAATTAAAACCTATAAACATATTAGAATATGTCTTCCGATAAAGAAATAAAAAAAATATCTTTTCAACTATATAAATTATTAGAAATTAATGACTTGGAAAATTTTAATAAAATTATTCTTGATAATAATTTATCAATTATTAATCATCCCTCTTTAAATTCTTTAATTCTAACATTCTCTATTCTTACTAATGATACAGACAAAATTTTGGAATTAGAAAAAAGAAAATTAATGAAACGCGATTATTTACAACTTTCTAAATTTTATCTATCTTCTAATCCTTCTAAATCTGAAGAATTCTTTGATCTTATCGTTTCTTCTAAAGAACTTTTAGATAAAGATATAAAATCAATTCTTGATTTCGGTTTAGTAAAATTCCTTTATAAATTAAATGGTTTATATTTTAACTTACAAATTGACAATTTAGATGATTATTCCTTTTTAAAAGAATTAAAAGATACTTCAGAATTGAAAAAATATAATATTTCAAAAGAAATAACCGAATATATTATTAAAAATATTTCAGATAAAATTGAACCTAAAATTTTAAAAAATTTTATTAGTTTCTTAGAAAAAATAGATTTTGATGTAATATTAGATGCTGGTAATATTATTCATTCTATATCAAGGTTACCTTCAAAAGAAGGTGTTCTTTTATTAAAAAATATTATAAAATATTTTGTAGATAAAAAAGAAAAACCTTTAATAATAATACATGAAAGACATTTCAAAAAATTTAAAGAACTTGATGAAATTTTAAAAGATTTAAATTTTTATAAAACACCCTATAAACAGAATGATGATTGGTTCCAATTATTAGCCTTTTTAGTATCTAATAAACCAATAATTAGTAAAGATAAATTTAGAGATCATATTTTTGATTATAAAACTAATAATCCAAATTTAAACCAATTTAAATATATTTTGGGTGAAAATACTCTATCTTATTACGGTTCTCATAAAATAAAAATTGAAGAAATAAATAAATATTCTAATTGTATTCAATTTCATGATAAAAAAGTATTTATTCCAACTAAAATTAATAATAAATTTATTTGGACTTTTTATGAACTTTAAACATGACTTTCTTTTTTACCTCCATCATATTCTTTACCATAACCATTTTTAACCATCCATTCATTCATATGTACTGTATTTTTAGGTATTTCATTTATATTATTATATAGATAAAAACCACAACAAGTTTCAGAAATATTGTTATTAGGAATATATACATCAGCAAGAAAACGACCATATTTATCAAAACCGGATATATGAATAAAAACAAAACGATCAATATAATGATTTTGATTTCTTATTAAATGTCTTTCAAATATTGATTTTGCGTCTATTGCCTTTCTAATTTCTAATTCTCTTCTTGGTTGATCTATTGGGGGTTTCATTTCTGGTGCATCATATCCTTTACATCTAATATTTATAATAACTAATTCATCATTTAAATTAATTGATGCTCTAAAAGTATCTCCATCATAAACAGAAACAACTAATCCTAAGAAAATTTTATTTTTAAAATAGTCTTCATAGCGAATAGTTGTATCAAAATTAGTTTCAATTAATTTTTTAGAAAAACAAGATCCCATTGAAAATATGATATATTTTATTGAAAAAAACTTATATAATTAAAACAAATTTTTAATCAAATTAGAAAAAAATTTGATAAAAAATATAAAAGAAATATAGGTAAATAAAAGGAGCAAAGCGAACTAAAATTCTAATAAAAAGTAATAAATTCTAGTTTAATGTCGTTGGAGTGTTCGGGTGCGTTTAAGAAATTTAATAGAAAAATAGGAGATGTTGTAAGAGAAAGAAGTTTTAGTTTGGAAATTGATTTATATTCTGGTTTATCAAAGTCTTGTTCGCCACATAGTTGTTCGCCAATAAGTGAAACATTTACACCAATTTCAACATCATTACCAACTTCTCCAAGAAGAAGAGAAGAAACACCACCATTAATTCCAAATAAAATAAGTAGATTAATAAGAAATGAAGAATTATTTGATTGTGATAATGAAGAATTAGAGATTGTTGATGAAATTTTAATAATTGATAATTTATATTTACTAATCAAAGAATTTATAAGAATTTCTAATTTAAGAGATTTTCAAGTAATTTATAAAAATCCAATAGATTGTTTGTTAATTACAAAAAATAATCATTTATATAGTGCTATTATTAATAAAGATCAAAAAGTATATATAAAATCAATAAGTGGAGAATATTTTGAATTAGATGTAGATAAAAATTTAGATTGCGAATTTTTAATTAAATTAAATAAAATTATTAAAAATCCATCTTCTTAAAAAATTATTTATTTTACTAAAATTTGATTAAAAAACGAAAAAAATAAGAATAAAGAAAAAAGAAAGAACGATGTCGGCAGAGGGTGTTTTTTCAGAGAGTGAGTATTTGGATGAATTAGTAAATTGTATTCATGATAATAGAATTGATCGTGCAAAAGAAATAATTAATATAGATGGTATAAATTTTAACAAATTAGGAACTCTAAGGGATATGCAAAGAACAACAGCTTTAAGAATTTCAATTTTTCACAAAAACTTAGAATTGGTTGAATTATTAGTAAATAGGGGAGCGGATGTTAATTTTTATACAAAAAAAATAGATCCTGGATTATTTATGGCGACATTTGCAGATAGTTTAGAAATTGTAAAATTTTTAGTAGAAAAGGGGGGAAATGTAAATCATATTCAACGTAAAAATTATAGTCTATTACATGTAGTTTGTTTAAGAGGTAATTTAGCGGTATTAGAATATTTATTTCCTTTAATGGAAAATGTAAATCATAGAAACTTTAAGGGAAACACGCCAGTATTAATGGCTTGTATGTATGGAAATTGGGAATTAGTAAAATATTTAGTAAAGAGTGAGAAAGTGAATATAGGTTATAAAAGTTCAGAAGGTAAAACGTTAATACATTATGCGTTTGAAAATAGGGATATTGAATTAATGACGTATTTATTGCGTCGTGGTGCGAATATCAATCAAGTATTTACAAATAATATTAATTTTCTATTTATGACGGTATTTTCTAATGATTTTGAGATGTTTGAATTTTTAATTCGTAATAAAATCAATTTGGATCATTATGATATTAAGGGAAATTCAGTAATTCATTTAGCTGTACTTTATGATAGAGTAAATTTTATAAAATATTTAATTGAAAAATGCAGAATGAATATGAATTTACCAAAACAAACATTTGAGGGAGAAACTCCTTTAATTTTAGCATTAAAGAATAGTAGAATTGAAATAGTTAATTATTTAATAGAAATAGAGGCGGATAATTATTTAGAACGTAACATTTTGAAATATTGTACGGGAACAATTGAAATGTGGCGTTATATTTTAGAAAAAAAGAGTGATTTGGTATTTAGAATTTTCAAAGAAATCAAATATAATCAAGATATTGTAGATTTAATTTACAATATATTGATTAGAAGAGAAATTGACATTAATTTTATCAAATATTTAATCATTTATAGTGGAAGAGGGAAGTTATTAATGGCGAATTATTTTAAGGGTGTTATTGATCGTTTTAGACATAAATTAAGAGATGTTCCAATTGAACGAGGAATTATTATTATAAATTTTATTCAAAATATTGAAAAGACTATTGATGAATTGAGTAGAGAATTAATTTAAAAAATAAAAAAGTTAAATTATTTTATTTTTAAAGAAAAAAAAATTTGATTTAAAATCATATTTTTAAAGGTTGGTTTATAAATCAATAAAGTAAAAAATGGCGGCGGGAGGAGGTGGTTGTGTAGATGCACCAGTAGATAAGGTTATTGAAAAATCGGAAAGTGTAGAAAAGACGGTAGATGATATGAAACCGCGTAAAAAGTTATTTACGATAAAGAAATGGAATGCGGTGGGTTATTGGTCATACAATATTGTACAAGATACATGTGCAATTTGTAGATTTTCAATTTATGACCCATCAATTCATAACCAGTCAATCGGTTCAACAGAAATTAACATTGGATGGGGTGTATGTAATCATTGTTTCCATATTGAATGTATAAGTAAGTGGTTGGTAGGTCATACATCATGTCCGTTATGTGGTAATGATTGGGAATATCAGACGACGCGTTGTACTTAAAATAAAAAAAATAATAAGGTAAATTAAATGGCTTATGATTTTTCAAAATTTAATTTTATTTTTAATTTAGAGAAATTTAATGAAAAAAGGGAAGGATATAATTTAATTTTTCCTTATTATGAACCGGATGATAAATTAAGAGTAAATGAAATAAATTTTTGTTTAAGAAAGAATATAGAAAATGAATTAATAAAAACAATATTTTTGTTTATAAGTGAAACGGATAAAGAAAAAATAACAATACCAATAAATGAAAAAATAATAGAAGTAATAATAGAAACAGATAGAGTATATTTTGATCAAATAATAAAATTTGCCCAATCATTTAAAAATCAATTTTTTATTTTAGTAAATTCAGATATATTTTTAGATAATACAATATCAGAAATTGATTTATCTGATAAAAATGTATATTGTTTATCACGACATGAATATATAAATGAAAGTACAATAAAAATACCTGTATATCATAGGAGAGGATCACAGGATTGTTGGATATTTAGAAGTGATATAGAGATAAATAATTTTGAAGAATTAGATTTTAGGATGGGGGTACCGGGATGTGATAGTAGGATAGCGTATATATTTTATGAGAATGGATATAAGGTATTAAATACGTCATTAACGACAAAAATCTATCATGTACATAATAATAATTATAGAACATATCATGGAATAAAACCGATTAAAGGGAAACATTTATTAATAGATGTAAGTGTAAAAGGAAAAGAACCGAATTATTCAATACAAACAATTTATTAATTATTTTTTATTAAAAAAAAGAAGATAATACGTTTTATTATTTTTTAAATAAAATAATAAGAGGTTATATGAGTATATTATTAGAAAAGATATGTTGTATTCATTGGTTAAATAATGAGTATTTATTAAGTAAGAGGGGTAGAGCTTTTTATTTTTTAAATTCGCATTATTTTTTTGATGTAAAGAATTGTTTTATATATAGGGCATTATTAGAAAATGATTATGAGATATATAATAAATATATAGAATATACAAATCAGAAAGATCATTCAGAAGAAAAACTAAAGAATTTATTAGAAAATTTTGAAATAGAGAAAATGGATAAAATAGATGTAGTATATAATAGAAAATGGAAGAAATTTAAGGTAATAGATGGAACACATAGAATATCAATATTATTGTTTAAAAATCTAATAAGTGATAAAATACCAATAGAATATTTAAGGATAAGGTATGAAGATGAAGAAATTAATCAGATAAAGGAAGTATTAAGAAAAACGAAGAATATAAATTATTATAATGGTTGGAATAATAATAGGGGTGACTATGGGTATCATTCGTATAAGATAGGTAATATAAATTTAGAAGGACAAAGAAATCCGATAAAAAGATTAGAGAAGATAAAAGAGAAAATAGATTTTAGAGATAAGAGAGTAATAGATTTTGGATGTAATAGTGGAGGTATGATATTACATTTGCCGGAAATAAGTGAGGGTTGGGGTTTTGATTTTAGTGAGGAATGTATAATAGCGTGTAAAAAGATAAGGGATTTATTAATGTATAATAATAAAGTAGAGTTTATACAACAGGATTTAAATAATTTTGATTTTGATAATTTTATAAGTGAGAGTGGTGTATATGGAGTAGATGTAATATTTTTATTATCTTTAGGTTCATGGATAAAGGAATGGAAAAATATATATAAGAGGTCGTATGAGATGGCAGATAAAATAGTATTAGAGACGAATAATGAGAGGGAGGGAATAGAACAAATAGAATATTTGAGGGAATTAGGAGGGGATATAGAGATGATAAGTGAAAGTTCAGATGATGATATAACAGGAAATAGATTAAGGAAGATGTATATAGTGAGAAAAAAATAAAATAATTAATATTAATTAAAATAGATTAATTAAAAGTGATTAATTAAAAGTGAATTTAATAAGGTCTAATATAAACTTAGGTTCGCTTTCCATAATATCTTCAATAGAAATAGAAACGGAAGGATCCATTAATTCGGAAGTAATGAAAGTATCTTCTTTACGATTAATAAAGCGTTGATATGCGTTAATAATAATATTTTTAGCGAATTTAGAGAAAGTAGAATTTTGAGACCAAACGATATATTCGTAAAAATCATCATGTTCAACTAAATCAATAAGGATAAGTCTTCCAAAAAGGGAAGATAAGTTATCAGCTCTAAGTTTATTAAAAGTGTCAAAGAAAATAGAAGTTTCAAAATCGGATTTAGGGAATGGAATATAAAGGGGAGAAAAGCCCCATTTTTTAATTTCAAGATGATCATTTTGTTCATTTTTTTGAAAATCAAGAATATAATCAACCCATTCTTTAATGATATGAAAATTAGAAATTAAAGTATCTTCATTAATAGAAGAAATAATAATATTGTGAGAAAGTTTAGAAATACTTTCAATACGAAGATTAGTATAATTTTGAATAAGTTTTAATTTCCAAGGATTAAATAGACGATTATTAAGTCGTTTAAACATATCTTTATCGGGTTTGCCGATAAAGATATTTTTTTTGTATTTAAAATCACCGATTAAATCACCATCAAAACGTGAAATATATTTAGTTTCTGAATGTTCTTCAGTATCAGTTTTATCATTATGTTTTCTAGTTTTAGGAGAAGAACGTTTGAAAGCTTCATTATCGTAAGCCGGACTATCACAAGATGTAATAACATCTGGTGAAGAGGGTTTAGGAGTAGTAGAATGAGCAATAAGTTCAGATTTAAGATCAGATGGACTAGCCATATGATGAGTTTCGCTCATTTTTTTTTCATTAATAAATTCGAGAAAAGAAACGCAATCGGTTCTTAATTTACCGGGAAAAGACAAATCATTTTGTATGCTTTCAATTTTGATCATAATTTTAGAAAGAATAATTTTATCTTTATTAGACGGGTCTATAAACATTTCTAATTCATCTTCTTTTAATTTATCGTAAATGAGAAGTAAAAGTGCTAATAATGCATCTAAGTTATAGTGTAAATGAATATTATCATAAAGTGTTTTAAGACATTTTTGAATAATAGAGACATCAATAAGATTGTTTAAATAGAAGTAACCAAGTAAAGAAATATTACCAAGCATTTTATTTTTAATTTTTTTCAAATCTTCATAATTGCGATCAATTAGAATTTCTAAGGATGAAGTATCAGTAGAACCTGTTTCACGTAAATCTTTTAATTCTTTCATTAATTGTTTTTCTTTATCATAAAAAGGTAATAAAAAGTTTTCAATATGGAAACTTTTAAATTCTTGATTAATAAGTTTAAGGAAAGTAATAAAGATAATGAAATTATCTTCTTTTTCGGTTTCATCTGTAAAATTAGTTTTAAAAAGTGCATGTTCTTCAATCATTTGTAGAATAAGTTGCATATAAACGGAAACATTTTTATCAACAATAGCGTTATTAAAAATGACTTGAATAACTTTAATTAAATGTTCTTTAGAAGTGATAATTAAAGATTTAAGATGTTCATAATTAGGTTCAAAAGTAGCGGGTGTTAATTTATTCATAACACCTTCAACATTTTTGATTAAAATTTCTAAAGGAGAAAGTGAAGGAGTTGGTTTTCGTGTTTTAGAAATCTTTGTAGTAGATTTCCTCCAATCCGTACTTGTATCCGCTTTAGTTTCTGTAACTATCTTTTTAATTGTTGTTCCTGTACTACCTGAAGATGTTGGTACTGGTGTTCCAGCACCGCCATACGGTGTCGGTACAGGTGTTCCAGTACTAATTTTATGAGTATCATCTTTAGGTTCGCTTTTAAGTTCATCTTTAGGTTCGCTTTTAAGTTCATCTTTAGGTTCGCTTTTAAGTTCATCTTTAGGTTCGCTTTTAAGTTCATCTTTAGGTTCATCTGTAGGTTTATCTTTAGATGGATCAGTAGGATTAGAAGAAAGACGAAGTTGTTCAGCGAGTTCGCGTTCGGATTTGCGAACGTAATATTGTTCCCAAAAACGAATTTGTACAATAACAGGATCAATAACTTCTTCTTTAGTAGCCATAATAAGTACTTTACCGGTAGGTTGTCCATCGTAAGTGGTTTTTACATCAATTTTAACGAAAGCGGATCTATCGGGGATAGCATTTTTAATAATGGGTGAAATTTTAGAAATGATACCACGCCATTTATCGGGTAAGATATCAATAGTTCTAGAAAAACGGAAAGTTGAACTCATGAGCCTGATTGTTCATATATTTCGGAATATATGAAAAATTATATATATCAATTTTTTTATTTAGACCTTAATATAAAGAAAAAAATCTAAATAAGGTATTAAATGTTGGTACCTAATTTATGTGGTGGTTTAGGAAATAATTTATTTCAAATATTTAGTGTATATGGATTAAGTAATAAGTATGGACATGATTTTAGAATAAAGGATATACCATTACCACCAATTAAACATTCAAAAATAGATTATAAGGAAAGGATATTTAAAAGACTTAATAATTATGTAGAAAAAGATGTAAATATAGATTTTATAATAAATAGTAAAGAAAATCCATTAAATGAGTATCAGATAGGTTTAATAGAGGATAATTTAGATAAAAATATAATGATAGATGGGTATTTACAAGTATGTGAATATTTTGAAGGATATAGAAGAGAGATATTAGATTTATTAGAATTTGAAGAAGAGGTAATAGGAAGATATGAAGATATAAATGAAGCATATTTTATGCATATCAGGTTAGGGGATTATGTAAATAATAGTTTTCATTATATAAATTTGGAAGATTATTATAAAAGGTGTATAGAAGAGATAGGAAAACCGAGTATATGTTATTTATTTTCAAATCAGATAGAATTATGTATGGATAAAGAGTTTATAAAGGATATAAGAGTAAGGGAAATAGAAGAGGATGAAATAAATAGTTTATATATAATGTCAAAATGTGGAAAGGGTGGTATAGGTGGTAATTCAACATTTAGTTGGTGGGGATTATATTTAAATAATGAGAGAGAATATTTATATTTTCCTGAGAAGTTTTATCCGCATAATTTAATATATGAGGGTGGATATAATTTTGAAGGATTAAAGAGAGTAAAGATTTGATATAAAATTAAAAAAAAGTAAAAAAAGTATAAATTAGAATGTCGTTAATAAGGAAGAGTAATACAATAATAAATAAAATAATATGTGGAAAGGTAAGAAAGATAATAAATCCATTAAATCCGTTAATAAATTATATAAAAATGGATTTTGTGTTAAACCCGGTAGTACCGGGGATAAGGGATTATAAATGGTTAGAGTATGAAGAGTGTGATATAGGAGATAGGAGTAATATAATATGGTATTTTAGTTGTAAGATAGATGAATATAGATTTATGCCGAAGGATGAAATATTAACAAAGGTTGATATAATAGGGGAGAATTATCATATAGAAGAGATATATTATCAAAAAACGGAGAAGATAATACATGAATTATATATAAATAAGGAAAGATGTAATGAGGAAATATTATTGATGATAGATGATATAAAAAGGTAATATAAAGTATATAAAAGGGGTATGTCAAGTGTGTATAAAAGAGTATATAATAATTTAGAATTAAAGGCATTAGAAATGAAAATAGATGAAAAAATAGAGATAGAGTTTGAGTATAATAAGTATGAACATATAAATAAGAATGAATACAAGAGGGAGATAATGGAATTATTAGAAAAATTTTTAGAGAAAAGAGTAAATTATGAGTTAGTGAGAATAATAACGGATAGAGGAAGAGAGTATAAATTAAAAAATTTACATTTATTATTTTGTACGAATAGTTTTAATAAGGTGAAAATAGAGATAAGAAGGAGATTTAAGCAAATATAAAAGAATTAAAAATCGTGAAAAAACAATAAGGAGTTTTTATTGGTTGCATTCTGAACGCGCCCTCGCGTTTTTTTTTTAATTTTTTTTATTTTACAGTGTTAAACCTCCTTGAAAATAAATAAAAAATAATAATTAAGGAGGAAGTCGCGGGGCTGTGCATACTTTTTATATATGGCTCTATAAATGGCTCTATTAGTTTTTCTTTTTTATAGAATTACTATAGAATTAATGAATAAAGATTACCGGCACATATTATCTACGTGAGAATAAAAATAATTTTTTAAAAAAATTATTTTTATTTCTAATTTATTTTTCATACATAAGAAATTAATAGAAATGTTAAATAAATCTAAATAATTAAGAGGTATGTATAGAGAAGATAAAGAAAAAGTACAAATGCCCCGCGTTAATAATTATAAAATTAATTATCAATAATGTTAATAATATTTTTTTAATTTTTTAATTTATAAAAAAGAAAATATGTGAGAGAATTTGACAATTTATACAATATTAATTTATAAATTTAAAAAAATAACTTGTGAAGTT
>Ga0172367_10005990_pt1 | contig 14506 bp, 22 predicted proteins | sample Lak10m_FD_114542 | JGI IMG/M metagenome (GOLD analysis project Ga0172367, IMG submission 114542) | Freshwater microbial communities from Kabuno Bay, South-Kivu, Congo - kab_022012_10m | ecosystem: Environmental > Aquatic > Freshwater > Lake | place: Democratic Republic of the Congo: South-Kivu... | reverse complement strand
CACCATCTTCAGGCACAATCGTAAGTCTCATCATTCATTCCTTATTAAAATTTGTTGTGTTTGAGGAACACCAGCCGCAGCCAAAAGAACTCTCTGACCAACCTCATTAGCTTTTACCATTTCATTTCTAAACGATTCTACTGCTGCACCAGTTTGTCTTTGTTGCTGACTGTTTTCTATTAATAACATTGGCATCCATGCCATAGAACAAGCCCACTCATCGACTTCTTTACCTGTATTTGGGTTTGTTCCTCTTACTTGTATGAACCAGGCACATTCTAATTGTTTACATGGATTAAAATTATCTAATGGACATCCATTTTTAGGTTTAATATTCATTCTTTCACACTCTCCAATTTAAACATGCATGTTAATCTTACTCCTGTAAATAAACGAGATAGAGGAGTAACCATATGTGGTATATTTTTATCAAATATTAAAATTCTGTTTCTTCGTGGAACAGTAGATGAAATAACTTCAAGTTTATTAGGAGCGTTTCCTTCATACATGTTTGTTGTTCCACCCCATTGTGCATACCAATCGTTACAAAGATATACTATAACAGTAAATCCTTTACTATACTGCTTATCATCCGTATGAATAGTATCTTCAACACCATATGTATGAGCATTTATATATGCTCTACGTAGAACAGTGTTTTCTGGTACGTTTTTTTTCACATCAGTCCAAAGATTTAAAAAATCTTGATCAATAAAATCTACATCGTTCATCTCATCAAAAAGCATCCAATTATATTTGAATTGATTTTGACTTGCTCCTGCACCATGCAGTAAAGAATAATTTTTAGAAGTCTCTGCTTTTTCAATAGCCTTTTCTAAAAATTTTTCAGAAATAACATTATCTATCACTTTAATCACTAGTCTTTGCTCGCTATAATCAAATCAACGTAAGAGACAGCAAGGTTGATCGCCGTACCAGAAAACGTGTGATTGTGTGACTGACCACCACCAGTTGCTGATGTTAACCTACCATTGCTTGCGGCTCCGCCTGCGGCACCATTGCTGCCATCGCCACCTCCAGTATAGTAATCGTGCGTATGACTTGGTATTTGAGTTGTAGTAAGAGTTGTGCTTCCTACTGTACCAGCAACAGACTGTGATGCAAATGCTGTCGTAAACCCAACAGAACCACCAGAGCTTGCCGCACCAGAGACAACACGTAGAGCCTTGTTGTCGTGCGTAGTTTGCTTTGTCCATCCAGTAGGCGCAGCGGTTTGCTGAAATAGCATCAAAGTGCCTGATGGAAATGATGCAGGTATAGCACTTGGATCAATCTGACCAGACATAATCAATCCTGTAATTTTTGTATTTGCTACAGAATTAATTTTATCATTCGTAACAGCATTCGTCAATATGTTATTCGAACTAACTGAACTTTGTCCTAATTTGTCGCCAGTAACAGTGTTAGCTGCTAACTTTGCGCCAGTTAAACTAGCATCAACGACATTATTAGCATTGATTGACGTAAGACCTATCTTTGGTCCTGTGATTGCGCCATCCAAAATATTATTTGCTTGAACTGCACTCGATGCAAGTGCAGATGAAGTGACTGAATCTGGTGCCATTTTTTGTGCTGTTACAGAACCATCTGATGGTACTTGTGCAACAGAGCCTGAACCTAGATGCAGAACGACAATATTGTTTGTACCAGATGCTGGTGCCACAGCAAACGTAATTTGTGTCCCAGAAACAGTGTAATCTATTCCTGGTGTTTTATATACACCGCTGATATAGACAGCAATCGATGCGCTACCTGCAGGTGCGCGTGTCAGAGGACCAAAACTAGTTGCTGCGCCATTTCCGCTGAAAGTGTCTGTAATAAATGGTACTGTAGTAACTTGATTTCCGATATATGCCATATTTTTGTACTCGGTTAAGTGTTATATACTAACCTATTTATACAAAAGCAGGACCACCTACCCACATAACCAGCGAACGACGAATACCTTTAGTCACAGGTGTTACACGATGCATCATATATGACGGAAAGAACCATGCTTTTCCACGTCTTTGTTCAACAGAATGGGGAACGCCTGCTTGCATGACTTGAAGTTCACCACCTTCGAACTCTGAGGTATCAGAAAGTAATAACGCCATCGAAAGCTTACGTGGTACAGTATTTGTTTCTAGACCTGAATCTGTGTGCCAATCATAGTGACCTTGATCTTGTTCTGTGTATACACCTAGCTGCATTGCTTCATAGCAACCACGAAGATCAAAACGAAAGAATTGACGATTTGCTGTCCAAATTACGTTTGTAATCTTTTCCCAGATATGTAGATTATTTTGATCAGGAAACATCCACGAAACGTTTGTACGTCTTTTTTCTTTGTCTACTTTACCTTCGAATCCACCACCTATTTGTGCTTCATTCTGTTGATGCCACTCAGGTCGTGAAAGAATGTAGTTGATATCGCTGTCATCAAGAAAATCTTGATAGTAACAAAAATCATCTTTACCTGGTGAACTGAATGGTGGTATTTCCCATAACATACGTTGCGTCATTTTATTTTCACTTTCTATACATGTCAGTCATACGATTTCTCACAAAAGGATGTTGACCATTCCAACGTTTATCACCAGCGAACTCTGCATAAGGTCCGTTTGCGCGAACAAAGTGACAGAACACTTGACCAGAATAATAATTATCTGGACCATCGCACGGTTTTCTCCAATGCAATAAGTCGCAGCCTTTATATACTACACCATCACCTTCAGCCAAATCAAAACGATGACCTGCCATGTAAATTGGCCAAGTATAATGATGAGAACGACCTAATTGTATTGTAACAGATATTTCACATGAAGGTCTATCAGAATGTATCTTGAGTTCATCATCATTACCATATAATCTTGCATAAGAATAGGTAGGAATAAGTTCTTCTTCAAGGGCTTCTTCTAGTTTTGGCCATACTTGTTCCATAATCGTTTCCGTAGCCATCTCACCATGACCTGCTGCTTTTGAATTTGGTATCTGTGGATCGCCACCTACTCCAAACGCACCTTTGACTGAAAGAATATGTGTAACAAATTTAGACACATCAGGGCTTATCAGTCCTTTAAAATGTAAGATACCTTTACTGTTGAAGAATTCACGGGCACTCATTTTTTACTTTCCTTTCTTCAATTTATAATTTAGTTGTTTTCAAATGTTCAGTTATGATTGCAGACCATTTTTCTGCATTCTTTTCTGTGACTACAATATTAAATTTTTCTGGCATTTCAAAAAGTTTGTTTGTATCTTCGTATTGACTTTCTTCAATCGTATTCATCCAGACAATATAATCTGCATCAAAGATATCGCGCATCTCTTGAATTGGTGCAACGAAATCACAAATCACAATATCATCTTTGTATGCTTCAGCAAGGTCTTTCATTCGATATGCTTGGCGAAAACGACCTTCAAGACTAAAATCCCAATCGTCAAATTGTTTGCGTACTTCATCAGCATTGAACCAGTAAACGCTTAATTGTGTGTTATCAAACAAATCTACAGATAATTTTTCTGCCAGCGTTGTTTTACCTGAGCCAGGCAAACCCATAATCAGTATTTTCATATGACTTTCAAATCAGTGATAATGTATGCATCAGGTATTTCCATATAACGTTCAGCATGACCTGTGTTTGTATCAAGCAAAGTTATATAGCAGTTGTCTTTATAAAGAATTCTTTCTGCTTTGTGATTGTTCGAACAACCTATTAATAGCTTATCATCATAAACATCAAGACCGCGCAAGAATGTCATTTCTGGATCGACCAGCTTGAATGTAAACGCAACTTTGGTTTTCAAATTGATTTCAATGATTTTGCCTGTACCTGATGATAGTGAATAAAGATGATCGTCAAGTATAACAATGTTATGAGCCTTGAATCCTGAATCTGCAAGCAAATCAACCTCAAGCGTATCTTTGTCGAAATAACCAAATCGTGATTGTTTTTTACCGTGATTATGTAAACAAAAATATATTTTATTGTCATACTCACACAACGAATTTACATGACACAAATCATGTGAATAAACATGCCATGGTGTTGGTACAGAATCTAAAACCGAGAAATCAGTCACACGTAAAAATTTATTTACACCAGTTTCGAAATTGTAGATACCGATCGTATCATTTGATGTATTTGTAGTATACAATACATTATTGCTTTTTAGAATTTGATGTGTGTTCAAAAACAATGGAGCATCAACCATTCCTAGATGTGAATAATTGTATGGGTGAAAGTACGCCATGCGATTATTCGAAACAATGTGTAAAAATCCATCACCGTATGAAATACCAAAAGGTCTGAATGTTGATCGTCCCATTCCTTCTTGATCACGACAATCCAACTCATTCATTTTTGGATGTTTATAAAGAAGAAATTTATTTTCTAGATCGTATGATAGAAACGTATGAATATCATCACGATATCCGTGATCATCGGGTGTAATGATTAATTGTTTCATGTCGTAGTCCTACGAACTCTTCCTACTGGCGAATTGTTTACGAACAATTTGTTTACGAAGAAAACGAGTGTAAGTCTCGAATCTTGACCTTCACCAAAAAAATCTTGTGCTGCATGATGTAAGTGAGAATCAAAAGAAATCAAACGATTATAAACATTTGAAACACGTATTGTTTCTTCATATTGTGCATTATGTTCTTCTTTAAATTTCTTTACATCTTCAATGCTAATTTTGTTCAAATAACTTTCTTCTTTACAATTACTATATCGATGAACGTGTTGAAGCAGATTTGCTTTCTGACGATAAATTGAAGTGCCGCCATTCAAATTTGAATTCGGTGTAAGATAAATGATACCTGTAATTTGTGAAACTTCTTCATCTGAGTGAATCCAACCAGAATCGTAACCTTCATGCACGATTTGAAAATTCATCGAAACAACCCATTGAATTTCTTTATTTTCTTGAACATCATAGAACTGTGAAAAGAATTTTCTACAAGTGTTTTGAAAAAATGGTTCATCGAGTTCATATATTTGTTTTGATCTCAACCCAGGCCAGCGACCATCAGGATCAGGAAAATATTCTTGTTGTAAAGCCCATGTGCGTACTTTATCTGGCTCATCGAAAAAGTTGTCAAGAACAGTGACAGGAATAGTTTGCATGTATTGCATGATTATTTTTGTACGATGTTAACGTCAAATGCGATTGAGATTCTATCTTGATCAGTCAGGTTAGGTAAAACGTAATGCTTAATCCACGATGGTATAATGATCAGTTTGCACGGTTCTGGTTTATAGTAAACGTTTGCCATTGAACGCTCGATTGATTGTTCTTTAAACGGCTGTTCAGTGTAATGATACGGAAATTGTTGTGATGGATGTTCTAATACAAGATCACCACAATTCTCATGACCAGTTACATAGTATACACCAGAAAAGGTCCAACCTCTATGGGTATGCGGATTATTTACATGACCTTTACCATTAATGTTCACCCAACAATTATCAATGTTCAGTTTGATGTCATCACGAAAATTAAAAGCTTCGTGAAGTGCTTCAAGTCGCAAATTTACGTTATAAAACAACTCATTTAAAGCTGGAATATAACCAGTCAATTGTTTACTGTGCCAACCACCATAGTTTGAGTAATGTGTAGTTTTACCTTGTTGCTGACGAAGGTCGTAACAAAATTTTTTAATTGATTCGTTATCGATGTCAAGCATATCAACTGCAACGGTTGATACGAATACATTTTCAACTAGCATTAATTATTATCGTAGATGTTTCAGTATCAATTGTTTTATAGCCATAACAAACAATATTCCAATGTGTATCGCCTTCTTGTTCACCAAACGAAGGCACGTTTATTTTGATATTTTTAGCTAGGTATTCTTGATCATTTTCAAATACACGCCAAACATGATCTACAGAACCACGACCTGGATTACCTCGTGTTTGGTTAAAACGTATACGATAACGATTCATTATATAATGATAGGTTCGGGTTGTGGAACGTAGTTAGGTATTCTTCCTACACCCAGATTGAAGTGAATGAATTTGAATGATTCATCTGAAGGATTTTTTGAGAATGAATGTGGTAACCATGAATTTGTAAAGACAAACAATCCAGGCTTAGGTTCATAATTAATCATCGTGCTTGCATACGTCAGTTGATTTGTATTCGCTTCATACATATTTATTTGACGTTTTGCAGGACGCGGGTCATGAAACAATAATCTTGAGCAGTCTTGAGGTACATCAAGAAAATACACACCCGTCAGTTGATTACCGAAACCATGTACGTGTTCTTCATGACCAGAACCTTTTGCGTGATCTTGACACCAGAGTTCTTTCAGAACTACAACCCAGCCATCCATATTGAAACCTTGTGAGTGTAGTATATTAAATCCACAGTCACAAAGATATTGAGTGAATTCATTTAATCGTTCATCAGATAAATTCTCTGTCTGATCAACAGGATAAAGTGAATTTGTTGGAAGATTTTTTTCTTTTTGTTTTGCTAAAAATTCCTGAGAGACTTGACGAGTAACATCAAGAAACTCAGGAACATCTAGAAAGTATGCGTTTGAGACAAAAAGGTTCTCAACGTGAAATTGTCGCGTTTCCATAATATAAAAGTTAGTTTAAAGATTAATATTCGATGATAATACCACCAGGTCCACCAGCAGTGCCTACGCCGGTTGGACCACCTTGACCAGTTGCTCCACCACCAAAAGGATTACCCGCAACCTGAGGATATGAAGCACCAGGTCCTGGTGCTCCACACATAAAACAGGAATTTGTTCTACCTGCTATAAAACTACATCCACCACCCATTGGATAATTAGCGCTTATAGGAGGAGAACATGGACCGCCAGGAAAATTCACATAAAAAGCACCAGAACTACCACCATTCACATTTAGGTCACCTGAACTTCCAGCTCCACCTCCTCCTGAACCCGTTCCACCTGTAGCACTTATAGTTGCTGGAGAACCAAAACTTGTTGTTCCGCCTGTTCCACCAGGACTTGGGCTACCGCTGGCGCCAGCCGTACCACCGGCACCAACGGTATAAGAATAAGATGTTCCGCCAGTTACGGATATAACTTTAACTGCTGCACCACCACCTCCACCGCCTGAATGAGGTCCAGAAGTGGAAGGCGAACCCCCACCGCCACCCACAACAGTCACTTTAATCTTTGTTGTTGATGGTGGTGCTGGCCATGATGCTGGTCCTGGTGTTGTTGAAGCAAAGATATTCGTGAATCCACCTGATGGTATCGTGCCGGGTGCAATCTTTGGTGCAGTAATCGCAGAATCAGCAATGTTATTTGCGCTGATTGCGCTTTGTCCTAATTTATCACCAGTGACTGTATTTGCTGCTAACTTTGCACCAGTGATGACTTGTGAGCCAATGTTATTACCAGAAATTGCAGCTTGACCTAACTTATCGCCTGTTACTGTGTTTGCTGCTAACTTTGCACCAGTCAAGCTTGCATCAACAACATTGTTTGCATTGATTGCAGTCGCACCAATCTTAGGTCCTGTAACTGCACCGTCAGTCAGATTGTTTGCACCTACAGCAGATGCAGACATATTATTACCACTGATCGCACCAGCAGCAATTTTATTACCTGTAACTGAACCATCAGCAAGTGTCGCAGCAGTCAGTGCATTTGAAGTGATTGAATTTGCACCAATTTTTGATAAGGGCATGAGAAGTTTCTCCTGTTATTTTTCTAGTATTTAGCTTAGCCTTTGAGCAATTGCTGTTCGGAACTCTCACGCATATCTTCTTCAAAGTCTTGCACATTCAATCTTGCCAGTTCGGAACGAAGGCTTTCTAGTTGTACTTTGTCCATTTGCGTTTCAGCGATTTTCATCTCTAGATCCAAAATGCGTTTCCTCAGTTGATCTCTATATGACATAATCTTTCTCCTGTTTCAAAAGCCGATAGAGTGTCTTATCATGGTGCTTTTGATTTTTTGTTTGCTGATTTTCGTATTGCTCACGGTTCTTGTGAAACTTTGTTTTTTTTGATTTTTGAAACTTTTTACCGCCAGACAACATATTTATTACTCCTAGAAGATAATATCTGCAATCCCATATTCGACCATTTCTTCAGCCGATAGCCAAGTATCTGTGGGGCGCAGAAACTTTGACTTTACATCCTTGACTGATAGATTTGAACAGTCGGAAAGTATCTTTGCCATTTTTTCGTGGTATCGTTCACACTCTTTGGCATATGATCTCATGTCATGATACTTACCACCTAATTCATCATTGAACTGATGGATCATGATCGTTGTGTTCTTACCGATTGCACGATAACCTTTTTCTCCAGCAGCAAAGATTACAAATGCTGCACTCATAAGATTACCATATGCAAGTGTGCGAATGGGCAATACACTACGCATCAAGTCTACTAAACCGATGGCATCTCCTAGATTGCCACCTTCTGAATTGATATGAAGTGTCAATGGTTTTTCAATGTGATTGAACTTGGCATACATGAGCCAACGTGATGCAGCTTCAATCGTTGTCGGCTCAATTGTACCTGACAAAAAGTGTGCATAGTGTTCAAACTGAAGTGGATTCTCTGTTTCGCTCATGCCAATGATATGCTGTTTTCAATATAGATTTGAGATTGTGTTTGGGTTTGAAGCCGAGATATTCTTTAGCTGAATCTGAGTTTGCGACAAGTCTTCGTGGATCGCCTTCTCTTCGTGGACCAATAGTATATTGAATTGTAATGTCAAGTTCTTTTTGTGCAGTGTCAATTACTTCTTTGATCGTATAACCTCTACCCATACCTAGATTGAATAGACGGGGTTGATTTTCGTATTTTGTCTGTAAGTAGTTATCAGCAAGAATATGTGCATCAGCCACATCGGATACATGCACGTAATCACGAATACAGGTACCATCAATTGTTTGATAATCATCTCCATTGATAATAAACTCTTCGTTATTTAGACTTTTGAACATTAGTGGAATCAAATGTGTTTCTGGGTCATGATCTTCACCCATTTCTCCGTCTGGATCAGCACCAGCAAGATTGAAGAACCGAAAAATGATATGATTGACTTTTGCATCACGAATTGCACATTCAGCAGCATACTTGCTGTTAGCATATGGATTGTTGTTATCTATTTCAGCTTTTTCGGATAGACTTGTAAACTGCGACCGATAAACACCAGCCGTAGAAGAATAAACAATATTCTTTACATCATATTTTCTCATAAGATTGAGTAGATTGCAAGTGCCACCTACATTGACATCCCAAAACTCTTCTGGATGTAGAATGGATTCACCAACTTCAATACGACCTGCTAAATGAAAAACGATATCGGGCTGAAATGCAAAAACTCTTACCAAGTCTTGATATGATCTTATATCACCAGCTTGATATAAATCCCAATGGGTACTATTTTGTGGTGCTTGTATGTCAAAACAAATTGTGTAGTAACCTGCTTTCTTGAGTGCTTTACCAAGATGTGATCCTAGATAACCAGAACCACCCGTCACTAACGCTTTTCTCATCTATCTCTTTCCGATAAAATAGGATGTTTGATTGGCCAGTAAATGTTGAATTGTTCGTCATTCCAGTGAAGTGTGAATTGTGACTCACGTTCATAGTATTGATCAAGCTTGTAACTGAACACACATTCATCAGACATAACTAAATGTGCATTACCAAACCCAGGTGGTACTAATACTTGATGCTTGTTTCGGTCAGATAATGTAAATGCTTGCCATTGATTGAATGTTTTTGACTTACCTCTTCGATCAAGCACAACAAAGTAAATCGTGCCATACAAACACGAAATCAGTTTTGTTGTTCTGTGATCGCCATGAATACCACGAAGCACATGTTTACGTGAAGTGGAAATACTGTCTACGACAAATTGATTCGGTATTTGATAATAGTTTGAAGCATTGTACGACTCAAAGTTCGTACCACGAAAATCTTCATGTACGTTAGGCTTGATGAGTTTTACGCCTTCAAGATCAGTTTCTTCAATATACATTATCCACTCACAATTGTTATACCAGGACCTACAGTATATTCTTCTTTGAATTGTTGTTTCCACGGAAAGCCATTTGGATACAACTTAGCATTCTCTGCATTACCTTTTTCAAAGAAATCAGCAGTAACAGAGTTTGGATTGCCATCTAGACGATAGCATAACGAATACTCTTTTGAGCAAGAATAATTCGGAAAATATTCTTTCAGCCCACTGAAAAACCGACGATCAGCACCCCATTGAGAATACCATGCGTGACCTAGTTTTCGTGCAAGGTCTGCTTTGACCATGAATGCTGAAGTGTCAATATGAAATGCATCTTTATTGAAATAGATTGGCCATTGACCGAGTGATTCACAATTATCTTCTGCGACAAAGTTACCTTCTTTGTCAACGATCTTTCTCAATGAATATGCCCAGTCAGCACCTTTTTGGATTCTCTCAACAAGTTTCTCAATGTGATTAGACTCAAACCAATTGTCTTCATCAAGATAGCATACAGCATCAGCATTGACAAGATAACCACATGCAGCATATACACGATGACCATACCAATCTTTGCCAACATTTTCTTCAAGACGTACTGTCTTAACCTTTGTCGCACCTTCGAGTTGATACCAAATTTTACTTTCATTTTCTTTTCCGTCAAGAAAAAGATAATGTGTTAGATTTTCATAAGTTTGTTCATCAACAGATTGAATACACTGACTAAGTGTTGTTGCTCCGATTGTCGGTGTTACGACTGCTACTTTCATTCCAACTCCTTAATAACCAAGATGATGAGTTCTTTTTATTACTACCACCTACACCATACACAAAGTTGATGTTAGGTACACCTGCTTCTGCATTGTTTGTTTCGTTTCTATCGCCACCATTTGCAAACCATATTTGAAAATGCTGAAGTATAGGTAAAACAGTTTGATAATGTTGTCTTACACGTTCAAGCAAATCACATGCGCTGTCATCAGAATCATCAAATTCCCATACCTCATCAACCCAACGAATTGATTCAAGTATAGCACGGCGCTCATGAATATCCATGAATGCTTTACCCTTCTTGCGTGTGAGCCATGCATCTGAGTTCAGACCAACGATAAGTTTGTCACCCATGCCTGATGCTTCACGCAGCATTGCAATATGGCCAGAATGAATAGGATCAAAGCCACCTGATACCACAACAATTTTCATAGGACCTATCATATAATCAAATCAGGAAATGCTTCTTTTACCAAATTGTGTGTAAGTTGTTTTACTTTGAACTTTTTTTGTAGTACATCAAGAATGAGAGCCGCCTCATCACGGTGCAAGGACTCTATCATGACCAGTAATAGCTGTGTAGTTCTTTCTGTAGTAAAACCTGCTGGTCGCATAGGATGATTTTTGATAAAGCGATACATGCGTGGCATTTCGGTATCAAGATATGCAAAGTTTAAACCAGCAGGTTCTTTTGCTGGTCGATACCGATCAGGTAAAGCAATATCAAACTCAATTGCAGGATTGAATACTAGCTGAAGAAAGAATCGGAATCGTTCATCGCCTTCACGGCGCAGAATGTTGATTTTTTCTTGTTTGGTTGGTGCTTTTTCAAACTCTTCAAATATTTCAGAGTATAGTTTTTCAGAACTCATCAATGACCTCGAGCAGATTTTTTAGTTTGTTTGCAATCATGTAATTCAAGAAGTGCTGTTTGGTTTGACCAGTAGCACTCTCATATGTATCTATGATATTTTTCTGCAATTGCTCAGGTATCTTTGACAAATCAATCATCATTTCGTTGCGTTTGTAATTACGCAGCATTTCACCCTCACAAAACTCTTCGGGTGCCTGATTGAGCCAGTTGATAATCTTTGCTTCAGTAATTGGTCGCTGACGAATACCATTCACGATACTATCATCAGCAGATAGAATATTAGGCACACCATCACCTTTGTCACCACGAATAATCATCTGTTTCAGTTGCATCGCGGGCAAAGGTTCTTTGATGAACTTCTTCAGTATAGGTGAATATTGTTCAACATTGTCAAACTTTTGAAGTTGTGCAAAATCTTTATCAGAAGAAAGTATCATTATCTTCTGGTGTGCAGAATAGCGCATCGTTAATGTAGCAATGATATCATCTGCTTCAGCGGTATCAACATCAATGACTTTATATGGCGAATTTTCTTTCAATTCTTCTTTGATTTTGTGTAAACAATCAAAGATAGAGTTCCAGTCATGACCAGACGCATCACGTGTTTTCTTGCGACCTGCTTTATATTGTGGAAACAATTCACGACGCCAGTAATTACGATTGTCACATGCAATGACAACTTCTGGTCCATGTGTCGCTTTGAACTTTTTGACATAGGTACGAATGACATTCAATATCATATGTCGCACAAGATTTTCTTCGACTGGTTTTTTAGATGAGCCGATTTGTTCCATCAATGTGGAAATAGCTACTTGATTATAATCAAAGATTATCATTTTACATGTTTTCCTAGAATTGCACCTTTGAAGAGAAACAAAAATGCCAATCGTAAATGAAACTTGAACTTACGGTAATAATACCCGCGTATCGTCATTTAGGCACCCTAAGCAAAATTGTATCATTGTTTATACGGCCTGTCAATACACTTTCAGCGGCACGAATGTCGGTCAACACATTACGCAGTGCAACTTTACCAGCTTTCAATACTTCAGGTAATGTTACAGCGGGTTTGCGTAGTGTTTTACTTACCGATTTACTTTCGGCAAAGTTTTGTATCGTAGAGCCTTTGATATTCAAACCCGATGCATCAGCAGCATTGTATACGCCAAGTTTACGTGTTTTGGTATTATACACCCACAACTGACTTGCGCCAATGATTGTTTTCGGATCAACCGATGTAAGTTTCAATTCAGCAAAGTCTTTTGCATAGTTCAATTTTGAAATCAACTGATCAGCCGACTTTACTTTGCGTTTGCGTGGCTTGCGTGTTTTGATTGCTTCACCAGCAAGTTTCATACCATCAACGATTACTTGATCACAATATGCTACCAACTTTTTCAATTGTGTTTTTGTAAAGTTTGAATATGCTTCTTTGAGATCAGCATCAGTTGTTGTCAAAACAGTATCATACTCAACACGGCGTGTTTTGAAATGCTCAATAATAAACTTCGTGTGCGCGCCCTTAGCATCCATACTTGTCATTGTTGCATAAGGTGAAACATTCGCTTTGAATTCGGATATTATCATTTCATCAATTTGACCTTCTAGTTCACCAATACAATCACTTGCTTTTTTTCTAATGTGATCTTGAATTGACACAACAGCAGCCGTTGCCTGTTTGACAACAGGAGTTTGTTCTTGCAATTTCTGGACTGTCTCGTTGAACCACTTAGCGTTGGAATCGTTCAGGACACCGCCCAGGCTCACGATTCGACAAATGAACCCGAATGTACTGACCTGGGATTTTATCGCATCTGGAGCTTGGATTTTGAGTTTCTTTTTGAAGTATTCTACCGCGTACTTTGTTGCATCTTTGTTATCACGATTTTGAGCGTACCAACTCAACGCTTGAGTTAGTTGCGTTTGTGACAATTCACCCGAAAACTTGGGTTCTTTGTTATTTGATAAGATTGCCTTAATATCAATTGATTTACTCATAATGTCCTCAGATTGTATTTATTCATCAACTTCCAGTATAGCATAAATATACCGTGAATGTCAAGATTGTCTTTTTTGAATCGGATTATGTTTCCTCTACGAAAGGTTACGAAAAAGACAAATGGATCCGTTTACACTTTTTGCTCTGGCAAATGGTGCAGTCCAAGCGGTAAAAAAAGGCTGTGAATTATACAAAGAGATTGCAAGTGCAGCTGGTGATGTAAAAGGTGTTTTATCCGATTTAGAAGAACAATTCAATTCTCGTCATAAAGACAAGCCTCCTACTGTTGCTGAAAAAAATCAGTACATAACAGAAAAAAACCGCATTATTGAACTAAGCAAGAAGCAACCCAACGATGTCTATACACAGATAGGGGAAGAGTTGGGCGTTTACTTTGAGAACTATGCAAAATGTACCGCGATCTTTGAAGAAGAAGAAAAACACGACAATGAAGTATACACAGGTGAAGTCAGTTTAGGTAAAAGAGCATTGCAGCGTGTTCTTATGATTAGCCGTTTGACTGCAATGCAAGCGGAACTTCGTGAACTCATGGTTTATAATTGTCCATCGGAATTAGGTGATTTGTATACACGTGTTGAAAAAATGATGGAACAAATGAAGAAACAACAAGCAGTTGCGTGGACTAAAAAAAGAGAAGCGGATAGAATTGCTGCAATCAAAAAACAAAAAAGAATAAATCACATAAGATGTAATGCATGGAAATACGGATTGACTTTCGTGTTTTCATTTTACATGATATGGTTAGTGTGGGCAGTTGTACAAATTAGAATTGAAAATTATCCAGAATTAGGCAAGTGTCTCATACCAAAAGGCACATGGCCGTATCAGCATTACAATAATTTGAAATGGGTTGATT
>Ga0172367_10005987_pt1 | contig 14513 bp, 17 predicted proteins | sample Lak10m_FD_114542 | JGI IMG/M metagenome (GOLD analysis project Ga0172367, IMG submission 114542) | Freshwater microbial communities from Kabuno Bay, South-Kivu, Congo - kab_022012_10m | ecosystem: Environmental > Aquatic > Freshwater > Lake | place: Democratic Republic of the Congo: South-Kivu... | reverse complement strand
TAAATCTAAGAAAATATCTAAATATTATTTAAAACAAATTAGTAAAGTACAAAATAAGTTAAGTAAAACAACTAAAGGTAGTAATCGTAATAAGAAACTTAAAAGTACAATAAATAAATTGTATAATAAAAAGAATAAACAAGTAAAACAAGCTCTACATACTCAGAGTAAAGAATTATTGAGTATGAACTATAAATGTATAGTTATTGGTGACCTATCGGTCAAAAAGTTAATGAGTAGTGGTGATGGTAAATATAATGGATTAAATAAATCATTTCATCAAAGTAATATATCTATATTTATGGATATGTTAAAATATAAATCGTATCTTTATAAAACAGATGTTATAAAGATAAATGAAGCATATACCACACAATTAAATTGCTTAACAGGTAAGCAATTTAAAGATAAAATAACTTTAAGTGATAGGACAGTTAAATTAAGTAATGAAATAGAGATAGATAGAGATTTAAATGCATCTATTAATATTTTAGAAAGATACTTTAACAACCATCTTGCTGCAATGACACAGCCATTGGATAAAACCAATGTGATTCATAGATTTAATCTAATGAATAAATCATCTCTTATTGAGAAACCCATGGTTCTTTAGACCATGGGAGAATGTCATCATTTATTCCAAAAAGAGTTTTTATTGTTAAAGATGTACCAAAAGATATGGTTAGAGGAAACCATTCACATTATAATACAAAACAATATTTAATTTGTGTTAATGGTTCTGTTGATGTTATATTGCATGATGGTATTAATGAAACAACACATACATTAATTAAAGGTGAATCAATATTAATACCAGAATTAATATGGGACTCTCAGAGATTTAACGATGATGATTCTGAAATATTGGTATTATGTTCAAATGAATATGATAAAAATGATTATATACTAGATTTTGATAAATTTAAAAAGATAAAAAATGAATTGGTTTAAAAAACAAATAGGTGCTCTTATGTTAGCAACTTCTAAAGTTGAAGAAAATACATTATCACAAGGTGGTGAAACTTTGTCAAATGAAAGTATGAAACATCAAAGACATAATCAAGGTAGTTTAATGGATGATTTAAAACAAGGTGTTATCACACAAGAAGTTGAAAATCTTCGTTGGCGTATGTATAAAATGCTGGGTGCAGCAGAATCAAATTCCAAAACATATGAAGTTATGGGATATGATGAAAACGATAATCCAATAATAAAAGAAAGTACTAGATTAGATAATTCAAGCATTTTAAATAAAGTTAAATTATCTGATGAATATAATTATAATCTAGAATTATTGGTGTTTAATAACCCAATAACAAATTCTGTTTTAGATTCCATTGATGATATAGATACAAAAAGAGAATTACCAATTAACATTGAAAGAGATTTTATACCAAAATTCTATATTGAAAATTATGTGAAAAAATTACACGTTAGAAGAATAGATGAAAATAATAAACTATTAGAATTATTTATTAGTAAGTATAGTGATGAATATGATAAAAAAACCAATCTATTGATTTCAGAAATTAAAAAAAGTATAAACAATAAATTATCTAATATTTTTGAAGTTGATAAAATTAATTTTATAACATATAAATCAATAGGTTGTTCAGATTTTAACGGATTTGAATATAAAGTTAATAGTATTGATAGTCTAATTGAATTTGATGGGTATTATATAATAAAGTATAAATGTGAAGTAATTAAAGAACGTGAATATTTATTAGAAAAGTATCGTCTAGAAGAATTAGATGAAAAATACAATAATAAAGAAAAACGTTAATATATGAGTAGAGGTAGAAATCGAAAAACAAAACAACTATCTGAAGAAGAAGTTTTTGAAATGGAACAGTTTGCTAGTAAAACTGGTGCTAATAAAAAAGTTTCAGCTGATTTAGTATCACAAATAAAAATTGATATTAAATTTAAAAATGAAACTCAAAAAAAGTTATCGCAATCAATTAGGGTTAATGATGTTACTATATGTAGTGGCCCTGCAGGGACGGGCAAATCGATAATAGCTATAGCTACAGCTTTAAAATTATTACATGAGAATGATAATAGTTATGATAAATTAATTTTATTAAAGTCAATAACACAATTAAATGGAGAAACGCTACCACCATTACCAGGTGATGCTTCCGAAAAAATGTTATATCAAAATATGTCTTTTTTTGATTCTCTAACTAAATTACTTAGTGATAAACTTACTGGTGATTTAGTTAATTCAAATAAGATTATTTTTGATGTTATTGGTAGCTATAGAGGGCGCTCAATATCCAATTCTATTATAATTTTGGATGAAAGTCAAAATATTTCTACGTCAAATTTGAAGACTATTTTGACAAGAATTTCAGATAATACTAAAATAATATTGTTAGGTGACCCAGAACAAATAGATATGAAAAATAAAAAAGAAAGTTCATTAGCTACAGTAATTAAAAGAGTTCAATCAAACCCTATAGAGGGTGTTGATACAGTTGAATTTACTGAAAATGATGTTGTTAGACATAGATTAACAACATATTTCATTAATTTGTTCAAAGAAGAATAATATGTAATAAATTAATTAAGAGAAATAAATTAGTTATTTTTTATTAAACCTAGATTCTAAATGGGATACTAAATGCTCTAATTTATTTCTCTTAATAAAAATATATGTACCATAATCATATTTAATCAAATCACCTAATTTAGTATATTTTTCTATTTTTTCTTTAACTTCACTTATATTCCTTTTTCTCACTCTATCTTTCATATGGGCTGTTGATTCATCTAATAATTTTAAACGTCTTAATTTTGAATACACTGCATTTTCTAATTTTATAAATTCTTTAAATGAATCATATTTTTTTGCTATTTCAAATAAATCTTCTTTATTATAAATACTCAAGTAAACATTATCAATAACACAATTAGTAATATCCTTTTTAGTTATTTTTCTTTTTGTTATTTTATTAATAATATTTAATTTATTAATGATTTGTTTTTTTATATCATCTTCATATCTTCGATTATTTTCATTAATTTCTATTATTGTAATACCTAAATCTTTTGCTATTTTTTTCTTTTTTAAATCACGATTATTATTATATTTCTCGGTATGCCATAATTTACCATTATATTCAAAAGCTAATTTAAATTCTGGATAATAAACATCTAATTCATATGGTTTAACCACTTGTCTAGTTGAATACATTGAATCCATATTAAATATTTTATCCATTAAATTTTTTAATATTAATTGAGGTATACTAAAACTAACTACAGCCATATGTGCACATATTTCATCCAACCAACCATTTACCCTTGCCGTAGTATATGCAGATGAATCAGCATTTTGAAATTCACCTCTAGTTCTAAATTTAGAAGCTATGTTTTTTACATTTTCATAATTTAAATCTCTACCCACCATTTTATTTCTTTTTCCAATCAAAAAACTCTTACACTCCTTACTTTTTCTCAACCCTAACTTATAAGCTTTAGAGGTGACAGTTTTCTCTGTGGTATTAAAAACTTTGATTAATTCATAATTAGGTGTATCTGGATATAATTCAATAAGTTTTTGTGTTAATTCTTCAGTCCATTTCATAATGTATTTTTCTTTTAGTTTTAAATAAATATTCGAAATACTCTTAAACGCCATCATTTAATCAAAAAAATTTAAATAAATAATTTAGACTATTGACATATTAGGTTATTAATATTATAATAAGGTTATAATAACATTTATAATATTAATAACTTTTTATGGCTAAAATAGCAATCAGTGTTAACGAAGTACTTAGAGACTTCATTGGTCAAATGGCTTATACTTACGATAAGTATATACAACCTTTTGATATCAAAAAAACACCAGTTGACAGCTTTGATTTAATAAATCATTTTAAATTTGATTCGGTTGATGAATTGAATCATTTTTTATTTATTGAAGCGTCATTGGAAATATTTGGACATGCTGACCAATTACATGATAATATTATCAAACATTTTAATAGATTCATTGAAGATATTAAAGATGATGAAGAACATGAAATTGAATTGGTTAGTAGAGAAGTTCAAAAAAGTATCCCATCAACATTATTTTTCTTATCAAAATTAAGTTGTCAAATCGATAGAATTAGATTTGTTCAAAACAACGAATTAGAATGGGGTGATGCTGATATTCTTATTACAGCAAATCCATTAGCTTTAGAAAATAAACCAGAAAATAAAATATCAGTTAAAATTAATGCTCCTTACAATAAAGACGTTAAAGCTGATTATTCTTTAGATAATATTATTGAGTTCTTTAAAGATGATTCTTTAAGAGAAAAAATAATAAATACAAAAATAACAACATACGAAAACTTTTAAAAAAATGGATGAAAATTTTCTAGAATTTGCTGGGTCTATATATTATATTGATTTGGATGCATTTGACAAAAAAATTACAGTAGATAGTGATTTGGATAAAAAAACAGCTACTGATACTGTAGAGACATCAGTTTATGACGCGAAAGGTAATATTAGTGGTACTGAAAAAACAACAACTATTACTGAGAAGCATAAAGAAATGAATATTGCCACATACGAAACACTTAGAATGTTTTTAGAAATCATGTTAACTTATAGTGATGATGATATTGATGACACACTAGGTGCTCAAAGAGCTTTGGGTAAAGGAGCTTTATCTTTTAAAATAGCATTTAATACTCTATTAAGATACGGTATATTAAAAGAATTATAATAAATAAAATAAATAAAACAAAATGGAAGAAAATAAAGTTACAGAAGAACAATTACACGAAATTGTAAATAAGATTACATCTAAAGATTTCAATATCTATTTTTTTACTTTAGATACCAAAGGTAATGCTGTTGCTGGTGTTGCTAATATCTATGAGCATGTTAAGATATTAACTGAATTGGGATATAACGCTCATATCTTACACGAGAAGAACGATTATAAGTTACATGGAGATGATAATGGTGGTGGTCTTGTTGATTGGTTAGGAGAAGAATATGGTAAATTATCTCACGTATCAATCGAGAGTCAAGATTTAAAAGTTAAACCAGAAGATTTCATGATTGTGCCAGAGGTGTTTTCACCATTAATGGAACAAACAAAACATTTCCCATGTATTAAAATTGTTTTATCACAAAGTCCAGAATATATTTTTGAGTTATTACCAATTGGTAGAAGATGGACAGATTATGGATATAATACAATTATTACCACTTCAGATAAACAATCTGCGTTTGTTCAGACATTATTCCCTAGTGCTAAAACATATACAGTTCCAGTTTCAATACCTTCGTATTTTACTAATTCAGATAAACCTAAACAACCTATTATTTCTATTCATACAAGAAATCAAACAGATACTGTTAAAATTGTTAAACAATTCTATTTGCAATATCCGTTATATAAATGGGTTTCTTTTAAAGATTTAAGAGGATTATCTAGAACTCAGTTTGCACATGAATTAGGTAAATCATGTTTGGCTGTTTGGGTTGATGACGTTGCTGGTTTTGGTACATTCCCATTGGAAGCTATTGAATCTAATACACCAGTTATTGGTAAAGCACCTAATATTATTCCAGAATGGATGGAAGAACATGATGAGAATGGTACTCAAAAAATCATTAATAATGGTATCTGGACAAACACAACAAATAATATTCCAGAATTAATTGCAACTTATTTGAAATTATGGTTGGAAGATAATGTACCTACTGAATTGTTTGAAACAATGGAACAAACAAAAGGTAAATATACTTATGCATCACAAAAAGAACATATCGAAAAAGTATATGGTGAGATTTTTAGTAATAGAACAGAAGCGATTAAAGAAGTTATCACTAATATGACAACTAAAACTACTAAATAATAATAAATTAAATTAATAAAAATTTTTATGTCAAATAATGTAAAAGATATTACTGTTATTATAGCAGTACATGAACTAAATCAAGTAACTGAGAATTTATTTAAAAACGCTGTTACTAGTGTTTATGAACAAACACACGTTCCTAATTTAATGGTTGTTGCAACACCATCTTGTTATGATAAAGTTGTTGAATTAACTTCAAATCGTGAAAATTGTGAAGTAATTAAAAACGAGGGTGAATCAGACTTTTCAAGTCAATTAAACTACGGTGTTAATAATATTAAAACCACATGGTTTTCATTCTTAGAATATGATGATGAGTATGCTAGTATTTGGTTTAAAAATGTTTTGGAATACCAAGAAGCATATTCAGATGTTGAGATGTTCTTACCAATTATTATTGATGTTAATGAAGATAATAATTTCGTAGGTTTCTCCAACGAAGCGTGTTGGGCAAATAGTTTTTCTGATGTATTGGGTGTGTTAGATAATAACGCTGTATTAACTTACCAAGGGTTTAATATCGATGGTATGGTAATGAAAAAAGATTCTTATTTAAATAATGGTGGATTAAAGAAAAACTTAAAATTAACATTCTTATATGAATTCTTATTAAGAATGACATTCAAAGATGTTAAGACTATGGTTATCCCTAAATTTGGTTATAAACATACAAACCAAAGAACTGGTTCATTATTCCATAATTTACAATCAGAAGTTAATCCAGTTGAAGCGAATTGGTGGTTAGCACAAGCTAAAAAAGAATACTATTTTGATAAAGATAGAGAAATAACATACCAAGATTAAAAATTTAAATTATGGCTAAACAGAGAGGTCGAAAAAGAACTACGGATTTATATTTCGGTCCCGAACAAGAAGAAGCTGTTATTAGATTTTTAGAATCAGAATGCAATGAAGAAAGGAATACAATCTACAATAAGTGGTTAAGAAAACCGCTTGATAAAATGATTGAATCGATAATTAGGAAATATGAATTATATAGAAAGGGTGAAACGTTTGAAGATTTGCATTCTGACACCCTTTCTTTCCTAATAACAAAAGCTGATAAATTTAATAAAGATGCTGGTAAAAGAGCGTATTCTTATTATGGTACTATATGTAAAAACTATCTATTAGGGTTATTAATCAAAGACGAGAAAGTAATCAAACAAAATTATTCCTATGAAGACATGTCAACAACTGAATTGGAAAATAATTATAATTTAACCTATGAAATTGATTTTGTTGATTTTGAAGCAAACGAACTAATTGAAAAAATAATATTAAGTATTGAAAGCGAAGTTAATTCCGAAACATCAATAGGTAAAAGAAAAATAACCGAAAATGAAAAGAAAGTTGGTTATGCTTTAATCGATATATTTAAAAACAGAGAATATCTAATAGCAATGCTTGAAGGTGGAAATAAATATCATAAAAATGCTATGTTAGAAACTATGAGAAATTATACAAACCTATCAACAAAAGATATTAGAACAGCTATGAGAAGATTTAAGATTTTATATAACTTCATTAAAATGACTGGTATTGAGGATGGTTTCTAATAAAAACCTATAACTAAAATATTTATATATATAAAACTATATATAATGGGAAGACATAAAAAACAGAAAATCAAAACTAACGATGTTAGTAGTTTAGAGGGTTTAATTCAAGAAACGTATAATGATGCATGTTCGAATATAATCGATGCACAAAAAACAATTAATGAACTAGTTAACTCTGTTAGACCAGAAGACGTTGATGATGCTACTAAAATAGCAAAAGAGAAAAACAACGCTTTAAAAGTTAAAGATTCTGCAATTAGGATAAAACTAGAAATAGCTAAACTACAGAACGATATTTTGAAACATAAAGGTGATTCTGAAGCTGCTATCAATGATAGAAGTGGTTCAAATGTTACTTTAGATGATTTTTCTAAAATTAGAGAACTAATTAAGAAAAATGCTAATAAAGATGAAAGTGAAGATTAATAATTATTATGGCTATTAAGGATAAGAAAAAACAAGTTTTAGCTAAAGTTAATGCTCTAGAAAAAATCACTGAAGATAAGAAAGAATCTTTTTTGAACACAAAGAGTAAACTGGTTGGTAAAAAAGATGCGGAAAAGGAAGCTATTAACAATAAAAAAAATAAAGTTTTTGAATTCTTAACCAAATTATCCTTAATAGTTACTAGTTTTGAATCTATAAAAAAAGTCTTTATTGATACCATTTCTTCAAAACTACCAATGGTAGAAAAAGAAATAAAAACAGAATTAAAAAAAGAATTAAAAGAAATATTAAGTTGTAATATTGACCCATCAATACCTGCTTGGTTAAAAACCGAAGGTATATCTATTAAAGTAAAAGAAATTGATTTTTTGGATATGCTTAAAAATGACCCAACAAGTATTGGTGGTGGTCTAATTTATAATGATGAAAAAACAGGATTAGCTAGTACCGATTTTAATACATTTCTTTATCATGTTATTGAAAAAAATAAATCTGTACCTAATGTGGATGGTGGTACTTATTTTCCATGGGGTAACGCAACTGTTAAGGGAGATTTCTTAGATGTTAGATTTAGTCCAAAAGGTACTATAAATAATAAACAAGAATCAAACGTATTGAATTTTAAACCTAATGCTAATGCTATTAATATGACATTAAATCAATTTAATGATAAGTTTATTGATAGTATTAATATTTTTGGTTCAGCTGGTAGTGATAAAGTTATAGGTAAATTAATGGATGATATTTTTGGTTCCATTAAAAGTAATTTAAAATTACCAGAAGCTAAATTAGTTGAAGAAGAAAAATTTAAAAAAAGTGTTGAATGTATTATAAATGCTGAAAACGAAGTTGATGATAGTTTCTTTAGTTTTTCTAATGAAGAAATAAATCAAATGGAACGTGACCTTAAAAAAAGAAAAAAAGGTATTGTAGTTCTGGATTGTTGTAAAGCAAATCCATTAAAATTAGATACTCAAGTATTAATCGATGGTCAAAATGATATAAAAAATAGTCATGAAAATCCACCACCAACTTTTAATAAAGAAACTTCTAAATTAGCTGCTGTACAAAGAACTGTGGATTCAATAACAAAGAATGCAACATCTTTAGTTGTTGACCCAATCGACATTAAAAATATAAACGTTAACTTTATATTAGACATGTTTAAAAAATTACCGTTATCTTTAATTAGTTTTGTTATATCACCTAAACTAATTGCAATATATGCTGTTAACCATCAAATAATTTATGGTAAAGATACATCGTTTAAAGACCCAATTGATTTTATTAAGAAAAATAAAAATATGTTTAAAAAAATATGCAAAACTATTGCTGGTATGGTAATAAAAGCATTGTTAGCATTGATTATACAAAAATTAGTTGTTAAATTACAAAAGAAATTAACTGATGATATTATTGAACATAATAAAGGTTATGTTAAACAAGTTAAAAGTTTATTGGGTGGTGATTTAATACCAAAAGATTTATTAAAAAATTTGAAACTATGAGTATTGATAAAGATTGTAAATCAAGTGAAAAGACGGTCGATACTAAAGGTCTCGACTTAACACAATTAACTCAGATAATAGATATTATTACTGGGATATTTAATATGGCTAAAAAACCAGCTACTATGATACCACCAGCATTATTGGCTGTTGGTGCTAGATTAAAGCCTGGTATGAGCCCACGTAATTTAGCTGCCGAAACACTAACAATGTTAGAAGGTGATTTAGGCATACCAATGAATAATGATGCAACACATGGTCAAATGAATAAAGTGGCCGCAGCATTTGTTGCAACATCAAAAACACATATTGAACATATACAAGATAATGCTAGTGTGCAAGGAGCTATTTTACCAGCTTCAATAAATGTAACCGTAGCTGGTGCTAATTTAGGGGGTCCTCTTGTGGCTCAAGGTACTAATACAACACCTACAGGTTTTAATTCAGTAATAAGTTAATGTTATGAAAGAAAATTGGGAAGAAAAATCAACAAATGAAATTCTAATTGAAATTAAACAAATGGAATTGGATTATGAAGCATTAAAAACTAAAATGGTTAATGACTTCGATAATTTAGTATTAATGGAGCAAAAATATAAAGATGCTCATGATGTAATAAATAAAAGATTAAAAGCTAAATAATGTACTTTAATAATTATACTACAAATATACCAGCGTTTTCAAATAAAAGCACAACACCAAAAAGTGGAGTACTTTTAGCTACTGTGGTAGAAGTTGATACATTACCTTTGGTTAATGATGATACTTTAGATGTATTAACACGTAAGTTTAATACTGACCCACATATTATTAAATGTAGAATAGCTGGTAGTAATTATGATAGATTAAAAACAACAGCTCAAGAATTACCAAACTGTATACCTTTATTACCTAGACATAATAATATTATACCAAAAAAAGGACAAAGAGTTTTAATATTACTTAATGGTTATGATGAATCAGCTTATGCTGATAGATTTTATATCGGACCTTTAAGTGATTCAGAATTGGATATTAAAAATCCTTTATTATTTACAGGTTCTGATTCTTTATTAAAAACAACATTCACAACAAACCCAGTTGATATTAAGAAAATACCAGAAGCAAAAGGATTATATCCAGAATATGATAGCAATTATGACTATGTTATTAAAGGTAGAGATAATACTGATATTGTATTTAAATCAAGTGAAATATTATTAAGAAGTGGTAAATCAGTTAAAAATGACCCAAAAACATTTAATGATGTAAACCCAGCATATATCCAGATTAAACATGGATTTAATATGAAGAAAAAAGCCTCAGCAACACCAGTAGCTGAAGGAGTTCAAAATTATGAATATAGTGAAAAAATTAGTGTTAATAATATCGTAGCAAATAAAATTAACTTATTAACTTATGGTGGTTATGCAAATCCTGAGTTTAATCTAACAAAACGAAATAATAAAGACAATACAGCACCATACATAGATGATGAAGAATTAAATAAAATATTAGAAACCGCTCATCCAGTTGTTTTTGGTGATATACTACTTAAATATCTTAAATTATTGGAAGATGCTTTTATTAGTCACAACCATAATGATTTTGGTTTAACACAACCAATATTGGAAAATCCAATCGTTGAAAATTTTATTAAACAAAAAGAATCATTAAAAAATCAAATGTTATCTAAAAATATTAAAGTTAATTAATTTCTTTAATATTTATATATAAAAGAAAATGGTAATAAGAACTTATCTAAATAAAAATAATACCTTAATTTATAACACCAATATCAATACTGGTAAAAATGAAATAGCTGAACTATTTTATGGTGGTTATGGTACTCAAAACGCATATAGTAGATTTATCTTTTCATTCGATGAAACAAGATTAAAATCATTATATGATGATAACACTTTCACTGATTTGTCAAAACTTAAACATACTCTAAGAATGACAAACACTGGTGCATTTGATAAAAAATTATTAAACACAACTCAAGGTTCAAAAGATAGAACTTCATCATTTGATTTAATCCTATTCAAAATATCACAAGATTGGGATGAAGGTACAGGATACGAATATGAAATACCAATATTGGTTTCTGGTGATTATAATTATAGTATAAACCCATCAAGCTGGTTATTCGCTAGAACCTTAGAAAAATGGAACAATGGTGATGGTGTATATTCTGGCTCACCAGTATCTATAACCATAGGTACTCAACACTTTGATGAAGGTAATGAAAATATCGATATAGACATCACAGATTACGTTAACGGAGTTTTAACTGGTAACACCAACTATGGACTAGGGATTGCTTATCCTAAAGCCTTAGAAGAGACGATAACGGCAAATTATCAGTACGTAGGTTTCTTTACAAGACATACAAATACTTTCTATGAACCATATATAGAAACAACATACTCAAATCATATTAAAGACGATAGACATAATTTCTTCCTAGATAAAGATAATCAATTATATCTATATGTTAATGTTGGTGGTCAACCAACCAATTTGGACCAATTACCAACCGTTGATATTATCGATAATAACGAAAATGTATATCAATCATATAATCAAAATGAAATAATTCACATTACAAAAGGGGTATACGCAATTAATATAAACATACCAACAACAACAAATACTTTTGAAGATGTTCAATTCTATGATAAATGGAAAGATTTAAAAATTAATGGTGCAGATAGACCTGATATAGAATTAAGTTTTGTAATGAAAGACTCTGATAGATATTATAATATTAATGATTCAGACACACTACCAAAACCATTTGCAATATCAATCACAGGTATTAAAAGAGATGAAAAAATTAAAAGAGGTGATGTTAGAAAAGTCCTAGTTTCAGCTAGAATACCATATACTATAGAACAAAAACAACTATTAGAAAATATTAAATATAGATTATATATAAAAGAAGGTAGAAACGAATATACCGTAACAGATTATCATCAAGTAGAAATAGCAAATAATATTAATTATTTCTTATTAGATACCGAAAGTTTAATACCTAATATATACTATTTAGATATACAAGTTATTTCTAATTTAGAAGTTAGTACGGTTAAAGAAACTATTAGTTTTGAAATTGTTTCACAATCAGATTTAAGGAAATGAACTATTGACTAATCTATAATATTTAATTATATTTGTTAAAAAAAATAAATATGGAAGATATAACTGTAGAATTAATTAAAGAGATTGTTAAAACAACTCCTAATGATATGGATTTAGGGGCTAAATTAAGAGCTCTGTTCAATCAAAAAATAAATGGTGAGTCGTAACTCACCATTTTCATAGTTTTAGTTCATGGAAACCCAACTATCTTTAGTGGTTGGGAGGAAATGAACTACGTTTCCTTCTTTAGTTAATTATTATTTTTTACAAATATATTATATTTTTTTATTAAAAACAATTATTTTTTATAATTTCCCTATATTTATATATAGGAATTAATTTAAGTATGATACTTACACTTAAAAATAACCTTATTCTTAATGAAAATGATAAATTTATTGTTGATAGATTATCATTCCATTCTGCTAGGTTGTATAATTCTTGTAATTATGTAATAAAAGAATATTTTAAATTAAATAATTCTTATCTTAACTATAATGAACAATACCACATTATTAAAGATAATGAACATTATAGTTATTTAATTACTGATTCAGCACAACAAATTCATAGAATTGTTGATAGAAATTTTAAATCATTCTTTTCATTATTAAAATTAAAAAATAAAGGTAAGTATTCAGCAGATGTAAAAGTACCTAACTATCTTCCAAAAGAAGATGGTTGGTCCATCTTCGTTGCTGGTAGAAGTGCTAGAGTTAAGGGTAATAAAGTTTATATTGGTTTAACTAAAAAGTTTAGAGAATTATATAATATTAATCAAAAAGATTTAATATTAGATTTACCTACTAATCTTAATATAACTAAACTACAACAATTGCAAATTAAACCCACTTATGGTGGTAAACATTATGAAATTTTATTTTGTTATGAAAAAAATAATGAAATTAAACCATTAAATAAAAATAACTATATTAGTTTAGATTGTGGTTTAGATAATTTAATTACCACTTATGATACTGTTAATAATAAATCATTTATCTTCGATGGTAAACCATTAAAATCAGTTAATCAAAATTATAATAAAACTAAAGCTAAACTACAAAGTAGTTATGAAATAAATAAAATAGAAGATAAGAATACAAAAAGATTTATTAAATTAAGTGAATATAGAAAAAATTATATTAATAATTACTTAAATAATACTGTAAGCAAAATAGTTAATTATTGTTTAAATAATGATATAGGTACTTTATTAATAGGTGATTTTAAAGGAATAAAACAAGAAATTAATTTAGGAAGTAAGAATAATCAGAACTTTGTTTCGATACCTTTCGGTATATTAAAAAGAAAATTAGAAGCAAAATGTAATTATTATGGAATAGATTATATATTACAAGAAGAAAGTTATACAAGCAAATGCTCCGCATTAGATTTAGAAGGAATAGGTAAAAAAGAAACTTATTTAGGTAAACGAATTAAACGAGGATTATTTAAAACATCTAAAGGAATATTAATCCATGCGGATGTAAATGGAAGTATAAATATTTTAAGAAAATATCTTAAAAGTAAATCTGGTAGGGATTTATCCCTTACGGATATAAGCGGTGCTATAAACCACCCAGTGAGGATTAATCCTACAAAACCCATTGGTCTTTAGCCGATGGGTAGTTTATATTCTGAAATTATTGATTTAATTTCATCATCAGTTAATATAGTCTTCCCCATTACTTTTAATTTATAATAAGACAAATATATTTAATTTAAATTAAAAAAACAATAAAAACCTTTTATTTTTAAATCTAAATCATATTAGGGTTTAAAAATAAATAACTAAAATAAATAATAAAATATATAAAAACAAAAAAGGCTAGAAATTAATCTAGCCTTTTAAGTTATTAAGATTTAAGATATTATCTTAATTCAGCGATGTTAAATGTTTGAACACCATCAACTCGGATAGCTCCATAGAATCTTGCAGAAACAAGTTTCTTAGCATATCTTGTCATAATCCCCTTAACAGGAGCAAAGTT
>Ga0172367_10005983_pt1 | contig 14521 bp, 13 predicted proteins | sample Lak10m_FD_114542 | JGI IMG/M metagenome (GOLD analysis project Ga0172367, IMG submission 114542) | Freshwater microbial communities from Kabuno Bay, South-Kivu, Congo - kab_022012_10m | ecosystem: Environmental > Aquatic > Freshwater > Lake | place: Democratic Republic of the Congo: South-Kivu... | reverse complement strand
CGGATGCGCGCCCGTTCGTGGATTCCAAGGAGCGCGCGAAGCTCGACCTGCTCGCGCGCCTGCTTGCCACCGGCGACGATGCCGCACGGCGCGACGGGGAGCGCGCTGCGGCGCTCTGGGATGCGGCGCAGCTCGTGCGGCACGAGTGCGCGGACATCGCCGCGACGACGAGCGACGTGGGCGATTACCGCGCGTACTGGGAGTACGGGCGCCTCGCCATGCCGACCGCCGACGAGATGGTCCGCTGGGAGTCCTCGGCCACCGTACCGACGCACGTGCGCCACATGCGCTACCGCGCCGCCGAGTTGGCGTGGCGCGCCTCGCTCCTCCTGCCCGACGAGGACCCGTTCACCGCCGAGGTTCTCTGCGAGGCCGGGCGTTGGCTGGCGCCGCACGACCCGAAGTCCGCGGACCGCTTCTACAAGTCGCTGGTGCGCCGGTGCGGAAGCACCGCCCTCGGTGCCGAGGCAGACCGCAGGCGCTGGTTTCCCCCGCGCACCTGAGGCCTCCACCTACCCCTGCCGCGGGCCCCAGGTGATGACGCAGTTGCCCGCGTGGGTGAGGGGCTCCTCGGGTCCGATGGCCGCGCCGGGCAGGGCCGCGGCGATCTCGCCCGCGTCCATGCTGCGGAACGCCGGCGGGTTGATCCGGTTGAAGGTGACGTACCCGCGCCGTGCGCGCCGCACCGCGCGATCCATGTATGCCTCCTGGTACTCGCGCGGCAGCTCGGTGAGTGCGTAGTTGCTGATCACCAGGTCCCACTCGCGGGCCGGCAGCGTGTTCAGCGTCCGGAACTCCACCGGAACGGAGAGCGCGAAGTGGTCGAGGAACCGCTCCGCCAGCCCCAGTGCCTGCCGGATGTCCACCAGGCAGTACGCGGCAGGGCGGCTCCACTCGGTGATCACTCGGCACTGCCCGCCGTATCCGACGCCGATCTCGCAGATCGAGAGGCCGTCAAGCGTCCCGAAGCGGTCGAGCAGGTCGCCGAGCACCTTCACGTACCGGAGCGTCGTGGGCGAGAACGCCCCGTGCGGCGGGTACCCATGCATCCGCGGGTTTCCCACGCGGTCGTTGGCGGCGAACCGCGGCAGCGCCGCGGCCAGTTCCGGGCGCCGCGCCACGTGGCGGAGGTACTCCGCGCCCTGCTCGGGGGAGACGTGCTCCAGGATTGCGGTGTAGTTGCGGATGCGGCGGAAGTGCCGGAACGTGGACGTGCTGTTCACGGCATCGACGCAGACCTGTGGGTAGCGGCCGTTGTCGGAAAGGCTGGTGACGTACGAACGCTTCACGAACGCGTTGCGCACGCGATCCGCGAGGTTTCGGAGAGCCCAGTGCATCCGGGGCGGAGTGTAGTTCGTCGCCTGCGCGGCGCCTCAGCGCAGGTCGAACCGGTCGAGCTCCATCACCTTCGTCCACGCAGCCACGAAGTCGCGCACGAACTTGTCCTTCGCGTCGTCGGCCGCATACACCTCGGCCAGCGCGCGGAGCTCGGAGTTGGAGCCGAAGGCCAGGTCCACGCGGCTGGCCTTCCAGCGTGCCTTGCCGGTGGCGCGGTCGCGGCCCTCGAACGCCTCCTCGCGCGGGCACACGGGGTGCCACGTGGTGCCCATGTCGAGCAGGTTGACGAAGAAGTCGGTGGTCAGCGTGCCCGGCCGGTCGGTGAGCACGCCGGTCGATGACCCGTCGAAGTTCGCGCCCATGGCGCGCATGCCGCCGACCAGCGCCGTCATCTCGGGCGCCGTCAGCGTCAGGAAGCACGCCTTGTCCACCAGTAGCTGCTCGGCGCGGCGAACGTGGCCCTTGGCCAGGTAGTTGCGGAAGCCGTCGGCCGTCGGCTCGAGCACCGCGAACGACGCCGCGTCGGTCTGCTCCTGCGAGGCATCGGTGCGGCCGGGCGTGAACGGAATCGTGACCGCCACGCCCGCGGCCTTCGCCGCATGCTCGACCGCCGCGCAGCCGGCCAGCACGATCATGTCGGCCATCGAGACCTGCTTCCCGCCGCCGGCCTGCGCCGCGTTGAACTCCTTGCGCACGGCCTCGAGCGCCGCAAGCACGCGAAGCAGCTGCGCGGGGTTGTTGGCTTCCCAGTCGCGCTGCGGCGCAAGCCGGATGCGCGCGCCGTTGGCGCCTCCGCGCTTGTCGGTGCCGCGGAACGTGGACGCCGACGCCCACGCCGTGGCCGCGAGCTGCGCCGCCGGCACGCCGGCGGCCAGCACCTTGGCCTTGAGCGCGGCGATGTCCTGCGCGTTCACGAGTTCGTGCGTCGCCGCAGGCACGGGGTCCTGCCAGATGAGCGCTTCCTTGGGCACCAGCGGTCCCAGGTAGCGCGCCACCGGGCCCATGTCGCGGTGCGTCAGCTTGAACCACGCGCGCGCGAACGCGTCGGCGAACTCGGCGGGATTCTGGTGGAAGCGGCGCGAGACCTCCTCGTACGCCGGGTCCATGCGGAGCGCGAGGTCGGTGGTGAGCATCACGGGGGAGTGCCGCTTCGACGGATCGTGCGCGTCGGCCACCGCGGTCGCCGCCGAGGCATCGGTCGGCACCCACTGGTGCGCGCCGGCTGGGCTCTTGGAGAGCCTCCACTCGTACCCGAAGAGCGTGTCGAAGTAGCCGTTGTCCCACTTCGTGGGGTTCGGCGTCCATGCGCCCTCGAGGCCGCTGGTGATGGTGTCGGCGCCGCTGCCCGTGCCGAAGCTGTTCTTCCAGCCGAGGCCCATCTCCTGGAGCGGCGCGCCCTCGGGTTCCGGGCCCACGTACTTCTGCGGGTTGGCCGCGCCGTGCGTCTTGCCGAAGGTGTGGCCGCCCGCGATCAGCGCGACGGTCTCCTCGTCGTTCATCGCCATGCGCGCGAAGGTCTCGCGGATGTCGCGCGCCGAGGCGAGCGGGTCGGGGTTGCCGCCCGGTCCCTCGGGGTTCACGTAGATCAGGCCCATCTGCACGGCGGCGAGCGGGCTCTCGAGGTTGCGGTCGCCGACGTAGCGGTCGTCGGCCAGCCAGCTGCGCTCGGCGCCCCAGTACACCTCGTCCGGCTCCCACTGGTCCGCGCGCCCGCCGCCGAAGCCGAAGGTCTTGAAGCCCATCGACTCGAGCGCCACGTTGCCGGTGAGGATCATCAGGTCGGCCCACGACAGCCTGCTGCCGTACTTCTTCTTGATGGGCCACAGCAGGCGCCGCGCCTTGTCGAGGTTTGCGTTGTCGGGCCAGCTGTTGAGCGGCGCGAAGCGCTGCATGCCGCCGCCGCCGCCGCCGCGCCCGTCGCTCACGCGGTACGTGCCGGCGCTGTGCCAGGCCATGCGGATGAAGAAGGGCCCGTAGTGGCCCCAGTCGGCCGGCCACCACGGCTGCGACTGCGTCATCAGCGCGCGCAGGTCGGCGCACACCGCGTGCAGGTCGAGTCCCTTGAACTCCTTCGCGTAGTCGAACGCGCCGCCCATCGGGTCCGACTGCGGCGAGTTCTGCCGCAGCACCTTCAGGTCAAGCTGCTCGGGCCACCACTCCTTGTTGGTGTTTCCCTTGGACATGTCCTTCTGGAATCCGCTGGCGAAGGGGCACTTGGTGGGAGTGGCGCTCATGGTCTGGTTCCTCGTCGTTGCCGCGCCGGAAGTCCGGCGGGGGCGACAAGCGTAGCCCCGGTCCGGGAGGGTTTCCACGGCGGGGAGGATTCCGCAAAAACGGGTCGCCCCGGGCGGGTGCCCGGGGCGACCGCGTTCAGTGCGATTTGCGGCTGCTTCAGCGGCCCTTGCCGCCGTCGTACAGCTTGATGTCGGCCTCGTCGAGGACACCGTCGCCGTTGATGTCCGCCACGGCAAGCTCGCCGAGCCCCATCTCGAGCAGCGCCCCGACCGTGATGGACACGATCGGCTGGGGCGGCTCGGCGAACCCGCTGCCGCACGGCGTGTCACCGCGGAGCCCGAAGTTCGCCAGGATGATGTTGCCGTCCGTCGCGTTGATCGAGCCGTCCGAGTTGAGGTCGGCATTCGGGTTGGTGGCCACGTACGCGCCCCAGTCGAGCACGTCGATCACCTCGTCGTTGATGACGTCGCCGAGCACCAGCGTCGCGCCTGCGGCAGTCCACGCGGTGCCGCCATCCGTCACCGTGACGCGGCGCCGGAGCGAACGGGTCGCGTCCTCGACGGTGGCACACGTGTAGGTTCCCACAGGCAGGTCGGTCACCGAGAACGAGGCGTTCCCGTTGCCGGCCACGCTCGCGTTGACGCTGCGAGAGAGGCCGCCGATCACGAGCGATACCGGCCGGATGGCTCCGGCGCCGCCGGGGCCGAACGGCGAGACCCACGATGCCGTGAAGTTCATCGTGTTGAGCGGAAGCACCGTGACGGTGGTGGTGGCGGTCGTGGCGTTGCCGCACGGGTCCTGCGCACGCCAGGTCACCGTGGTCGTGCCGACCGGGTAGAGCGCACTCAGCGTCGTCTGGCCGTCGGAACGCGTGAACGTGAGCGTGGTGGGGCTGCAGTCGTCCGACACCGTCGGAGGCGTGAGCGGGCACGCAGCGAAGCCGCCGCTGCCGGCATCGGCCTGGCGTGTCGCGTTGGCGGGAACGCCCGAGAGGACGGGCGCACCGTTGTCGACCACGAACGTGCTGGAGGGCACCAGCTGCGGGAAGATCGCTCCGCCCGTGCCATCGGTGAACTCGGTCGGGAGGTTGCCGTTGGGCAGGAATCCGACGCTGGTGCCAGCACCGTTGCAGGCGACTCCGACGGTGGTGAAGCGAAGCCGCGCGACGACCTTGGACTGCACGGGGGCGCCTGAGGAGCCCGGTGCGATCGACACGAGGATGAGGGCGGTGCCCGCCCCGGAGTTGATGTTGTAGAAGACCGTGAAGGGGCTGTCGCCAGACACGATGGGGTTGGTCGCCGCGGGCTGCAACTTGGACGGATCCCACGAGAGTGCGATCTGGCCGGCGTTCACGTTGGAAACCACGCCGCTCAGCGTCACGTCCATGGTGACCGTCGTGTTGAGCGGCGTGCAGGACTGCGCGTTGCTCGTGATGGTGAGCGCGGGCGATGCCGCGAGGTAGGTGAATCCTCCGGTGACGGTCGCCGCCCCGGCAGGGGTCACCACCCGCACGTCCTTCGCGCCCGCTGTCGAGGAGAACGGGGTGATCGCCGAGATCTGAGTCGTTGACAGCACGGTCAGGCCCGTCGCAGGCACGCCGCCGATTGTCACGCTCGTGGCCGAGTTGAGTCCGATTCCCGAGAGCACGACCTGGGTTCCGCCAAACTGGGTGCCCGAGTTGGGATTGATCGAGGAAATGAACGGCGGCGCGAGCACCGGGAGCAGGGTGTCGATGCCCCACTGGTTGGCGGTTCCGGAGATGCGGATGGACCGAACGGCCTGCGTGAAGATCGCCTGGCGGGACGTCCACTGGCTGTAGGGGCCGCTGGTGTTCGTCGGGATGGTCACGGTGCCGACCGGTGAACCGGTGCCGTCGGCGGTGGTGTAGCCCGCAACGGTCAGCGCGACGGCATTTGAACTCGAGAAAGTGACCCCAGCCCAGTTCGGGGTCGCGGACGTGGTCCGCAGCAGCATGCTGCCGGTTGTGGAATAGGCAATGTTGCTGTTCGGCGAACAGCATCCGTTCCAGGAAGTCAGCACGGTCGCGTCGGTGAAACGGATGCCGAGGTTCGTGCGGGTCACCCCGGTGGAACTGGTGCCGCCGGCATAGGCGTCGTTGACCTGGGAATTGTTCGCGAGGCCGACGAAGTCACAGGTGGTATCGACGGTCGGATCCCCGGACGGTGGCGTTCCGTCCTGCCCGCCTCCGGAGGCGATGCCGCCGAGCGCGGCCGGAACATCGCTGATGCCCTTCACCCCGATGCGACCGCCCTGAGCCATCACCGGACCGACAGCGACGCCAAACGTCGCGATTGCGACCAAGATTCCCTGGATCATTTCCTCGTCACCTCCGAGCGTCGCCGCGGCCACCCCCTTTCCGGCTGACACTGCGTCAGCCGCCCTCGGGACGTGTTCCATCGGCGATGTTTCGGCGAAAGTAGCGCAGCCCGCGACAGATGCACCAAGAAGCTGCCGGGATTGCCGACGATTTCACGAGTTCCATGCGTGCTGGATTCTGCAGAGAAGTACACGGTTCTCCCGCATATCTTCCTCATGCCGTCGCATGCCCCCGCCCACCCCCATCTTCGGCGCCGTCGAGGCAGGCGGAACCAAGTTCGCGTGCGCGGTCGGCCGCGGGCCGGGCGCGGGCATTCTGGCGCGCACGCAGTTCGCCACGGGGAGCGATCCATCGCGAGTGCTTGCGCAGGTGGCCGAGTGGCTCCGCGCGCAGGAGTCCGCGCACGGTGCGCTTGCGGCGATCGGCGTCGCGTCGTTCGGGCCCGTGGACCTCGACGAGCGCTCCCCGACGCACGGGTTCATCACCACCACGCCCAAGCCGGGCTGGCGCGGCACCGACGTGCTCGGTGCGTTCCGCCGCGCGTTCCCCGGGCGCCCGGTGGGCTTCGACACCGACGTCAACGGCGCGGCGCTCGGCGAGTGGCGCTGGGGCGCGGCGCGCGGCATCGATGACTTCGTGTACGTGACCGTCGGCACCGGGATCGGCGGCGGCGCGATGGTGCGCGGCCAGCTGGTGCACGGGCTGGTGCACCCCGAGATGGGCCACATCCCCATGCCGCCGATCGATGGCGACGCGTTCCCGGGCGCCTGCGCCATCCATGGCCGCTGCTGGGAGGGCCTGTGCGCGGGCCCCGCGATCGCGCTCCGCGCAGGGCGGCCCGCCGACGAGCTTGCCGCCGACGACCCCGCGTGGGAATTCACGATGCGCGCCATGGGCCAGGCGCTTGCGACCCTCACGCTCGTGCTCTCGCCGCGGCGCATCGTGGTCGGCGGCAGCGTCCGCAAGGCGGGCCGGCTCGGCGAGGCCGCGTTCTTCCGGGGCGTGCGTACGCACCTGCGCGAGGCGCTCGCCGGATACGTGGCATCTCCTGCGCTCCGGGACCCGGGCATCGATGGGTTCGTGGTGCCCCCGGAGCTCGGTGACGATGCCGGCGTCTGCGGCGCGTTTGTGCTCGCGGAGCAAGCGGCGGGGGATGCGCGGCGCCGGATGTCCTAGGCGCAGGATGTCCTAGGCGCCATCCCACGGATCGACGATTTCGACGCCCGTGTCGGCGAAGTGCCTCCGGTTTCGCGTGGCAAGGGTGCCGCGGCGCGCGGCGACGATTCCCGCGATCTGCACGTCGCGCATGTCGACCGGCCGTCCGTCCGACCGGTGTCGGGCGGCGATCTCCGCGGCGGCGGTCGCGGCGGCATCATCGAACTCAAGCACGCGCCCGCCGAGGTCGCCCGACACCATGGCCTCGAATCCACCTTGCAGGGCGGTTCGTCGCTTGCCGGCGGGCAGCGACCGGATCCCGTAACGCACCTCAAACAGCGTGATCGCCGTGGTCCACAGCGACTCCGCCGGCTGGCGATCAAGCCACTCGACCACCACCCGCTCGGGCCGCTCGCGCATGAGGGCTGACAGCACGTTGGTGTCGAGCACGATCATCGACCGAGGCTCGGGGGCTCGACGTGCGTTCCGCGCAGTTCCGCGATGTCGGCCTTCAGCCCGCATCCGCGGAAGCGCGCCGAAGCCTGGCTGCCGAAGCGCGCGGCGGGAGCGTGCCGTGGAGCCACCGCCGCACGGAGGATCTCGCGCACCTCTTCCTCCATGCTGCGGCCGTGGCGGTGCGCCAGGGCGCGGAGCCGGTCGCGCACCTCATCCTCGATGTTGCGGACGACGAACTGCGCCATGGCAGAATGATAGCATGATAGCAACATGAAGGAACATCGTAGGGCTGCATAGAGCGCGAATTGCTGGATTGGGCCTTTCCGCGCGCGTTCCCGCGTTCCTGCCGCCAGAACCCGCCAGCGCCTCACAAAGCGGAGGTGCGAATAACCTCCACGCCCCGTGATCCCCGTCCCCGACCCGCCGCCCCTCGATGTCCAGCGCGAGCTTGCCGCGATGCGCGCGGAGCTTGCGGCCATCCGCGCGCAGGAGCGCGACCGGTGGCTCGACGAGGCGCGCGCAGTCGGTGCGCGACATCGTGCGCGACGCGCTCTCCGACAGCGCGACGCGGGCGTCGTTCCTCTCCGCGGACTGGACGGCTGGCCTCTCCAGCGTCGACGGCACCGGCGTCTTCCTCCGCGCCAACGACGGCACCGCCAGCATCCAGCTGAACGGCATGGTGCAGACGCGCTTCGTGGCGGCCTCGGCGTACGGCACCAACACGAGCGGCGCCACCGGCACCAATTCCCGCTGGGGCTTCGAGACGAAGACCGTGTTCGTCACGCTCGCGGGAAACCTCGTCGACCCGTCGCTCACGTACGTCGCGGCCGTCGCATACACGGCGCAGTCGAACCGGTTCATCGACGGCCATCGGGTCCGACTGACGTCGAAGGTGGTCGTCCCCTTGGGCGGCGGCAACGTGAACGGCATCCGCAACATCGCGGGCGGCCTCGGCATCATGGCGGCCGACAACAACGCGAGCGTCATCGCGCAGCTGCAGGTGATGTTCTGAGCGCCAAGCGGATGTCGCCGCTCACGCCGCCGCAGGCGGCATGTCCGGGCGCGGCAGCCGGAGCCCGAGCAGGTGGTGCGGCAGCGTCGTCACCATGTAGAAGGCGATGCTCGCATCGGCGATGGTGCGCGCATCGGTGCCGCCCAGCCGCCAGCAGAGCACGGCCAGGCAGGCAGCCGTCGGCCACATCAGCGGAAGACTGAGGACATGCACCCGGAGCAGTCGAGCGCCGAGCGGCGTGAGCCCGGCGTTCCGCGCTCCGTGATCCATGATGGCGTGCGTGCAGGCCAGGCGGCGCGAGTGCCGGAACGCGTGCACGCAGAGGAAGAACGAGCCCACCGCGAAGAGCGGGTCCGCGAATGCCGCGACCGTCGCGACGAGCGCGTGCTCGACGAGGTCGAGCACGGCCTGCCGTGCATGCCCGGCGCGCGCGCGCGCGGCGGCGCTCAGGAGGGCGAGCAGGCCGCCCGTCACGGCACCGACGACGGCGAGCCGCTGCAGGGTTGCCAGATCCGGCTGCCATCCGGCGTCCCATGGTGAGAGCGCCGCGCCGATGCGCGCGAAGGGCGCCCACGCCTCGGCGGGGTGGAGTGCGAAGGCGGTCGAAAGCAGCAGCAGGCCGCGACCGAGCACGAGCCCCCAGCGCGCGACCGGCCCGTCGTCGTCCGCGCGCACGGCCGTCGCGTCCGCCATGCCGAAGTGGAACACGGTGAGTGCCAGGAAGAGCAGGGCGGACAGTCCTGGCTGCAAGGCGATCGCCGCGAGGCTTGCCGCCATCAGCGCGAGGTACCACGCGAACCCCCCGAGTCTTCCCACGATGCCGCCGCGAGGCGAAAGCCGCGCGGCCACTGCCCAGTCCGCGGCCCCGTGGGGCATGCCGAACGCCACGAGCGCCACCACGAACGGCCACGGTGCGGCCGCCGCGGTCGCAGCCGGCGCGACGATGCCGAGCGATGCCGCGCCCACCAGCATGGCCCACGGCAGCGCCCGCGGGCCGGAAACGACGCGCCCCGCCTTCGCCGCCGAGGCACCCACCCGTGACGGGTGGTCGCGCTCGGCGGCGATGGGCGGGGCGGAATTCAAGGGGTCAGTGACGATGGGTCAGGCGCGCTGCTCGCCGAGGCCCTTCACGCCCTGGTAGCAGACCAGGCCGAAGAAGACCTTGTTGATGACGTCCGCCACGTTGTAGCAGACCTCGCGCCAGCTCTCGCCGTTGCCGCCGTTGAGCGCCATGAGGAAGCCGATCGGGTAGATCACCCAACCGATCGTCACGAACAGGCGCATCGCCTTCAGGCTGGCCTGGATGCTCTCGGGAGCGGACGCCATGGACTCGGTCACCTTCGTGAACAGCATGTACACGATGTAGAGCCACGAGCCGCAGCTGACCACGTACCACGTCCACCACTGCTGGCTGCCGGTCGGGCTTTCCTCGGCGACCCACGCGGTCACGAGCATGACCAGCGACCAGAACACGAGGCCCTTGAAGAGCTCCGCGCCCTTCTTGCCGAGGTTCAGGAGGAGCGGGAACTCCATGACGAGCAGCGGCACCGTGATCAGCCAGTCGATGTAGCGGTAGGCCGTCGGGAACTGCTTGATGGTGGCGCCCTCGATGCGCGTGCCGTCCGCGTTGAACAGGCTGGCAACGCCCTCGAGGTAGATGCCGCTCATCCGCCAGTAGTGGAAGCACGCGACCGCGCAGATGATGCCGGCGACGGTCATCGCGGTCTGGTACTGGACCTGAACGGTCTTGCGCTGGAGCCAGAAGTACACGGCACCTGCGCCCATGGCCACCGTGGACAGCCAGAAGAGGTACATCGTCACCCCCTCCATGGTCAGCCCGGCGTTGAGGGCGCGCATCGTCGTCGACATGTCTGCAAGAAGTGGCGTCACGGGTCAGTCTCCTTCGGAGCCCCCGCATGGCCCTCCGAGGGACGTGCCGGGACGCCGGATCTGGGAGCGAACGCACTGCGTTCTTTGGTGGAATAGCCGAATAACTGCGGGGCGGATTCACATGGGGCCGGGAAAGTCGAGATTTCCGTGGCAAATCGCCCCGTTGGGCCAATTTGGAACCCCTACGGTCCCCGGGCACCTGCTCTCAGGCCGTCGAGGAGCATCGCGCCTCGGGCTGAGCCGTCCTCGACGAGGCGCCGAAGGTCCGCGCCGATGAGGTGGCAGGCGAGTCCGCTGTCGCAGAGCACGACCTTCGGGCTCTTCGCGAGCCGGGCGGACCGGGAGGATCGTGCTCAGCGCATCATCCTCCGACGATCCGCAGGTCCATCGGGGCAAGGTCAATCGGCTCTTCCGTGAGCCGCTTCTTCTTCACGCGAACCTCCATCGCTGCGGGAGGCCGTATTGAACGGAACGACTCTCAGCCAGTTTGGATCGGGAATCAGGCGGCCGGCCCGATGTTCAGCCCCGGGGCCGAGCGCGTGTTGGCGCCCGGATCACCCGAACTTCGTGTTCCGCAGCAGCATGTCCGACTCGTACAGCTTCACGATCTCCCAGTCCGGCAGCAGGTCGAGCAGGGCGGACCGGGTGGGCGCGCCCTCGTAGAGCTCGTCGTCGAAGCACTCGGTGTAGAGGAAGCGCGTGCGGGCGAGCGTCTCGCGCCCGCCGGCGACGAGGTCGGCCTCGGTGCCCTGCATGTCGGCCCACAGGAAGTCGACGGTGCCCGGCTCGTGCTTCTTCGACCACGTGTCGAGCGTCCGCACGTCGACCCGGATCGTCTTCGGGAACTTGCACCACGGCCACTTCTCGAGGTGCGACTTCGGCTTGCGGAGCGAACCGGACTGGTCCCACCCCTTCGGGTACATCGCCTTCACCGCCTCCGACGCGCCCGGGGGCAGGCCGTTGCTGACGTGGAACTCGGCCCGGCCGTTCTCGGCGCCGATCGCGATCTCGTGGAGGGTGACGCGGCGATCGGTCACGGTGCGCCGGAAGAAATCGATCGCCCGCGGGTCTGGCTCAAACGCATGGATGCGCGCGTTCGGGAAGGAGAACAGGAACAGCCGCGTGTGCTGGCCGCGGTTCGCGCCGACCTCGAGGATCAACCGTGCGTCGGTGCCGATCAGTTGCTGCAGCAGCGCGCTGTTCACCGGCTCGGTCGTGACGGGCGGGAGGGGGCGGTGCATGGCGCGAGTCTAGGTGCCGTGGCCTTCGCCAACGGAGTCGCATCGGTTTGCGCGTGCAACTCCCGCAGGCGCCACGCGAAGATCTCCAGCGTCAAGGACACGCGCCCCAGGCCGACAGCATCAGCCCGGGGCCGGCGCCCGTGATCGTGCCGTCGTGGTCCAGGTCCGTGGGGCAGGGGGTTTGATCCGGCGTTACGCCTTGGTAGCCTGACGCCGACCGGGGCCGGGCGGCTTCGGGGAGATAGCCCAACATGAAGACTCTGATCCAGGCGGCGGTGGTCACCCTCTTCGCGGCATCAACGGCGCAGGCGCAGCAGGCGGTGCAGTGGCGGGTGGAGGATGGGGGGAATGGGCATTGGTATCTCGGGGTGCGCACAGCGCAGCCACTGAGCTGGACGCAGGCTCGGAGTGCGACCGAGTCCGCGGGCGGTCACCTGGCCACGGCGATCGATGCGGCGGAGTTCGAGCGCATCAAGGCGATTGCGGGCGCGCCGGGCCTGTGGAGCGATCGGGTTGGGCCGTGGCTTGGCGGGTATCAGGACCGGACTTCACCCGAGTACTCCGAGCCTCGTGGCGGCTGGAGATGGGTAACGGGCGAAACGTGGTACGCGCAGTGGATCCCGGGTGAGCCCAACAACGCGCGAGGCGGTGAAGATTACCTGCACTTCATCAGTCTCAATTGTCCCGACCCACTTCCGACTCGCCACTGGAACGACTATCCGGATCAGTACTCGTTTGACTCCTGCACTCCCGTTCCATCGTCGTACATCATCGAATGGTCCGCCGACTGCAACAACGACGGCATCGTCGACTACGGCCAGATCCTGAGCGGGCAGTTCGATGACGTCAACCGCAACGGCATCCCCGACCGCGTCTGCGAGTGCCTCGGCGACCTCGACTCCGACGGCGCGATCACCGGCGCGGACCTCGGGCAGGTGCTCGCGGCGTGGGGCGCTGCCTCGTCGGGCGCACCCGCAGACCTCAACGCGGACGGCTCGATCGACGGCTTCGACCTTGCGTACCTGCTGGCCGGCTGGGGGCCGTGCGCCAACTGAGCGCCCGCCTCATCCGCCGACGATCCGCAGATCCATCGGCATCACGGTTGTGCTGCCCGGCAGCGGGGCGCTGCCGGCGAAGCGCACGCTGTCCCGGGTGGCAGCCACGGCAGCGGCGGGAGGCAGCCGCCTCTCGAGCACGAGCGTCAGGTAGGTGTAGTCCACGATCGCGCTGCCGGACCAGTCCGCGAATCGGCAGAACCCTGAGACGGGGAACCGGCACGCGCAGGGCTGCGCGGAGACGATGTCCTCCGGCACGGTGCCCGATGCGATGTTGCAGCCGCCGAAGTGGAGCAGCACGACGTTCGGTACGTCGCGAAGCGCGTGCGCAATCTCCGTGGCCGTGACCACGCCGCCCGGCACCGCGACGCCATCCCGCGTCCCGTGCGACGACACATAGATCACCGCGTCCTCGGGCAGGAAGGCGACCTCCCGCAGGTGCCGCAGGAAGTCCTCCCGGCCGAGCACGCGTCGATGCCGGAAGCGGACGTGAGGCATCCGCTTGAAGTAAGGCCTCAGCATGTCGCCAAACGAGTACTCCGGGTCGGCGAGGTGGTGTTCCCAGTGCGGCTCGAGCACCACGAGCCAGCGCTGGGCCAGTCTCGAGGCCATCCGCACGCCGTTCCATGGCACCGGGCTGTTGCTGCCCTGATCAGGCGGTGCCACGGTGTGCGAGCCCTCGAACCAGTCCAGGCCGGCGGCACGAAGCTGGGCCGTGAACATCGCACCCGTCGGCAACTGCGCGGACAGCCTGCATCGATCGCCTTCCACGGAGCCCGTCAGCTCGACGCACGAGCCGGGGCATTGGAGCAGGCCGCGCACTTCATTGCCGTCGCGCACCAGGCGAAGGGCGCCGCCGCTGGAGTCCCACAGTCCGTGGAACGGCCGGTTCGGCGGCAGTCGCCGGCCACTCCATCCGCCCGAGATGGACGTGCCGTTCGCGCGGTACGACCCATCGAACGACTTGCCGTCGGCGGAGAGCTCGAATGAACCGCTGCCTGCCTCGGCCCGCTCGCGGTACTCGAACTGCAGGCGCGCGCCGCTCGCCATTCCGCGGAGCTCGTTCCACCCCGATGCGCCGCCGTACCAGCCGCGGACCTCCTCGCCGTGCTGCTGCAGTTCCATCATGCCGAAAGACGTCTCCCAGCGTCCGGCGAAGCTCGCGCGCTGCGCGGGATCAAGCTCGAAGTCGCTCGATGCGGCATCGGTGCGTCCGCCCGCGCCCGGAACCAGGCGCTCCAGCATCCCTCCGAAGAGCTCGATCAGTGGATGAGGCATGGCGGCTCGGTGTCGAGGGCAGCGTACTCAGCACGCCACCGGTGCAGCGTCACCTCGGACACCCCCAGCGACCGCGCCACCTCGGCGATCGGCGTGCCCTTGGCCAGAGCTTCGTCAGCCTGCCTGAGCTTGGCGACCACCTCCTCGGGACGGTGACGCTTCCTGTTCGAGCGCATCAAGCGGAGACTCCTCTCGGCCCCTTGGGCCGCGAAAGTCTCTCGTAGCGGGTGGACCTGATCAGCGCACCCCTGTCATTGACACCAAAAGAAAGGGGCAGTCCGAAGGATCCGCCCCTTTCTTTAGGTATCAGGATGAACTTGCCCCTGTCGAATCACCCATTGGTCCGCAGGGCTCCCAGCCCGGGAGGCCGGGGCGTTCGCTTTGGACCGGCTGGCGACCCGACTTCGCGCGCGCCTCTTGAAGTAGTCAGGTCCGTACCGGGGCAAATGGTCTCAGGTCATTCGACGGCGCCGTGTAGCGGGCGTCTTCTTGGCCGGGCGCGAGACGGTTGCAGACCTGTGCG
>Ga0172367_10005982_pt1 | contig 14521 bp, 10 predicted proteins | sample Lak10m_FD_114542 | JGI IMG/M metagenome (GOLD analysis project Ga0172367, IMG submission 114542) | Freshwater microbial communities from Kabuno Bay, South-Kivu, Congo - kab_022012_10m | ecosystem: Environmental > Aquatic > Freshwater > Lake | place: Democratic Republic of the Congo: South-Kivu... | reverse complement strand
TCTAAGGTTCCCCCTTTAATTAAACCTTTGGCACGCAAACCGTCGATTTGTTCAGCAAGACCAAAGGTACGAGCAGGGGCAATTTCCTGAGCAAACCCCACTGGATTATCCCCCAGTTGTTGACCAGGACTCCAACTGTACCATTGATTACCAATGACTTGGGAATCAAAATCAATTCCATAGGTAAAGCGTGTTTCACCCGCCGGAAAAGCTGCAACAATGGCATCGCCCTGTTGAATTGAAATAGATTCTTCTAACCACACTAGGGGACGGGTTCCATTTTGAATCTGAGAACCTACCTCGGTGATTCCCTGTACCCATTCTTGGGCTGACCCATCTAATAAGGGAAGTTCATCACTGTTCACTTCAATGGACGCATTGTCAATTCCCATGCCAATTAAGGCTGCCAAAAGATGTTCAACTGTTTGTATCGTTACATTTCCCGATGCCAAACGGGTGGACAAGAGGGTTTGGGTAACCTGGTTCACCCCGGCAGAAATTCTGGGGAAATCAGGGAGATCAGATCGAATAAAGGTATATCCAGACCCCACGGGGGAAGGAGCAACCTGGACAGTAACGGGGTGTCCAGTGTGTAACCCTACCCCGTTACAGGTAAATGCAGCAGCCAGGGTTTGTTGAGGGAATGAGGATAGTTGACCGGATTCTTGAAACATAATGGCTGGAGTACGTTAGAAACGTTCCCCAATGCCAAATTGGATTCGACTATCCCCCAAATCGTTGATACCATAATCCAAGCGTAAAGAACCCAATGGAGTTTGGAGTCGTGCCCCAATTCCGTAACCAAAGCCCGTACCAGATTTGCTACGAATTCCCCCAGGGTTACCTGTCACAGCCTCTCCGGTTCCGAAATCTGTCCCAACATCCACAAAAACAGCACCACCGAGAATGGCAAAAATTGGAAAGCGATATTCAGCAGTAGCCTGGGCAAAGCTTTGTCCTGAACCAAGTTCTCCCTCACCCCAACCACGAACTGAATTAGTTCCTCCCAATGAAAACGCTTCATATCCAGGGAAGCCCCCCAAGATAGTACCTGCTTGGAAGTTGAACGCAAGGGCTTGATAACCTTCTGTTATTTTAAGGAAATTGATTGGAAAATAGTGGCTATAACTACCCCGTAACCGAGAAAATGAAGTTGCTCCCTCCCCGATGGGGATGGCTTGTTCCAGTCCAAACCTGAGGATCGAGCCACTGGTGGGACGTTTGGTATCATCTCGAAGATCCCTGACTAACCCTAAAAGGACAGAAACCAAGTCATCTTCGCCACTATTGCTGGCACTCAACAAATTACCACGCTGATCAAAGGGAGTTAAATTTCCTGCTCCGTCAGTCACATTAATCCGTTGATACTGTAATCCAATGGAACCCGCAAAGTTCCCAAGAATGTTCGGTCGGTTAAACGTAACCCCACCCCCTGTCCGCAGGATGCGGGGGCGATCGCCATTTGGCAAGAATACTGGAGTGGTACCACCATCATAATTGAGGGAAATGGTTTGTCGCCTGAACCCATTGACTGTGTATGAAGTTCGACTGGGGTCTCCAGCAATCCAAGGATCAGTAAAATTGACATCCAGCAAATATTCCCGCTCCCCAATTTGTATCTCTCCCCCCAGTTTCATGTTTCTACCAAGGAAGTTTTGTTCTTGATAACTAGCCGAACCAAATAACCCTCCCGCCGAACTATAACCAGCACCAGCAGCAATGGAACCCGTATTTCGTTCTACAACATTGACTACCACATCAACTTTCCGGGCATCTTGAGCTGGATTAAGGGAAAGACGCACATCTTCAAAAATCCCTAATTTAAAGACCTGCTGTAAATCCTTTTCTACTTGGGGACGATTAAATACATCTCCTGGTTTGGCTTGCATTTCCCGGGTAATAATATAAGGCTGAGTTCGTCCGGGGCTGCAATCACGGGGTTTACCATTTTTATCTAAAACCAACTCTCCTTTTGAGTCACGCAGTTCATTTTTACCCTCAGGATTGGGTTTACATTCGTTTCCGTCTTTATCATAAAAACGAATGTTCACTGACTCTATAACCCCTTCAGCCACCACCAGAGTCACAACTCCGTCATCTCCTACCTTCGGAGAATCCACAACTTGAGCGAGGACATATCCCTTATCCTGATACCACTTGTTTAGGTCTTGGATTGAGGACTGGAGTTGACGAAGATTTAAGGTCTTCCCATACTGAGGAGTGAAGATTTGATTGAGTACATCAGCAGGAATAACAGTAGTGCCTTCTGTTTTTACAACCGAAAGGACAGGATTAGATTTTACTTCAAATGTTACCCTTACCCCTAATGGGGTATCTTCAGGTAACGCTCTGACGTTGGTAAAAAAACCAGTGGCAAAAACTGCATTAATATCATCTTGCAGGAGGGAACGGGTGGTGGTACGACCAGGACGAGTCCGAATAGACCGATAAACGGTATCTTGCAATTCCCCATCAACTCCAGTGACCTTTACTTCTACTACCAATACCCTGGGCTCTGGTTCTGGAGGAGTGGTAACAGCCGGAGTAGGGGCAGGAGTTGGGGAAACTGGGGGTTGTGCAGTTGGGGTGCTGGAGGGAGGAGGTGGGGTTTGGCTCACAACCATTGGTGTGGATGAACCAGTGTAACTGGGGGATGGATTAGCCGACGCCGCATCAATTGAGTTTAAGGTTGATGTTACAGCGATGGCTGCCAACACAACGGGGGAAAATCGTAAGTCCTTCACATTCACCTCTGAATTTACCTCGACACACCAAATGAAGTCAAAATTAACGAAGGGTAGTCCTGAACAAGTAAAGATAAAAATTGGTTAGGGGGCTTTGCCCCTAGGACTCCTCTTAAATCCTTAGCTTTATTCCTACCAGCAATAAAAAATTTAATCTACAAAACCCCTCTGGTTTTAAACCTAAGGACAATTGTTGCCCCCAGTCTGGTAGTTAAATAATAATGATATTAGTTTACAGTGTAAATCAGTAAAATTCCGTTCTTTCAGAATTTCTCTTTTCACTATAAACAAATTCCCATCACCACACCCCTATCCTCATTTAATCTGGACAATAGTTAAAAATTTCCCTCAAAAACAGGGGGATTTTGAATCGGTGCTAATTCATCCAGAATCATAAACCTGACATGGTTGAGTGCTAAGTCCCCAATGGAAATGTCCAGTGGGAGTTCCTTCAGCAACATATCATTGGTCTTAACCCGTTCAAATGGGATTCCTTTTCCAATCTCGATGTGATACCAACATAGCCCCATAAAAAAACGGGAAGGGTAGGGTCCTTGTTCTAGAATATCATCAGGATTTGATTCCATGGGCATCCACCCGATACCGGGTAGGTAAAACTCCAACCAAACATGGTTGTAGTCGGGTTGTAGGGGAATCAACTGATAATCGGGGGTGGGTGGACATTTATACCGACCTACCGTTCGGCAGGGAATACCATTGAGTCGTGACAATGCTAATAATAGTCCCACATATTCCCCACAGGAGCCTATTCCTCTTTCCAAGACCACATCGGGGGTATCAATTCTAGGTTTAATTCCATAGGAAAGGCGATCATAAACAAAGTTACGAATTTTTAACATTTTCCGCAAAATATTTGTCTCAGTGCCAACGGCACGTTGAGCAGCAGCCCTGATTGTGGCGGTGTCCATTGCCAAGGTACCATCATCCAAGAGGTAGTCATTGAAATCCGCCGTTTCACCAGCTATTTTTTCTAGTTCTTCTGTCACCTCCCCTGGGTGGAAATGATACTTAATACTCCATACTTCCATCACTGCTTTCCATCCAAATAGTCGTCCCTCATGGGGAGTCAAAGCATTAAACCGAAATACTGCTACCCGTTGTCCGTTTTGCTCTTCCTCCGTAAACGGGAGACCGATAGGGTCTACCTGTAATACCCGTTGACGTGGAGTGTCTGAAGGCAGGGCAATTCGCCACTCCACATTGGTGAGACACACTGCATCTAGGGCGGATAATTCCTCCACATAGGACATTTCTAATCGATAGCCCGTCGATAAAGTGTGGGATGAATTTGGTTGGTACTGGAAATGAAGAGGGTGGATGAAGGTGCGATCGCGAACAGCTAATTCACGGGGATCATCGGCATTTGGATTATCGCGAATGTAGGCTTCTTCATTGGCATAGGAAATGTAAAGTAAACCCTGACCACCCCCGGGATGGGTGGTGAACGCTATACCGGTGGGATTAGGAAATGGGGTTAGTAAACTAAACTGAATATCACCCGTTGCTCGATCAACACAATAGACCGTTTGTTCAAGGGAATCCACCACCCATAATTCTTCATCCCGAATGGTAAGCCTCTCTACCCCCACCCCTGGAGACTGGAATCTGGTGATTAACTGCCGGGTTGCAGCATCGTAAACCAGGATGTGTCCAGATTTTTGACAGGACACATATAGGGTAGCATCCCAGATGGCAATACCGTCAGCCCCATAGGGAAGTTGGGTGAAGAGGAGAGGAGTGGGGGGAGGTAAGGACAGGACGGCATGGGAAGCCACCCCTTTGGGAGTGCCGGGTGCGGCGGCATTCTCCACAGAGATCCGCGCTGCCGTGGCTTCCGGGGTAAAGGAACGGTCAACGTGGGGAGGGGTATGCCAAGGATGGATAAGGGGGTTATCCACTCCATAAACACAGTCATGACGGGTAAACCAGAGCATCTCCCCTTGAATAGCTAATCCGGTTGCATCTCGGAAATAATCTAAGTGGTAGGGATTCAGGATTGTCGTATTGTGGGACTTTGGATCTACTTTGAGCAAATATCCCCGAATGGAGTCGATGGTTAGAAAAAACTCACCTGTCCAAACCAGCCCGTCAAGGGCATAGGTGCCAATGGGACGAAGGGTTTGCCGCCAGGAATGGATGACCTGACCATGGGGGGCAATCGGTGCAGATGGGGAAGGGGTGGGGGTGGGAACCCCAGGTGGGGTGGCACTGAATTGGGAAGACATGGTAGTTCACTCTTGGGGAAAATTGATTGTAATTGGAGTGGGAGGGCGGGAGTGTTACAAATAGTTCTAATTTTATAGTTCTAATTTTCATGGAAAACCCCCAGGTACAATAAAAAAACAAAAAGAATAAGGACTTAAAATTAGGGAATCTGATTCCCGTTGTAGAACTTAAACCCTATTAAAAATCATGGTTTTATTCAAACAATCCCTCATTGGTCTAAAAGCCGATCAATTCCGTCATCCCCTGGATCTCGAGGCAACTCGAACACTCAAACAAATTCCGGGGCTAGACTTGTTAATCCGTAGTTTACTTGGTTCAGCGGCGGAACAAATCTTTTATTTAGAAAATATTAGCTCTGGGATCTTAGTTGGTAAAAATCAACTACCCCAACTCCATGAATTATTGCAACAAGCCTCACTCATCTTGGATTTGGAACCCCCCCAGTTATATGTGCGTCAGCATCCATCCCCCAACGCTTATACATTCGCCATGCGGGGTAAAAAACCCTTTATGGTTATCCATACTGCCTTGCTTGAACTGCTCACCGAGGACGAAATTCAAGCGGTAATGGCCCATGAATTAGGACATCTGAAGTGCGATCATAGTGTGTATCTTACCCTAGCCAATCTTTTCGTGTTGGCAGCAGGAACATTACCCTTTTGGGGTGGAATCATTGCCCAAAGTTTACAAATTCAATTAATGGCGTGGATGCGGTGCGCTGAATTTACCTGCGATCGCGCCGCCCTTCTGGTCACCAGGGACCCCAAAATTGTTATATCCGTCTTAATGAAATTGGCTGGTGGGTCTCCGTCGTTTGTCAATCAATTAAATATCGATGCCTTTCTAGCCCAAGCTCGCACCTATGAAACTGCCAGCCAGAGTCAGTTAGCTGAAGTTCTCCAACAGGCACAAAATTTAAATCTAAGCCATCCTGTTCCTGTATTACGAGCACGGGAGATTGACCGATGGGCGGATAGCCAGGGGTATCAAACTTTAATCAGGGGTGGTGGGGTGTGAGGAGAAACCTCCAGAGGGAGTCGGAACCTGATAGGATGCTGATGGTTATTATATAGACAACCTTGATTAATCGATTTTATGCTTACCCCTTCACAACGGTTTATCCCTCTTCCCCTTAGGTCACAATGGCGGTGGCACTATTCTCCATGTATTGTTCCATTAGCTATTCTTTTTTTAATTACCTTTATTAACCTAGGATATGCCAGTCCCGCATGGGCAGGATTACCCCAAGGAAATGCCATCACCGATCCGAAAGCCCTATTGCGATATGCGCTACCCATTGATAATCCAACGGTTCGAAAACTGCAAGGAAATTTAGAAGATATATCGGTACAGTTACGTGGAAAACGGTGGTCGGCTATCAAACAGGACTTAAAACAGGCAACAGACTTATGCGTCAAAGATGAATCGAAGGTATTGGCAAGTATTGGACCCAACCAGCAAACCCAAGCCCGTCAACAACTGAGTGCCTTACAAACTGCTATCTCCGCCATAGGGCAGGCTGTTGAGACTAAAAATAAGGAGGTGGTGCGTGCCACTCGTCTCCAGGCATTGGATATTGTTGGGGACTTGGAAGAAATGATGGTAGAGAAACAACCCTTCTCAGTACCGGCTATTTATGCAAATTTACCCCAATTACATGGGCGTGCCACTGTGGAAATAACTACCAGCAAGGGGGTAATGACAGCCGTGGTGGATGGTTATAATGCTCCAGTCACGGCTGGCAATTTCATAGACTTGGTGCAACGGGGGTTTTATAATGGCTTACCCTTTACTCGTGCTGAAGAGTCCTATGTTCTTCAAGCCGGAGACCCCCCAGGACCTGAGGTTGGATTCGTAGACCCCCAAACCCAACAATACCGATCTATTCCCATGGAAATTTTTGTGAAGGGAGATGACACACCTATCTATAATCAAACCTTTGAAGAATTAGGACGTTATTTAGACAAACCAATCCTGCCTTTTTCGGCTTTTGGAACCTTGGGTATGGCTCGTCCTGCCGATGAACCGGGGGGAGGCTCGTCCCAGTTTTTCTTTTTCCTATTTGAACCAGAACTCACCCCCGCTGGATTAAATTTACTCGATGGACGGTATGCAGTATTTGGTTATGTCACGGAAAACCGGGAGGTGTTAGACCAAATCCGCCAAGGTGATACCATTGAAACAATCAAGGTACTCTCAGGTCTAGAAAACCTAGTGATACCCAAGACTTAGGAAAAATCAGAGGAGGTCTGTGGTGGTGAACGGGGTTATAATTTTCCTTGGTGTACTGCTGGTAGCTTATGGGCTAGGTTCTTTTCCGACGGGTTATTTAATTGGTATATGGCTCAAAGGAATTGATATTCGTCTGGTGGGTTCTGGCTCCACCGGGGCAACCAATGTTCTTCGTACCTTGGGAAGAGGACCCGGATTATTGGTGTTCATCATTGATTTGGGAAAGGGAATAGGGGCGATCGCCCTAGCCCGTTCCGTTGATCACCTGCCGTTCACCCCACCATCTGTGGATATTCCTTCATTAATTGCCCTCAGTGGGTTTTTAGCCTTAGTTGGTCATAGTAAATCTGTTTGGCTTGGTTTTACAGGTGGTAAATCCGTGGCCACCAGCTTAGGTATTCTATTGGCAATGAATTGGGTGGTGGCATTGGCTGCGGTAGCGGTATTTACTGGGGTGGTTGGGGTGACTCGCATAGTATCCATCAGTTCCATTAGTGGTGCCATTGCAGTTGTCATTGCCATGGTAGTACTGAATGAACCCATTCCCTATCAACTATTCGCAGTAATTGGAGGAACCTATGTTATTTGGTGCCATCGATCCAACCTAAAACGGCTACTAAAGGGAACAGAACCCAAACTAGGGCAACAAGTAACCACCCCTCCCCACTAGAGTTACTTTTTAGATGGTTGTTTAGTCTTTCTGGCAATTTCTTTTTCTTTTTGTTTAGCCCGTTTAGCAGCAATCTTGGCAACTTTTTCTGCTGCCACGGCTTTGGATTGGGTTTCGGCTTTTTCCTCGGCTAGCTTGTCTAGGTAGTAATGGTAATCTCCACGATACAGACGAAGTTCTCCATTCCGTATTTCTACAATTTTATTGGCTATTTGAGAAATAAAATATCGATCATGGGAAATTACCACCACAGTGCCATCGTAATGGCGAATGGCTTCTTCTAACATTTCCTTGGCTGGAATATCTAAATGATTAGTCGGTTCATCCAAAATTAATAAATTAGCGGGTTGGAGCAGCATTTTTGCCAGAGCCAGCCGGGCTTTCTCCCCACCACTTAGGGATGTTACCAACTTGGCAACGGTTTCACCACTGAATAGAAAACGACCTAATAAGGAACGAACCTCTTCGTTGGTCCATTTCGGAACTTCATCATGGATTGTATCCAGCACGGTTTTACTTAACTCTAACGCTTCTGCTTGATTTTGTTCAAAGTAACCTGGGATTACGTTATGGTCTCCAAGTTTAATTGTTCCTTCCGTAGGTTGTTCCATGCCCATGATCAGATGCAGTAAGGTGGATTTACCTGCTCCATTGGGTCCTAAAAAAGCAACCCGATCCCCCCGTTCGATTAATAATTCAGCTCCTAAGAAGAGAATTTTGTCACCGTAGGTATGGGTTAGGTTGTCAATGACAACAACTTCCCGTCCACTGCGGGGAGCGGGGGGGAAACGAAATTTAAGACTGCGTACATCCCCAGTTGGTGCTTCAATCCGTTCAATTTTTTCTAGTTGCTTCTCCCGACTCTTTGCTTGGGTGCTACGGGTGGCACTGGCTCGGAAACGATCAACGAAAGTTTGTTGTTTTTCCAATTCTTTTTGCTGTCGTTCGTAGGAACTTAACTGGGAATCCCGTTGTTCCTCCTTTTGTTGCAGGTAGGCGGAATAATTTCCCAGGTAGGTGGTGGATACACCCCTCTCAGTTTCGACAATTTGGGTGCATAGCCGATCTAAAAACTCCCGGTCGTGGGAAATGATGACCATGGGGGTTGTTGAATTCTTGAGATAGGTCTCTAACCACTGGATGGTTTCTAAATCTAAATGGTTGGTTGGTTCATCTAACAGTAACAAATCTGGTTTTTGTAGTAGGATTTTCCCCAAGCTCATACGCATTTGCCAACCCCCACTGAAGGAACTCACCAGGCGATCGCCATCATCTGGTTCAAATCCTAATTCAGGTAGTATTTTTTCAATACGAGCATCTAAGCCATACCCATTCATGGATTCAAACTGACGTTGGAGATGATCCATTTGGTTCAAAACCTGATCTAAATACTCTCCGCTGGCAGTTTCCAAATCCAAATGAATTTGATGTAATGATTGATATACCGTGTTTGCCTCGCCAAAAGCACACCAAAATTCTTCCCGCACCGTTCGACAAGGATCAACTTCAAATTCTTGAGTGAGGTAGGCAATATGTAAACTGGCAGGGCGAATGATGTGTCCAGCAGTGGGTTCAATTTCACCGGCAATGATCTTTAATTGGGTGGATTTACCTGCCCCATTAACCCCAACAAGACCAATGCGATCGCCGGATTTTACCTCCCAGTTAATATCCTTAAGCACCTCTCCAGTGGGATAAATTTTGCTGATATGCTCTAAGCGCAACATAGTTTTTTAAGGATATGGGGAAGAGTAGACAGAATGGGAGTGAAAAAAATTAATCTTAATCTAATGGTACTACGAGGTAAACCAGGAGTGTTAAGGAATCTTACCCTCTGATGATTAAATGGAATTTTATACTATGATAACGATGGTTGGCTCTCCTGAAATTTGGGTATCAATAATATACCTAGATATCAATTAAATCCTGAAACGTGAAGTTTATGGATGGTCTATTGTTATCCACACCATAAACCTAGGCGAGTCTTTTGTTTATCCCCACAACCAGTAGAGAAGACATGGTAAACACCCTCGAAAAGGCGTCCTTTGATCAACTCCGTCCTGGAATTAAAGTTCCAGTTAAAGAAACCATTCTGACCCCTCGATTTTACACCACGGATTTTGAGGCAATGGCAAGGATGGACATATCAGAAAATGAAGCTGAGTTAAAGGCTATTCTGGATGAATTCCGGGTCGATTATAATCGTCATCATTTTGTCAGGGACGAAGAATTCAACCAATCCTGGGAACACATCGATGGTCAGACCCGCCAACTATTCATTGAATTCTTAGAACGGTCTTGTACAGCAGAATTCTCTGGCTTTCTTTTATATAAAGAGCTAAGCCGCAAGTTAAAAAATCGTAGCCCTATTCTGGCTGAGTGTTTCAACCTCATGTCTCGAGATGAAGCACGTCATGCCGGTTTTCTGAATAAAGCGATGTCTGACTTTAAGTTATCCTTAGACTTAGGCTTTTTAACCCAGTATCGAAGTTATACCTACTTTGAACCGGAATTTATTTTTTATGCCACGTATCTTTCTGAAAAGATTGGCTATTGGCGTTACATTACCATCTATCGACACCTTGAGTCCCATCCAGAAAATCGCATTTATCCCATTTTCCGTTTCTTTGAAAACTGGTGTCAAGATGAAAACCGCCATGGCGACTTTTTTGATGCCATTATGCGAACCCAACCGCAAATGTTGAATCGTCCCCGCACCCTTTTAGACAAAATCAAGGAAATCCCCTTGTCATTTTCTGCTAAGGCATGGCAACGGTTTTTGATGGTGTGCCTAGTATCGCCGAAAACTTGGAGTAAGTTTTTCCTTCTGTCAGTGTTTGCCACTATGTATCTCAATGACATCCAACGAAAAGACTTTTATGCCGCCATTGGGTTAGATGCCCGTGAATATGATATTCAGGTGATTAAAAAAACCAATGAAACTGCTGGACGGGTTTTTCCAGTCATTTTAGATGTTGATAATCCTGAGTTTTACCGTCGCCTTGATCATTGTATCCAAAACAATCAACAGTTAACTCTTATTGCAAATTCCTCCAATTCTGCCCCAGTTAAGTTTTTCCGTAAACTACCTTTTTATTGGTCAAACTTTACTCAATTGTTGAATTTATTCCGGATGAAGGCGATTGATGTGACACCTCAACAAGGTCTGGTTCATTAAATAAACCTCCGTTGCCAAAAGATGGCAGTTCTATGAAAATTCCAAACATGGGTTAGGGAGTTGCCTAACCCATGTTTGGCTTTCACTATCCAAAACTCAAAACCATTTCCCAGTGAGAGTCACTGACCCTAGTATGAAGTTCTATCATTGTTCTGACTTAAGTCCATTAAAAATCAGGGTTGGTTTTTCGGGCAGAGGCAAATGTTGGTCTATTTGGGTCTGGTTGATTTTAATTTCTTTTCTTTTTTTGTCCCCCTCTCCTTGTTTTGCTGGAATTAATGATGATCATTTTGATGGTAATATCTTTGCCCTCTACGCGGGTAATGGTTCCCTAATTCCTCCCAAAGTTTCTTTATCTGATTCGTTACGGCTTCAAAAACCAGCACTATTGGTATTTTACTTAGATGATAGTCGAGATTGCAAACTCTATTCAGAGGTCGTCTCCAACCTACAGTCTTACTATGGACGCGTCACTGACTTTATTCCCTTAAATATAGATTCCCTTCCTCTTTCCCCATCTCCAGAGTTATCAGACCCTAGTCACTACTTTCGAGGAAAGGTACCCCAAACTGTTTTAATTGACCAGTCTGGAAAGGTGGTTTTGGATAGTATTGGCAATGTACCTTTTGATGGGGTAGATGCCCAATTTCGTCGAGTATTTGGTTTGCCACCGTTTGAATTTAGAATTGCCCATTAGCACCGGTGAATTTATAGTAAAATGAGGGTATAAAGTTTAATAAAAGAGAAATGGAACACCCTTTACAACCTACAATCATAATCACTGGAGCATCATCGGGTGTAGGTTTGTATACAGCCAGCGCTTTAATCCATCGAGGTTACCATGTGATCATGGCTTGTCGGGATGTGGGCAAAGGGGGGGATGCCGCCCAAAGATTAGGGTTCTCCCAGGATTTATTTAGCCTGATGCAAGTTGATTTGGGTTCCCTAGAAAGTACTAGGTGTTTTGCCCAGGAAGTGGTCGCAAGTGGGCGACCGTTGCAAGGGCTACTGTGTAATGCTGCAATTTATATGCCGTTACTAAAAGAACCCCTTCGCAGTGCTGAAGGATATGAGTTGACCATGGCTACCAATCACCTTGGCCACTTTTTATTGTGTCACTTATTATTACCAGAACTACAAAAATCCCCAGTTCATGACCGTAGAGTCGTGATTTTAGGAACCGTTACCCATAATCCAGATGAGCCAGGGGGTAAAGTTTATCCCCGTCCTGATTTAGGTAATTGTGAAGGGTTTGCAATGGGCTTTCAAGAACCTATCTCCATGGCGAATGGCAAAAAATTTGAACCCGTGAAAGCATATAAGGATAGCAAAGTTTGTAATGTGTTAACCATGCGTGAACTCCATCGTCGCTATCATGAGTCCACAGGAATCACTTTCATGTCCCTCTATCCTGGTTGTGTTGCAGAAACCCCGTTGTTTCGTAATCATTATCCCTTATTCCGGAAGTTATTTCCTCTTTTTCAAAAATACATTACCAAAGGATATGTGTCCCAAGAACTAGCAGGGGAAAGAGTCGCTGATGTGTTGGTTAGTCCAGACTTTCAACACTCTGGTGCCTACTGGAGTTGGGGCAATATCAACAGTCAAGGTCGTCAACCCTTTATTCAACGGGTTTCATCCCAAGCACGGGATGATGAAAGGGCATCAGTTGTTTGGGATTTCAGCGCAAAATTAGTGGGTATTGCTTAATGGATGATTCCAATCTGGGGTGTCACCATGGTATTTCAAGTCACAACAGAGTAGGTTTTGGATGAGGTGTCGTTATGTTGTCTGCATTGATTTTATTGGGTGCACTGGTGATTTTAGGGGTTGGGTTTGTCCGTGCCCGTCCATTTGGTAAGTTGGGAATTTTGGCATGGCTCCAATCGGTTGTATTGATGGCACCTTGGTTAGGGTTCTTAGGGTTGTTATCCGCTGGAATTTACCTCAACTTTATCAGTATTTTATTCTTGTTTTTAATTTCCACTGGTTTCTATATTTTCCTCGGTCGCCAGTTGCGAATTGCCAGCCAAGACCCAATGTTGGCACAACAATTGGCAGCGATGCGTTCAACTTCCCTCATTAAAGAGGTTATACCCCCTCCACTGGGAAAAAGAACCATGGAAGGAACCCCCTTACCCTCAAAAGATTCCCCTCCAGACCTTTCCCCTATGCCCCCTGATGACCTGAAGCTCATCAAAGGTATTTTCGGAATTGAAACGTTCTATGCCACCGAAACAGTTCCCTTTCAAGATGGGGTAATTTTCAATGGCAATTTACGGGGGGATGGGGCATTGGTTCACAGTCGTTTGAGTCGAAACTTGCAAGAACGTGTGGGCGATCGCTACCGATTATTTCTAGTAGAGAATCCCGACGGCAAACCAGTGGTGGTGGTGCTCCCCCGAAGTAATGAACCAAAGGTATCAAACCTAACTCAAAAACTAATTGCTCTTTTGTTATTTATTGCTACCTTGTCCACTTGTTTAATCCGGGGGGGTATCCAATCAGGGTTTAACTTAGTGGTTGATTGGCAGCGGGTTTCAGAGGCGTTACCCATTACCATCGGATTACTGGTTGTACTAATGAGCCACGAATTGGGGCATTGGTGGGTAGCCAGGCACCATCAAGTTCGCCTGAGTTGGCCCTTTTTCCTCCCCACCTGGGAAATTGGCTCCTTTGGTGCAATTACCCGATTTGAATCCATCCTTCCCAACCGTTCAGTCCTATTTGATATTTCCATTGCTGGACCATTGTGTGGCGGATTGGTATCCATAACCATGCTAATTATTGGATTATTTTTATCCCGAGGTGAAGCACCCATTCAAGTACCATCGGCAATTTTTGAAGGTTCGTTGTTGGTCAGTGCCTTAGCTAAAACCATCTTGGGTGAATCTTTGCAGGAAGGAACCATTACCATCCATCCTTTAACAATTATCGGTTGGGTAGGATTAGTGATTACTGCTCTTAACGTTATGCCAGCCGGACAGTTAGATGGCGGACGAATTATTCAGGCTATTTATGGACGGAAAATGGCTGGTCGCACCAGCTTTGCTACGTTAATCATTCTCGGATTGGGGGCATTATTTAATGCTTTAGCATTGTATTGGGCGGTGGTGATACTAGTCTTACAACAAGGACAGGAACGACCCAGCCTAAATGATATTACGGAACCGGATGACTCCCGGGCTGCATTAGCACTTTTGATGTTATTCATCATGGTTATTACCCTACTCCCGTTAACTCCGGTTTTAGCCGGACGTTTAGGAATTGGAGGATAGATCAGTCGTTTATATGGCTAGGGAAGGATTTGAACCTAGCGAATGCATAAACCTGAAAAGTTTTCTAGTCAATTAGTGTTTGTTGAACCCATATCCCTTATTTCTTCAACTTGCTTAAACTGTTGGAAACAGTGTCACAAAATACAGCGAAAAAAATTATATTGGGACTGGG
>Ga0172367_10005981_pt1 | contig 14521 bp, 11 predicted proteins | sample Lak10m_FD_114542 | JGI IMG/M metagenome (GOLD analysis project Ga0172367, IMG submission 114542) | Freshwater microbial communities from Kabuno Bay, South-Kivu, Congo - kab_022012_10m | ecosystem: Environmental > Aquatic > Freshwater > Lake | place: Democratic Republic of the Congo: South-Kivu... | reverse complement strand
CCTATTACAATATCAAATCCCTCAGTTACTCCAAACATCCATTCTGGATCGAACCAATCGGTTGCTTTATGTGAAAATGGTTTCCAATTAGCTATTTTATCAGCTAAATCTCCTTTTATGTGTTGATTTCTCATAGCATTAGATAAGGATTCTTTAATTTCCGCAATATTGATTCTGATATCTTTTTTTTCATCTCCATGTGAACTAAAGAATTGCCCAAAATATATTTTTAACTTTTTGATATATTGAGTTTCTAATCCAGAAGCTTCCCAAGTCCACCCTTTGGGTAAACTGATTAAGGTATTAGCTGAGACAAATTTGAAGTCTAGGTTTGGGAGTGCTTGTATTCCTCTATCTTTTTTATCTGAATCGATTGATTGGTCTACAATGAGAGATAAGAAGAATCGTAATCGAGATATTTCTACTGCTGATTCTTGTATATCTACTCCGAATATACTTCTTTGTATAACTCCAAGTTTTCGTATATAGTCTATGGCGGTATTTGCTCTAATTTCATTTCGCATTGTTTCATCTGAAATTGTAGCGAGCATAATATCAAGCCAGAGACTATTATCTGAATCTATATTTTTGAGTATGATAAGAATTTGTTGTAATATTCCCATTGGATAGGCTCCTGAACCACAAGCTGGGTCTAAAATTTTGAGTTCATCGAGGGCTTGTATGATGGATAATATTTCTTGTTGTTTTAACTGAACTTCAGCTCCTTCATAGCATAATTCTTCTAGGATTGATTGTTTGATATCTGTCTTATCCTCTAGATATTGTAATAATGTTTGCCTGACCATATATTCTACTATGGATCGAGGGGTATAAAAGCTTCCTGTGGATTTGCGGGCGGTTTCTCCTGTTTCTGGGTTTATTTCTCCGAGGAGATTTTCAAAAATTCTTCCGAGCATTTCTGGATCGACGGAGACTTCAATATCTGAAGCACTATTCTCATCTATAGTGAAATTATATTGTTCTAATATACTAAATAAATCAGTAAATAGTCCGTCATCTATTCGTAGCGTATTGTGATATTCTGAATATCCTGTCATCATATCTACTTCATAATAATCCTCAAGTAGTGGCTCGAATAATCCTCCATTGAGATAGGGGATATTATCTACATATTCTTGAATTTTCTCTAATACAACGGCGTCTCGTTTTTTCTTATTAAGTATTTCAAAGAATACTTTTTCTAATATGTGATGATAATAATCTGGATACTGTTGTACTGCTTTATTGGATATAAGTTCATCTGGAATAAGTCCTTTACCTTGTGTATCTTTTTTGAATTTAAGAAACCATACAAAAACTATTCTTCCGATTAATCTAACGGCGAAATCTTGATAGAGTTTATGATTTGTTTCTGGATCGGCTGAGGGTAGGGTAAATAATGTCTCATAGTCTTTTTTGGCTGTCTTTGCTCCAACTAATTTATGGAACCAATTGGCTATTGAGCGATAAAATTCTTCATTTACTTTTTCTACGGAGAAGGCTTCGACTATCTGTTCTAAACTATCATATTGTAATGGGGCTATACGATTGAGGAAGGTGGTATTGGGCTGAGTATTATCTACAAAATAGGTATAGCGTTTATAGGTATTGAATGCTCTTTTATTCTCTTGTATGGTATTGAATATTAAGCTGTATCGAAAATTGCACTCGGTATCATAGAATAAGAATATTCCATAATCAAAATATCTTTCATTTTCTTTGAGTAATGTTTTGGCAAGGTCATACTGTGATTTTTTACCTGATTTCTCTGATAAATTATCATTGACTTGAACACTGATAAAGCCTAATCTCTTAGAATTTTCTAGAGACTTGATGGCATGTAGTTCTGGTTTTGAGAATAAAGCATCGAGGTTGCTGTATATGAGATGATTATTTGCTGAATTTATCCCTTGAAAATCTCTAAGATAATTATCAAATGCATCTAATATATCATCTTCTGTTTTTGCATCTATGATTGCTTGTAATTGGTCTCTCATATTCTAGGTTATTATCTCTAATATTCTCATTTTTATCCTATATTGTCAATTTGATATTTTATGCATTCTATCGACAAAAATTGTCGTTAGAATTTTATACCCCCTTATATTGGCTTATTTATAAGTATTTTCTATCGACAAAAATTGTCGTTAGATTGTCGTTAGAAATTATTCTTCTAAAAACTTAGGGCTGAGATAATATCTTGTGTATTTCTTTTCTCCTTCTTTGAAGATAATATCATTATCAACTAACATAGCAATTTCATATCTTGCTCTTCTATCATCACCTTTCTTTTCCATATTATTGAGCTTACAGTATTCAGAGTTTGATAGTCCTTTTGATGGATTATGTTTTAATTCTAGAAGAGCTACTAATTGTGTATCTTTTAATTTATATTTTTTCCTAAATTGAGCTAACCAATTATGATCATTTTCCTGCACAAATGCTGATGTAAATAATGTTGTTTTGAATATTTCTCCAATATTTTCAAATTTTGGCATAGGTAGTCCTGAATCTTTGGTTGCATTTAATATAGTTCGTATTCCTCTACCTCTTGTCTCTGTTATATTATAATCTCTAAGGAACTTAATCAATAAAGGGTTTCTAGATTGTGGTGTTGCATTATCTATATTCTCTATTGGTACGAGACTTCTCCCAGGATTTGCAAATTCTACTCTATCAGAATAAATGTCTATCTGTATTCTTGCGGTACGATTCGTATAATCTCTATGTGCGATTGCATTTGCTAAAGCTTCACGAATTGCTATTTCGGGTAGGGCTAAATACTCTTTTCGTTTTAATTCTGTACTAATTGTACTATGTACTGGGAGTTTGGATATAATAAATTTAAGGGCATTATCAAATTGCTCAAGAACTGTTCCATTAAACTCTCTATCATCAAGACTAACTTCCTCAATATTTTCTGATACTTTAGATACTCCTCTATATTGAGTTACTACAATATTGAAGGTAGGAGACCCTATCTCTTGTAATGCTTCTTGTTTTGAAAATACTAATAATCCCAATAATGTGGGTTTATTATCTTTAATTACCTGCATTTTAGTAAGAATTTGATTCGGGGTAAAGTCTTGATATATATCATATCTTTTTTTATTAACTACTTTGATATAATCTAATACTTTTATATTATCTATAGATTCTTCTATTGAGTTATCTAACATTTTTAATTCTGCTCCTCCTTCATTTGCTAATGCAAATCTACGAATATGATCATCTGTGATTTGAGCATTGGTAGTCCCCGCTCTAATTCTTGCTCCTTGAGGAATACCTCTCTTTTTAGAATATACTGGTCTATGATATGTAGGAGCTGGAGGTATATGAATTTGTATTATAGAATCTTTTGTTACCTTCACATCAGGGATAATCTCCACATTAAATAATGATTTACATATACTATATATACTCTGTTGTAAGGTGTCTAAGTATTGGTGTTCAATACCATGAACGACTCCTTTTTCATCTATACCTAAATAGATAGTACCTCCGTCTAAATTAGAAAAACCTGAAATAGTTTCCCATAAAGCGTCTGGCAACTTATCTTTTGTGATAAGTTTAAACTCAACGGTATCTGTTTCTATATTAGGATATAAAGTATTCATTATAGTTTCTGATTCTCTATTGCAATTATAATGTCTACGGATAATTTATCTAGGTCATTTTTTGTATCTTGTAAATATTTATCTCCTAATTTGGCTCTTAGGTCTTGTAATAGTTCTATGAGTGATTCTAGATTTTTAGTTTTGGTAATTCGTCTAGCGGTCTCGTTTGCTAATGTTCCAAATGAGACTAAGTCTTCTCTAAGTTCATAGGTGAATTCCTCTAAATCTTTTGGTATTTGGAATGAGTCTAGATATTTCTCTAAGATTATTGTGGCTTCACTTTGTACGGTTTTACCTTGACTCCTTCCTGATTTTTTGGGAATAAATCTCTTTTGTAGGGTTGGATATTGATTCCAAAAATTATTGGATAATTTGATTTGTTTATCTGTGTACTCAGCTCGTATATCGTCTACAATATTCTCTAATAATGGGTCTTGTATATCTGTTTCTGGTTGATAATTGATTGACCTTACTTGAAAAGCTTTGCCTTTTCTGAGGAAGACATATAGCATATCTTTGTCTGAAGTTTTGGCGACTTTGATTCTATCTGGAAGTCTGGTGATTTTTTGATATAATTCTGGGTGTTTATCTTTGAATGCAAAAAATTCTTTTCTAACTTGTGTGAGAAAACTTTCACTTTCTTCTGTTTCTGGATTAGATGTAAGTCTGGTGTATAGTCCGGCTGGAGTTGGTTCCTCATCTATATCAAAGATTTTGGCATCTTCTCCGAGTATTGTATGTATCATAAACATTTTATTGGTGGCGATTTCTTTACTCTTGAGAATATTATTACCTCTATCTGTTGGGAAATAATTATAAATATAAAGATCATCAAATACTTTTGCACTCATTCGATTGATTCTTCCGACTCTTTGGATTACTCGGGTTGGATTCCAAGGGATATCATAATTAATCACTATTCCTGCTCTATTGAGATTGAATCCTTCGGATATTCTATCTGTACCTAGAATAATGTCATAGTTGTTTTCTTGTTTGTCTTGTTCTACTGAGGCATCGAAATTATATTTGATTTTATTGATTGAGTCATCATTAATTCCTTTATTTATGGTGAGCACTCTGTTTGGAAATGTTTTATCTAAGAGTGGTTTTATATGATTTAGGGTATCTAAAAACTCTGTGAATATTACAATTTTACGATGTGGCTCTTTGTTCAAAGATTCTTGAATTGATTCGATTAATTTTTTTGCTTTGGGATCATTTTCAACTATTTGTAGCTCTAATGCTTCAATTTCTTCTTTAATTGTATTAAGTAGTTTCAAATCGGCAAAAATATTGTCTTTAAAATCATTTTTTTGTGAAAAGGATTTACTATTTAAATCATACACAGATTTTTTGGTTTTAATACCATCACTATTTTGAGCTGCCTCTGCTTTTAGTCTTTCTATTTCTAATCTAATCTCATCAAAATCTAAATCGTCCTGATATTGTTCAAATAGTTCTCGTGCAAAAATATAATGTCCTGTTTCTTCTGTTACTTGATAGGCAAATTCATATATTTTAATAATGTTGAGTATGCTTTGATAAAATGAACCGAAGGAACTTTCAAATCTTTTGACGAGATGTCTGACCATAAAATCAAAGAGATTCTGTTGCGATTGAAATTCAAAGTTTTCTGCAAGTCCTGAAATCTTATCTAATTGTTTTTTATAATTACCTTGCTCATATAAAGATGGTCTATATATAGCTCCTGTAAACTGTCCTTCTTTTCCAAAATATTGCTGTATGACTTTATCATAAAACTCAGATTGCTTTTGGTCTAATTCGAATAATTGTGTTTTAGGGTCTTTGACTTCCGATAATGCTGGAATATCTTTTTTATAAACTGGATCTTGCTCTAAATCTTTTCTATTGCGTCGTATAAGTACTGGCTCTATGATGCTTCTTACTTGATTGGATAAAAACTTTGCTCTCTGATTGAGTGTAGCTAAATCAACTTCATCTACTTTTTGTCCTACTAGAGATTGATAGTCTTTTAATGCTCGTATCTGTTTAAGCTTATCTGATGACTTATAGTTTTTTCTAATATCTGAGATTCTTTTGAAGTCATTTTCAAAAAATCTGAATTGTAAATCTAAATTTCCATCAAGTGAAATTCTTGAGTTTTTTGGGATATCGAATAATTTTACTAATGAGAAAAAGTCAGATGGAGAGTTATTGAATGGTGTTGCTGTTAGTAAAATAACTTTACGATTTTTACATAGAATGTTTAATGCCTCATATTGAGCTGTGTTTTCATTACGGAATCGATGAGCTTCATCTACTAGCACATATTCATAATTATCTCGTATTTTTTCATCCTGATATTTATCAAGGCTGTTTTCAATGGCTCCTGAGGAGATAATATCCCATTGTTTAAAATCAAAAATTTCACGATAGTTCATCCATCCGCTGGTATGTGCATCTCCAATAAGTCCTGGAGGACTCACAATTATTCCTTTAGCCAAACCTAATTCCCGAATTATCATACTGGAGATCACTGATTTTCCTAGTCCTACCACATCAGCTATAATCACCCCATTATAATCTTTTAATGCTGACAATGCTTGCTGTACTGCATCAAATTGATACTGATATGGTGTAAAGCCGTTTGTTCTAAGAATATCTCCGAGTCCTTGCGAAATTTCTGTTTGACTTTTGGACTTAATATATGTCTCTAGAACCTTCATATAGGCTTCATACGGAGTTATATTAGCTACCTGAGTCTCATCTTGAATTGTTTCGAATAGTCTCTTTCGGATAACATCATTTTCTGTGATTTCAATTGAGGTTTCCCATAACTGATCGAAATACTTTATACTTTCCTCTACTGGATGATCGTCTAAGAGCTGGACATTATACTCATTTTGAGTTTTTAGCCCTGACTCAGTTAAATTACTACTTCCTGTAATCACAACTCCTTTATTTACAATTTTATTTTCTAATTCAAAAATATATAGTTTTGCATGATTTGGATCTATGGTCTTACGGATAATTAGTTTATTTTCTTGTACCATTTTGAGAAAAAATGACACTTGTTCATAGAATTCTTTAGTATCAAAAGCTTTGTGGTTAAAAGATTTTTTGATAGATTGGATATAATCATCGATATGTTGTTCTTTGCTTGGTTTTATATATCCTAATCTCTCTTTTTCTTTTCTAGTACTAGGTTCTTTGATTCCAAATTCAACTATTTTTTGAATTCCATTATCTACATTGAGACCTACTAAAATTTTTAATTGTATATTTGGATTTTTGATTAAACTATCTAATAAAACTTCGATTCCTGAAAAATAAAAAAATCCCACCAAAAACCTTAGCTCTTTGCTTTGTGAAATCAGTTCCTTAACTCTACTTTCTAGAGTTATAGTATTATCTGAATTTGAAATAAACATTTAGATATATTTATTATTTCTCATTATACCACATTTTAGCACTTTTGGGTAGGGGAAATTAATTGTGAATTATGAATTATGAATGGTGAGTGATGAATGGTAAGTTGTAGGGGCGTCACGCCCGAGGCAGATGTACTCAACCTTTCAGTCGCCTGTCCACACCCGTCGACTTCGTCGCCACCCTCGCCGGCGAGGGACAGAGAACCCAGTTCCAGAGAGCAATCCACCTCCTCCAAAGGAGGACAAAAATACTCCACCCCGTCCAGCGAAGCTGTCCACCCCCCTCCCAAACTGAAGTATGGGAGGGACAAAAGCCCTCAATGAAATCCGCCTACCTACGGCAGGTAAACCTTGGGCGGAGAGGGGAATTTAGCTCAGGCTACAAAACACAATCCTCCTCCGCCCTTTCAGGGCACCCACCTCCTAAATAAATATAGGAGGGACTGAAAGCTCCCCCAAGGGAGGACAAAATAACCGCAAGTCTCCCCCTACTAAAGGAAAATGGAGGGACTGAAAGCCTCCGCTACGAAAACAAAATATGTCCTCCTCCGAAGGAGGACAGAAATTCAAACAATACAATTTCGATACTCCTCTATTTTTTTGTTTTCTCAATTTTTTTCTCAAGTATTTTAATACTTTCTAAATAGTCTTCTTCTACGGGTGAAAGAGTCTTTGCTTGATATTTTTGATATTCTTTTACTGCTTTTTCTAATGCTTGCTTATTACTTATTTTTCCTGCATCTTTGAGTACTCCTTTGCCAAAGTTTTCAGCAAATTTATCAAGCTCTGCTACCCAATCTGACATTGTCATTTTGGTATGTTCTTTGGCTTTTATTTCTGCTAAATCAAAAAAGGCTGAGACCATACGATTCAATCTAAATAGCTCATCTTCTGTCAAATAATTTTTAGCGATAGTAATTTCAGAGAGTGTCGGTAATACTCCTGCAAATGTATACAATCCCATAAAATCTTTTTGGGCATCAGCTCTTGAATGAATGGTTTCTGCGGCTGTGTGTTTGTTAGTAGCATAATGTAATTTGTTTTGTACTATCTTAAAGAACTCTATTGAAGTATTACTTTTGGGATCATAATCAATACTGGTGGCATATAAATCTAGAACTTGTCTATATAGTGCTTTTTCACTACTTCTAATATCACGAATACGGTCAAGTAATTCTTTCCAATAATTTCCACCGCCTTCGCCTTTGAGTCTATGATCGTCCATAGTAAATCCTTTGATTATATATTCCCTCAAACGCTGAGTTGCCCAAATACGAAATTGTGTAGCTATTTGGGACTTTACTCTATATCCAAGTGAGATAATAAGATCCAGATTATAACTTTTTGTCTTGTAATTCTTGCCATCTGAGGCAGTATGTAAGAAATCCTTACATACTGAAATTTCTGCTAATTCACCTTCATCAAAAATATTTTTAATATGCATTGTAATATTTGGTCTGGAAGTTTGAAATAATTCAGCTAATTGATTTTGTGTCAACCACACTGTCTCTCCACTAATCTGTACCTCAAGATTAGGCAATCCATTCTTACCTTTATATATAATTATTTCATTTTGTGTTTCTTGATTTTCCATATTACTTTTCTTATATTGTATAATGATAACAATGTAATAGAATTGAGTTTATACTTTTATTATAGCATAGAAGGAAAGAGTGGTGAATTTTACATTATAGATTGGAGGGATAAACCCCATCCCAAAAAAGGTATGGGAGGGACTGAAAGCCTCCGCTACGAAAACAAAATATGTCCTCCTCCGCCCTTTCAGGGCACCTCCCCCAAGGGAGGACAGAAGCTCAAGTTGCAAAACACTTCCACCCCACCGTCTAAAAGACGGCACCCCTCAAGAGGGGAATTTTTGTTCAATCCACCTCCGCCCTTTCAGGGCACCTCCTCCAAGGGAGGACAAAATAACCGCAAGTCTCCCCCTACTAAAGGAAAATGGAGGGACTGAAAGCCTCCGCTACAAAAAAACTTAACTTAATAGTTTAGGGATTTGATTGATATCCAGTGAAGCTCCACCGATCAAAAAGCCTGATAGGGCTGAGATTGTCTTTAATTCTTCTATATTATCTGTATTGACACTGCCTCCATAGAGAATATTGACTGTAGCTTCTAAATTGCTAGGGATTATATCTTGCAGAGTTTTTTTGATAAATATGATAACTGTTTCTATATTCTCAAGACTAGGTGTAATGCCTGTGCCGATAGCCCAAATTGGCTCATAGGCGATAAGCATACTTTTGTTAGCCAGTTGTTCTCGATTTGGTTCTATAATTTCATATAATTCTTGTTTGATTAAATCTATGTTAATTTCATTATTTTGGGGATTTTCCTCATATCCTACACATAGAATTGGGATTAAATTGTATGTTAGAGCTTGGTTTAATTTATTGGCTATATTCTGAGTATTATATTGTTGGTATTTTCTCGTTTCAGAATGTCCTATTAAGGCATATTCTATTCCCAGATTTGATACCATTTCAGCTGATAATTGCCCGGTATAGGCTCCGTGACTCGCTTCGGATATATCTTGCACTCCTAATGAGGCGAAGATATCAGATTGTTTTTGTTGTAATAAGTTTATATAGAGACTAGGTGGTAAAATCACAAGTTCTGACCGCCCAACTGCTGTAGATTCAGCTTCGATTACTTCTATAATCTTATTGACCTCAGCTGATGAGCTTGGATTCATTTTCCAATTAAAAATTATTGTTTTCATAAAATTTTATTATAAACTGCCAATAATAATAGTATACCAAGAATTATCCGATAAGCAACAAAAATCTTAAATGACTGTTTTTGAATAATCTGATACAAAATATGAATTGTTATATAGGTAGCAAAGCCTGAGATAATAAAAGCTACAAGACTAGCCCAAGAATATTGATACTCGGCTATAAAATCTGGTAAAGTAGCTATGGTAGCTATAAAAATTACCGGAGCTCCTAAAAGAAAAGCAAAAGCTGCACTATCTTTGCGGTTAAGCCCCATAAATAAAGCTCCGGTCATAGTAGATCCTGTCCTTGAAAACCCCGGAATTAAGGATAAAACTTGAAAAAAACCAATCACCAAAATCCTCATTGGATGTAAATTAGATAATTTATATTTTTGGCGAGCATAATAATCAGCAATTCCAAGCATTATACCTCCTATAATCAAGGCCAGAGCAATTACAAAGGGTGTCCGAGCATAATTCTCAATCCAATCTTTCCCAAAATATCCAATTATAAGAGCTGGGATAGTAGCTAAGCTCAAAAATAAAGCTAATTTGAAAGATTGCAATGAACTTTTATAAAATTCAGTCTCTGTGGAATAGGGAGTTTCAATTTTATTAAATCTAGGGATATATGTTTTGATTTTAGGTCTAGTAGATAGCCAAACACTTCCTTTTATCTTACAAAAATTCAATACTCCTACTATTAAATCCAACCAAATATCCCAAAAATATATTATAATTGCAATCAGACTACCAAAATTCATCATTACATCAAATGACAAAGAAATATTCTCAAGTCCCATCAATCCTTGTGCTAAAATCAAATGGGCTGTGCTTGAAATCGGCAAAACTTCGGTAATTCCCTGTACTAATCCTAAAATAAATCCCTCTAGAATAGTCATAATGTTTCTAAATATGCTTGGACTTCTTGCCAAGTTTCAAATTTATGAGCCTGAATTCCATTGGCTTCGAATAGCTCAATAGTTTTGAGAGTATCGTCTAAAAAAACATCTATTTCTAAATCCTGAGCTAATTTTAATTTCCTCTCAGAAAATCCACTTTTGAGCCCCACACAATATAAATTATCATATTTTATTTTAGCAATATTCTTGAGCCATTGATCAGTGTATGACCTCATTGATTCTGGTCTGGCGGTGATGATAGAGATAGTATTATTGGTGGCTATTTGTCTGGCTATTTCTATATCATCTTGCAATGGTTGATTCAATGTCCAATTCTCTACAATTTGTGGAAAATATTTTTGTACTATCGCAAATATACCCCTAACTCCTACTCTGGATACATGAGTATAGTCTCTTTTGGTAAGAACTCCATCAATATCATAGCCTATATGCATATATTATATTTTATCGAGAGCTTTTTTGGCGGCATCTTGCTCGGCTTTTTGTTTGGAGCTACCTTTACCTTGAGCATATTGCTTATCCCCTATTACAACCATCACTTCAAAAGTTTTGTTATGATCAGGTCCCTCTTCTGCAATGACCTGATAACTTGGAGTAATACTGAATTTTTCTTGAGATTTTTCTTGCAATAGACTTTTGGCATCAATAAAACTTTGGGCTTGAATTATCTGTTCTAAATCTGGCACAATAAAGTTTGTAATAAATTGCTGAGCTATTTTATAGCCTCCATCTAATCTGAGAGCTGCTATAATGGCCTCGATGGCATTAGCTGTAATATAAACTTTAGCTATGGCATCATTTTTTTCTCCTTTGGATATATTGAGATACTGGTCTAACTCTAATTTTTCGGCTATCCTAGCTAAATTTTCTCCCTTTACTAAGGCGGCTCTTAAGCTAGTTAACTCTCCTTCATTTTTATCGGTATAATTATTAAATAAATAAGCAGTCACTATTTCTTCTAAAATTGCATCCCCATAAAATTCTAATCTTTCATTATGCCCTAATTTGAAACTAGGATTTTCATTCAAATAAGAGCGATGGGTTAAGGCTTGTTTTAATAAATTAATATTTTGAAATTTGTAATTTATTTTATTCTGCAAGTCATCGAGCATAATCATCATACTGACTCTATTTTATCTTTATATAAGCCTCCTAAGACTCCATTTACAAATTTACCGGCAGCCGGTCCACTAAAAGCTTTAGCGAGTTCAATAGCTTCATTGATAGCTACTTTGGGTGGTATATCTTTATCTTGATAATATTCAATTTCATAAATAGCTAATCTCAAAATACTTCTCTCCACGGGGGCGATAGTCTCTACAATCCACCCTGTAGCATATTTGGTGATAGCTTCGTCTATTTTGTCTTTATTTTGCAACACTCCTGAAATAACTTCTTTGATATAAGAAATATCTTCCACTCCTTCTGATAATCTATGTATGGATTCCTGTATAATATCCCAAAAATTTTCTGCATTCCAAAGTTCAGCTACATCTATTTGGTATAGTGTTTGCATTGCTACTGACCTCATAAGGTGCCGGTTTGCCATATATTTTTTGTGTTAAGAGCTTATTTATTGTTATTGGATAGATTTTAGTTAGATTTAAGCACTAGTTTTTGCTAAAAACTTTTTCAATCGATGAGATACTCCTCTTACTCTAGATTCTACTTGTTTTAAAGCATGATGAGAGCGGTTTTTACCAGTTCTACTATGATTATGTCTCTTCTTAGGTACTGCCATATTACTATAATTACTTAACTTATATCAATTATACCTTATTTTTCTTAGTTTTGTCAATATTAAATCTATATTTTGCAATCAAAATAGTAAATTCAAAAATGGCTTTATAAATTCTTCTAATTCTTTTGGGTTGCTGAATCAAGCGATATAGCCATTCTAGGCCTAATTTTTGCATCCATTTAGGGGCTCGCTGTCTAACTCCAGCTAGGAAATCAAATGTCCCCCCGAGACACATTATCACTCCTTGATGGTCTTGTTTTATAAAATATTGTTTCAGTTGAGAGGCTAGAATTTCTTGTTTTGGATATGACATTGCCACCAACACAATATCCGACTGAGTATCTAAAATTTTTTGATATAAATTGGTATCTCCCAATTTGATTTTATCTTTATATATACCTGTAATATGAATTCTGGGATAATTTTTTTCAATATAATCTTTAGTCTTATCTGGGACTTCGCCTTCTCCACCTAATAAATAAACTCTATTTTTATTCTGATGGGCTGAATCTAGAATATCATAAATCAAATCTGAGCCACTAATTTTCTCACTAAAAATAGAATATAGTCTAATATCTCTATTCATAATACCTAACAGAGATAATAATAAATTATCCCATTTATGAGCTAAATAAGCTCCTGCCCATAGTATACCTATGCCGTCTGGGACTCTAATTTCACTAGTATTGAGAGCTTTCCTAAATTCTAGATTATACTCTGCCTCTACGATGAATTCAGAATATGGAGTGACTACTTGTATGGGTTTTCTTTTTTGAATAGCTTTTTGTATTTGGTCAATTACTTCTTTTTTACTAAATGTATCTATTTCTACTTTTGCAATTTTGACTGACATACAAATAATTTTATTTAATCTTGCTCAAATAAAGATTTAACTTGAATATTTTGAATTGATTGTTTCACTAATGGAGCTACTCTATTCTTAACATTATCTTGCAGGGATGGTTTTCTCTCATCTTGGAATAATATCCCAATCGGGAATTTTTGTCCAGCTTCAATTTCCATAGATTTTTTCATTGCTCTTACTCTATTGTCTGCTTTATAGGGAGTTTTGGTAATATCATACACTCTTTTGGAATAATACTCATAGGTATTGATATAATTATAAGTGACACAAGGCTGATAAACATCTACCAAAGCAAATCCGGGATGCAATACGGCTGATTTTATAATTTGAGTTAGATGCGGAGTATTCCCAGCAAATCCAGCTGAGACAAAAGTAGCTTGAGCTGTCAGAGCTAATAAAGACGGATTCAGTGGAGTTTCATAAGAACCTTCTGGGGTAGTAGAGCTCATATACCCAGGATCCGAAGTTGGAGAAGTCTGCCCTGTAGTCAAGCCATAAACTTGATTATTATGTAGAATTACAGCTATATTGACATTTCTCCTACATGCATGTAAAAAGTGTTGTAATCCCTCTCCCAATAATCCTCCATCTCCTCCAATTACAATCACTGTCAAATCTGAATTAGCCATTTTGACCCCTTCTGCAATAGGAATTGACCGGCCATGCAAACCGGCAAAACCATTATAATCTGTCCAATAAGCTAATTTACCTGAACATCCAATATCCCCGACTAAAACCACTTTATGAGCTGGTAATTTTAATTCTTGTAAGGCATTTTTCAAAGCCACCCAAATTCCATAATTACCACATCCTGGGCACCAGTTGGGGGTTGATTGAGTATAATGTGATGATAAATCTTTTTTTGATTTCATATTAAAACATTTGATTATGAATAATTTTAGCTATTTCTTCTGGATAAAATGGATGTCCATCATATTTTAATAGAGAATGCTCTGGCTCAAAATTAAAATATTGTTTGAGAAGCCCCGCAAATTGACCGGTAGCATTATTCTCTACTATGACGGCTCTTTTGATTTTATCTAGTAGAGGTTGAGTTTTAGCTATATTAAAAGGATAAATATAATTAAAATGTAGCACATTAGCTATAATATTCTGTTCTGCTAATAATTCTATTGCCTCGATACTTGCCCACTTAGTAGAGCCCCAGCTAATCAAAGTAATGTCGGCATCCTTATTCCCATATAAATTTGGTTTTGGAATTGATGGTAATAAACTTTTTTCTTTT
>Ga0172367_10005980_pt1 | contig 14522 bp, 14 predicted proteins | sample Lak10m_FD_114542 | JGI IMG/M metagenome (GOLD analysis project Ga0172367, IMG submission 114542) | Freshwater microbial communities from Kabuno Bay, South-Kivu, Congo - kab_022012_10m | ecosystem: Environmental > Aquatic > Freshwater > Lake | place: Democratic Republic of the Congo: South-Kivu... | reverse complement strand
CTCGCGCGCAATCTCGACGATTTGCGCCGCAGGAATGCCTGTTTCGGCTTCGGCGGCCTCGGGCGTGATGTGCGCGTAGTGCGCCCTGAGCGCATCGACAAAGCTCTCAAAGGTGCGCGGCTTGTCGGCGTGCTTGGCATCCAAGAACTCGCGCCAATTGGTCCAACCTTCGACGAAGGCGCGGTCGTACAAGCCCTCATCCAAGATCACGCGCGCAAAGGCCAGCAACAACATCGCCTCGGTGCCCGGCCACGGCGCCAACCACCAATCCGCCATCGAGGCGGTGTTCGACAAGCGCACGTCGATCACGCAGATCTTCGAGCCCTTCATCTTGCCGTCGATGATGCGCTGCGCGTGCGGATTGAAGTAGTGCCCCGTCTCCAAGTGCGACGACAACAGCAGCATGAACTTGCTGTGTTCGTGATCGGGTGCCGGACGATCGGCGCCGCTCCACAACGCATAGCCCAAGCGCGCGGCACCGCTGCACACATTGGTGTGGCTGTTGTGCCCGTCGACGCCCCAGCTTTGCAGCACGCGATCCATGTAGCCGTCATGGCCGGGACGGCCCACGTGGTACATCACCTCCGTGCGGCGGCCTTCCACCAACGCCTTGCGGATCTTTGTGGCGAACACATCGAGCACTTCGTTCCACGTCGTGCGCTCGAACTTGCCCGAGCCGCGCGGTCCCACGCGCTTCATCGGGTGCAGGATGCGCTGGGGGTCTTGGACCTGGTTCAAGGTCGCCGGGCCCTTCGCGCAGTTCTTGCCGCGCGAAGCCGGGTGGTAGGGGTTGCCCTCGAGCTTCCTGATCTCGCGCGTGTCGCGGTCGACGTACGCGACGAGCCCGCAGGCCGCCTCGCAGTTGAAGCAGGTGGTGGGCACCAGCATGTAGCGCTTCTCGACCTTCTTCGGCCAGGCCTTGCCGTCGTACTCCTTCCAATCGTCCCACTGGTCGCGGGGCGGGAACGACTCCAGCGGCGTCGTCATCATGGGTTCGGCGTCGTGCGAGCGGCTCATGCGGCGTTCCTCGTGCGCGGGTGGTCTCGGGTTCTGGCGGGCTTCGCGTGCGGTCTCACGACAACGGCGGCAATTGTCCGGCGCGCACGAACGCGTGCTCCCACAGCCACAGGCCGAACAAGGCCAGCATGGCGGCCGGTGCGACGAGGAGCGGCATGTTCGCCACCACGGCGACGACCAGCAGCACGCAGGGCAGCACCACACCCAACGCGTTGCCCACGTGCATCGCGCGCGGGATCGGTCCCGCCGCGATCACAGGCAGGAATGCCGCGGCTTGGCGCGCGTTGGCGGTCGGATGGTTCTTGACGCGCTCGACCACGACCAGCAGCAGGTGCAGGTTCAACGCGCCCACCAAGAGGACCGCCAGCAACTGCGGCGCGAGGCTGAAGGGCAGGAACAACGCCGCGCCGCACAAGACCGCTTGCACCAAGAGGTGCGGCAGGACGAGTGGCGATTGCCACAGGTCGCGGCCCTCGCATTGTTGGAACAGGAAGGCCGTGTAGCCCGCCACGCCGAGTCCAAGCCCGGCGTTGATCCAGCGCAGCGCTTGGGCCAGATCGTCGAGGCCGAAGAAGCGCGCCGCCATGGCGCCGACGAGGCCGAGGCCCGCGGCGGTCAGGATCCAGCCACCCTTCACGAGCCAGCTCTTCGTGTTCGGCCGCGTCAGGAGGCGGAAGAACAGCCACGGCCGCGCGAGGTCGTGCACGAGCAGCGCCGTGGTGGCGACGAGGAAGAACAGCGAGGCCACTTCGGGCATGTAGTCGCGCAGGAAGCCCTCGGGCAGCGCGAAGAAGGCCGCGAAAGGCGAGAGCAGCGCCGCGCCGGCCGACAAGCCCTTCGTGACGAGGTAGAGCGACACATGCCAGCCCCACTCGACCTTGTGGCCCGCGTCGAGCACGGTGCGCGTGTCGGGTTCGAGCGGCAACTCGGCCGGCCAAGGCTCGGTCTTGTGCGGCGGGCGATCGCTCCAGATGTAGGTCTCGGGTCGCTCGGCCTCGCCGGGCTTCAGCAGCGTCGGCTCGACGCCCAAGTAGTGCACGTTCGGCCCGGTGTGCTGCTCGACGCGCCGCTGCAGCGTCTCGCCCTCGTGCTCCTTGAGCATCTGGCTGATCTTCGACTTGGGATCGTGCAGGTCGCCCGCGACGATGGCGCTCTCGGGGCACACGACCACGCAGGCGGGCTCGAGCTGCTTCTCCACGCGGTGCGCGCAGTAGTGGCACTTCTCGGCCGCGCCCGTGTCCTCGTTGAGGTAGATCGCGTCGTAGGGGCAACCCTGCATGCACGCGCGGCAACCGATGCACGCATCGCGGTCGAGGTCGACGATGCCGTCCTTGCGCTTCTCGAGCGCGTTGACGGGACAGATCGTGACGCAGGGCGCCTTGGTGCAGTGATTGCAGCGCAAGACGGCGAAGTGCCGCTTGACGGCCGGGAAGCGTCCCTTCTCCTGGTACTTGACCCAGGTGCGGAAGCTGCCCAGCGGCACGTCGTTTTCGCTCTTGCAGGCAACGGTGCAGGCGTGGCAGCCGATGCAGCGGCGATGGTCGAGGAGGAAGCCGTATTGCATGGCGGGGAGGCCTATCATGCGCCCCGCGTGCCCCCGGGGCGACTGCCGGAGTGGGGAAGCCGAGCCTCAGAATCCACAGACCGTCTAGGCGGGGCGCAGGGTCGGAGCTCAAGGAAACTAGCTAGGGAGTTTAAGTTAGCTAAACTTATTGTACGATCATTCAGACCTCTGTAACTCCCGTGATCCATCCATGAAAAAGTGGCATCTGCTCCTCGGCGCCGTCGCGGTCGTTGGCGGCCTCTACCTGCTCAACCAAAAGCTCTCCCAGAAGCCAACCCAGTACATCCCCGGCGGTCCCGCCGCGACGGTGCAGACCGGCGATGCGGCGCCCCGCAAGGAGTTCGCGGTCGGCTTCCTGCCGGTGACTTGACACCTGACCTGCCCGGTCACCAGTTGGGTGACCCAGCACAGCACCAACGGCACGGTCTTCAAGGCGCAGAAGTTCACCGACTTCCCGAGCATGAAGGAGGCGCTCATCGCGCGGAAGATCGACGCGACCTTCATGATCGCGCCCTTGGCGATGAAGCTCGTCTCCGACGGCGTGCCGGTGAAGATCTGCTACCTCGGCCACCGCGACGGCAGCGCGCTGGTGGTGGGCAAGGACAGCCCGATCCAGGGCTTCAAGGACCTGGCGGGCAAGACGGTCGCCATCCCGAGCCGCTTCTCGAACCAGAACCTGTTGATGCAGCGCATGATGAAGAAGAACGGCATGCCGCTCGACTCCATCGTGCTCAAGGAGGTGCCGCCGCCCGAGCATCCGAGCGCGCTGGCCTCGAAGGCCGTCGACGCGTTCATCGTCGGCGAGCCGCACCCGTCGAAGGCGGAGCTCGAAGGCTATGGCCGGGTGCTGTACCTGATGAAGGACCTGTGGCCCGAGTTCATCTCGTGCGTGCTCGTCGTGCGCGAAGAGGTGATCATCGGGGAGCGGCCGCTGGTGCAGGAACTGGTCGACGGCATCGCCGCCTCGGGCGAGTGGCTCGACGAGGACCGCGAGACCGGAGCGCAGCACCGCAAGGACGCGGCCTTCGTCGTGGGCAACATGTTCTACAGCCAGAAGCCCGAGCTGCTGGAATACGTGCTGACCAAGCCCATCGACCGCGTGTCGTACACGAACCTGGTGCCGCCGAAGGACACCTTCGACGAGATCATGGATCTGGCGGTCGAGACCAAGGTGCTGCCGCGGCGCATGGAGTTCGCCGAGTACTGCGACACGAGCTTCGCGCCCGACCTGTTGAAGGTCGACGTGCCCTTCGACCGCCTGCCGATGCCGACGCAGGCCGAGCTGGACGCCAAGAAGGCGGCGGCGGCGCCCAAGCCCGCCGAACCCGCGGCCAAATGAGCGTCTGGGCCATCGTCGTCGGGGCCTTGGCGCTCGTCGTGCTGCTCTTGGCGCGGCGGCTGCCGGAGGGCGTCGCGCGTTGGGTGCTGCCGACGGCCACCGGCCTCGTCGCCGTGTCGCTGTGGCAGCTGTGGTGCGACTGGAAGTCCTACGACCTCGTCGGCGGCGACGGCAAGGTCCGCCACATCCAGGTCTTCCCCGGTCCGCTCGACACGCTGGCCGGCATGGCTCAACTGGCATCCGACGGGCAGATGCTGCGCCACTCGGTCGCCAGCCTGTGGCGCGTGGCGGCGGGCTTCGGCCTCGCCTGCGCCGTGGGCGTGCCGCTGGGCTTGTGGGCCGGCTGGTCGACGCGCGCCATGCACGCGTTGAACCCCTTGGTGCAGGCGCTGCGTCCGATCTCGCCCATCGCCTGGATCCCGGTCGCGATCCTGTGGTTCGGCATCAAGGACGCCTCGGCGATCTTCCTGATCTTCGTCGCCTCCATCTTCCCGGTCGTCACCGGCACCATGACGGCGGTGCGCGCCATCCCGCAGGTCTACGTGCGCTCGGCGCAGAACTTCGGCGTGCGCGGCTTCGAGCTGTTCCGCCGCGTCGTGTTCCCCGCGGCGCTGCCGCAGATCCTGACCAGCCTGCGCATCGCGCTCGGCATCGCGTGGATGGTGATCGTGGCGGCGGAGATGATCGCCGTCGACCAGGGCCTCGGCTACCAGATCATGGACGCGCGCAACGCCAACAACTATGACCTCGTGACGGCCTCGATGGTGTTCATCGGCCTGATTGGCATCGCGCTCGACTACGGCCTGCGGCGCTTCGAGCGCCTCGACGAAGTGCGCTGGGGCTACTCGAAGCAATGAACGCCCGACCGAAGATCGACTTGCGCGGCGTGCGCAAGGTCTACCCGCTCGAGAAGGACTCGCTCGTGGTACTCGAGTCGCTGGACCTGCAGGTGGCCGCCGGCGAGTTCGTCTGCCTGCTCGGCCCCTCGGGTTGCGGCAAGTCGACCTTGATGAACATCGTCGGCGGCTTCGAGACGCCCGACGCGGGCGTGGTGGAGATCGACGGCCAGCCCGTGCGCGGCCCCGATCCGCGGCGCGTGTTCGTCTTCCAAGAGTACGGGATCTTCCCGTGGGCTTCGGTGTGGGACAACGTGGCCCTCGGCCTGCGCGAACGGCCGAAGGACGAGCAGGCGCGCGTCGTGCAACGCTACATCGACCTCGTGGGCCTCTCGGGCTTCGAGAGGAGCTTCCCGAGCGAGCTGTCGGGCGGCATGCGCCAGCGCGTGGCCGTGGCGCGCGCGTTGGCCGTTTCGCCGGACATCGTCTTCATGGACGAGCCGCTCGGCGCGCTGGATTCCTTGACGCGACTGCAACTGCGCGCCGAGATCCACCGCCTGTGGAAGCAGGAGGGCATGACGATCCTCTTCGTCACGCACGACGTCGAGGAGGCGCTGCAGCTCGCCGACCGCATCGTGGTCATGAGCCCGCGGCCGGGCCGCATCCAGGAGATCGTCGAGGTGCGCCTGCCGCACCCGCGCAGCAGCGCGACGCCGGGCTGGGCCGAGATGGAAGCGCACCTCCACCGGTTGCTGGGCGTGGGACGCTGAGCGCGCGGCGGCTGCGCGCGCCCGAGCGGGGCGCTAGAGTGCGCGCAGCATGCACCTGACTAGTCCGCTCCTCGCCGCCGTGCCCGGGGTGCTGCATGGCTTCGGCGGCGCCGACGAACCCATGCCCGCGCCGTTCACGCCGCGCTGGCCGCACGAGTTCCCGCGCTGGAAGCAGGTGCATGGCGCGCAGGCCGTCGAGATCGGCGCGCCGCGCCAGGACGCGGGCGAATGCGACGCGCTGTGGACGCGCGGCGCGGACCTGCCGATCGCGGTGATCGGCGCCGATTGCACGCCGATCCTCGTCGCGCGCGAGGATGGCGCCATCGTGGCGGCGGTGCACTCCGGCTGGCGCGGCACGCGTGCGCGCATCCTCGAAGCGCTGTTCGCGCGCCTGCGTGCGGCGGGCGAGGAGCCGGCGCGCTACGTCGCCGCCATCGGGCCTGCGATCGGCAGGTGCTGCTACGAGGTGTCCGAGGACCTCGCCGCCGACTTCGCGCGCGAGTTCGCCGAAGCGGGCCCCGGCTTCGCCGTGCCCGCGCACCGACGCCTCGACCTCGCGGCCCTCGCTGCGCACCAGCTGCGTCGCGCCGGCGTGGAGCGCATCGACCTGCTCGCCCCGTGCACGCGCTGCGCCGTCGACGGCAGCGGGACGCACCTCTACCGCAGCTACCGCCGCGAAGGGCGCGGGCCGCAGCAGTACGCGGCCATCGCGCGCCGCTCTGGTTCCGCCCCCGCATCCGTGCTCGAGTCCGCTCCCGAGCGGGCCTGCTAGCCGCGCGCCATGCCCGAGCTGCCGGAGGTCGAGACGACGATGCGACTCGTGCGGCCGCACGTCGTCGGACGCGTCATCCAGCGCGTCGAGACGTGCTGGCCGCGCACCGTGGGCGGCGACGCCGAGGCGTTCGCGCGCGCCGTGCGCGGCACGCGCATGGTGCGCGCGTGGCGCCGCGCCAAGTGGGTGGTGTTCGACCTCGAAGGCGGCGCCAAGGGCGCGGCGCGCCACATCCTGCTGCACCTGCGCATGACAGGGCGCCTGGTCGTCGAACCGTCGAAGGGCGCGGCGCCACAGTGGTGGAAGGTGGCGCTGCACCTCGACGATGGCCGCGCGCTGTGGTTCCTCGACGTGCGCAAGTTCGGCCGCGTGCACGCGCGCGGTCCGCGCCCGGCGGAGTTCGACGAACTCGGGCCCGAGCCGCTATCCGACGAGTTCGACGGGGCGTGGCTGCACGCCGCCTTGCGCGCGCGACGGCGCGCCTTGAAGCCGCTGTTGCTCGAGCAGTCCTTCCTCGCCGGGCTCGGCAACATCTACGTCGACGAGTCGCTGCACGCCGTCGGCCTGCACCCGCTCGCCGACAGCTCGCGCACGACGCGCGAGCAGGCCGAGCGGCTGGCGGCGGCGATCAAGCGCGTGCTCGCTGCCGCCATCGAGCGCGAGGGCAGCTCCTTCGACGCGTTCTACCGCACGCCGGAGGGCAACCCCGGCTCGTACCAGGACCAGTTCCAGGTCTACGGTCGCGAGGGCGAGCCGTGCCGGACCTGCGGCGCCCCGATCAGGAAGTTCGTCGTCGGCCAGCGCGGCACGCACGTGTGCCCGCGTTGCCAGCCGCCGCCGCGTGGGCGGTCTGTCAAAAAAAATTGACGCAGCTCGGGCCGGGGGACCCGCGCCGCGCTCAGCGGCCGGCCAGCGCCGCCTCCACGCCCTCGTTCGACGGCCACATGGCCTTGCACAAGACGAGGTACATCGTCGTCGGTTCCTCGCCGAAGCTCTGGTCGAGCACGGTGACGGCGTCGGCGACCTTCTTGGCGTCGGGCTCGGCGCTGCCGATGTCCTCGATCATGCCGTCCTGGTGCGCGACGCCCGTGGCGTCGAGGAAGCCCGTGACCAGCGCCTTCTTGTGGCGCAGCAGCCACGCGCCGAGGATCTCGTACGCCAGCTCCTCGTTGCCGCTCTTCTCGATGATCTGCCTGGCGCGCTTGGCACGCTGGGCCATGGGCAGCTTGCCGATGGCCTGCGGGCGGAACTTGAGCGACTGCGCCACTTCGCGGTCCAGCGGCCCGTAGCCCTCGACCTCCAGCCCGGAATAGATCTCGACGAAGCGTTCGGGGGAGAGGCTCTTCAGGTAGGGGAGGGCGTGCATGGTCGTCCTTGGTTCGTCGCGAAGGGCGAACAGTCTAGCAGCGCTCTCGTGCTTCGTCAGCGCGCGAGCACCGCTGGGGCCCTGCAAGCCGCCTGGATGGCCCGCGCCGCGCGGTGCGACGTCGTTGCGCCGCTCCGCCGGGTGATCGCCCTCTGGCGACCGACTCAGGTCATCTGGCCCTTGACGAGCGAGAGCACCTCGCGGCGCGCTTCGTGGTCGTGCTCCCAACGCCCCAGCGCCGCCATGGTGACCATGGTGCTTCCCGGTTGGTTGGTGCCGCGCATCTTCATGCAATAGTGCTGCGCCTCGACCAGCACGAGCACCGCGTCGGCGTCGACGTGCCGCGCCAGCGCCTCGGCGATCTGGTTCGTCATGCGCTCCTGCACCTGCGGACGGCGGGCGTAGACCTCGACCACGCGCGCGAGCTTCGACAAGCCCACGACGCGTCCCTTGGGCAAGTAGGCCACGTGCGCGTGCCCGATGAACGGCAGCAGGTGGTGCTCGCACATGCTGGCGAAGCGGATGTCCTTCAACACCACGAGGCCGCTGTCGCCGACTTCGAAGGTGCGTTCGAGGTGCCGGGCCGGATCCTGCGCGCGACCGGCGAAGACCTCGGCGTACATCTTGGCCACGCGGCGCGGCGTGTCGAGCAGCCCCTCGCGTTGGGGGTCCTCGCCCAGCGCCATCAACAGCTCGCGCACGGCGCGTTCAGCGCGCGGCAGATCCACCGAAGGCGCGACTAGACGCAGCGCGTCGGAGTGCACAAGCACATCTTGCTCAAGGCCTTCGTGCTCGCCGTCGTGCTGGCAGCCGGCGTGGGCGTTCTTGATCGCGATCATCGAAGGGCCTCCAAGTCGTGGCGCTGGGCGCGCCGTGTCTGGTCTTCCGTGGCGCGCCTTGCTCGCAGCAGGTGTCGCGCGGACTGCGGGGCCAAACCGGCGTTCGACCTCCGTTGAAGCCATTACGCGGGGAGGTGGAGGCTTGGATGCGCGTCGAGGTTGCGCATGACGACCGCCGCGGAGATGGGATGGTGACTAGAGCGCGCGATCGCGGGCGGATTCCTGCATCGGGCCGCTCTCCCGTGGGCGAACACACGCATGTAGGTGATTCGTGCAAATCGGTCGTGCTGGTCCGAAACGACCAGAGACGGCCCCGCGCGAACGCCTCCCGTCCACTCCCACCTCGATCACCACAAAAAGGCCGGATCCCATGCGCAGCCAGCTCACTCCCCGCCAGGTCGCCCTGGCCATCGGCGTCAGCGAAGCGTCCCTCAAGCGTTGGTGCGACCGAGGGCTGCTGCCTTCCGTGCGCACCGTCGGTGGACACCGTCGCCTGCCGATCCATGGCGTGCTGCAGTTCCTGCGTGATCGCGGCCAAGCTGTCACACGGCCGGAACTGCTCGGCTTGCCGCCCTCCACGGGGCACGGGCCGCTGGTCTACGATCGCGCGCGCGCCGAGATGCGCCAAGCCTTGCTGGAGGGCGACGAGGAAGCCTTCCGCCGTCTGGGCTACGACTTGTGGCTTGGCGGCAACCGCCTGTGCGAGATCATGGAGAAGGCCATCGCGCCGGCCTTCGGCGACCTAGGAGCCGACGTGCTTCATGGCCGCGCCGAGATCTTCGAGGAGCGCCGCGCTATCGAGATCTGCACGCGCTTCCTGCACGAGATGCGCTTGCTGCTGCCACCGCCCGAGCCCGATGCGCCGCTCGCCATCGGGGGCACGGCCGAGGGCGATCCGTACACGCTGGCCACCGCGATGGTGGAACTGGCCTTGCGCGAGTGCGGTTGGAAGGCCGAGAGCTACGGCACGGGCAACCCGCTGCGCACGCTCAAGGCGGCCATCGAGACCGTGCGCCCGCGCATGTTCTGGCTGTCCATCTCGGATGTGCCGCAACGCGAGAGCTTCGTGCGCGACTTCCGCCTGCTGCACGACGCGGCCTTGGCGCGCGGCGTCGCGTTGGTGCTCGGCGGCCGTGGCGTCGACCATGACTTGCGCGCGCGCCTGACCTGGGCGTTCTGCGCCGACAGCCTCGTGTCGCTGGTGGCCTTCGCCGAACGCTTGCGCGAAGCCTCCAGGCCCTCGCGCATCTGACGGGCGCAGCCGTTCGTTCGGCGCGGGTCCGCGCGCGGTCGTTCGGCCGCGCGGGAGCGGTCGCGATGGACATGGCTCTTGGCGTTCCGATCCACGGCGCGCCAAGAACCCGCCGACCTATTCTTCGTCGTCGTCTTCTTCGGCCAGGCGAGCGGCGATCTCGTCCTCGTCGAGCATGCGCACGCCGAGGATCGCCACTTCGAAGGCCACGCTGCGACCAGCCAGCGGGTGGTTGGCGTCCAACACGATGGCGTCGGGCGAGATCTCGACCACGCGCATGTCGATGCTCTCGCCCGGCAGGTCGCGGCCCTCGTCGTCTTGCACCTGCACCGCCACCGTGTCGCCTGGGACGATCTCGCGGTCGGGCGGGAACGCATCGCGCGGGACCGCGACGATGGCCTCGGGGTCGTGGCGCCCGTAGGCCTCGCCGGGGCCCAGCTCGATGCGCTTGCGCGCGCCCACCTCCAGCCCCTCGAGTGCGCGCTCCAAGGCCTCCGGCACCTCGCCATGGCCGTGGAGGTACTCCATCGGCTCGCCGGGCTCGGACGCGTCGACGAGCTCGCCGTCCGGGCCATGGAGCTTGTAGTCGAGTTGGACCAGCGTGCCGTGGCGGATGTTCAAGTGCGGTGGCCACGCCTGCGGCGTGGAATGCGGTTGCGGGGGATGCGTGCGCGGGGACGGACTCCTCGCCGCCCGCGCCGCGTGGAAGCTCAGGCGCCGGCGGGCGCGGACTCGGGACGCTGGAAGACCAGCGAGCCTTGCAAGGCTTGCGGCGGTTCGCCGTTCTTCTTGTCGCGCGTCAGGTAGGTGTAGCCGTGCAGGCCCGCCTCGTAGCGCCGGTAGAGCAGGGCGGACTCCTCGAAGGTGATGCGCTCCTCCTCGAGCGACTTTTCGACGCTGCGGCGCAAGTTCGCCAGCAGGTCGGACTCGAAGTACTCGACGTACTCGAGCACGTCCTGCACGCGCTCGCCGCGCAACACGTGCGTCAAGCGCGCCCGTCCGGCGTCGTCGAGGTCGACATGCACCACGTTCGTGTCGCCGAACAGGTTGTGCATGTCGCCGAGGATCTCCTGGTAGGCGCCCACCAGGAAGAAGCCGAGGTAGTAAGGCTCGTTGTGCTTGAGCGGGTGCAGCTCCAAGGTGCGCTTGACGTCGCGCAAGTCGATGAAGCGGTCGACCTTGCCGTCCGAGTCGCAGGTGATGTCGGCGAGGATGGCGCGGCGCGTGGGTTGCTCGTTGTGGCGGTGCAGCGGCAGCACCGGGAACAGCTGGTGGATGGCCCAGCTGTCGGGCAGCGACTGGAACAGCGAGAAGTTGAGGAAGTACGTGTCCGCCATGTCGCGCTCGAGCCCGGCGAGGTCGTCGGGCACGTAGTCGAGCGTGCGGGTGATGCGCAGGATCTTCTCGCAGGTGCGCCAGAAGTAGTCCTCGACGCGGGCGCGCTCCTCCATGGAGATCTGGCCCACGTTGAAGAGCACCATCGCCTCGTCGCGGATCTGCACCGCGTCGTGGTAGCTCTCCTGGTAGTTCTTCGCAGTGACGTTGTCGTGCACCGAGTGGAAGTTGTGCACGAGCTCGTGCTCGTTCTCGGCGGGCTTGGGAGGTTGGCCCTCCTCGGTGAAGTCAGTCGTGCCGAGCACCTCGGTCACCAGCACCGCGTGGTGCGCCGACAGGGCGCGGCCCGACTCGGTGACGATGGTCGGCTGCGGGATCTCGGCCTCGGCGCAGGCTTGCTGCAGGTGGTACACGACGTCGCGCGCGTACTCCTGCATCGAGTAGTTCATCGACGACTCGAAGCTGGTCGAGCTGCCGTCGTAGTCGACGCCCAGGCCGCCGCCGCAGTCGAAGTACTGGATCGGGCAGCCCATCTTGTGCAGGCCGACCAGCGTGTAGGTCGCCTCGCGCAGCGCGTTCTTGAGCGAGCGGATCTCGGGGATCTGCGAGCCGAGGTGGAAGTGGAGCAGCTTGACGCAGTCCACCAACCCCTCCTTCTTCATGCGCTCGACCACCTGCACCATCTCGCGCGTGGTCAGGCCGAACTTGGAGCGGTCGCCGCCCGATTCCTGCCAGCGGCCGGCGCCCTTGCCGGACAGCTTGCTGCGCATGCCGATCGAAGGCTTGATGTCGAGCCGGCGCGACACGGCGAGGATCGCGTCGATCTCGCTGTACTTCTCGACCACCAGGATCGGCGTGATGCCGAGCTTCGTGGAGAGCAGCGCCATCTCGATGTACTCCTCGTCCTTGTAGCCGTTGCAGATCATCAGGCTCGAGTGGCCGGCGAGCAGCGCGATGACCGCGATCAGCTCGGGCTTGGAGCCGACCTCGAGGCCCATGTTGTGGTTCTTGCCCTCGGACAAGAGGGCCTCGACCACGTGGCGCTCCTGGTTCACCTTGATCGGGAACACGCCGCGGTAGGGAGCCTCGTAGCCGAATTCCTTGCGCGCGTGGTTGAAGGCTTCGTTCATGGCGCGCACGCGCGAGCGCAGGATGCCGTCGAAGCGCAGCAGGATCGGCGTGTTCACGCCGCGGCGCAGGATCTGCCCCAGCAGCTCGTACATGTCGATGCCAGGGCGGTGGGGGCGGTCGGCGCCTTCAGGGCGCACTTCGACGTTGCCCGCCTCGTTCACGCGGAAGAATCCGCAGCCCCACTTCTGGACGTTGTAGAGATTGTCGCTGTCGGCGTGGGTCCACTTGGCCATCGAAGGCTCTGACTCCGGCTTGGTCGCGTCTGGTCGCAGTTGGATCGGACGGGTGATGATGCGCCGCGATTCTAGTGGCTCCCGTCGCGCGCGGATCCGCGATTCGCCCTTTTTGGCGGCGAGCGCTCCTTCGATCTTGGCCACGCTCGCAGCCGCGAACCCGTCGGCTCGAGCGTTCGAGAGGCGCTCAGCGCACTCTGATCTCGACCGCGACCTCGCGCTCGCCGCGGATGCCGCCGCGCACGCCGCGGATGGACTCGAGCGTCCACTCCAAGCGCATGTCGGCGCCTGGTTGCGAGGCTTCGGCGGCCCTCAAGGCGGCGTCGAGGGCTTCCTGGAGGTCGCCTTCCGCCGACGAGCCGCGCACGACGCGCCCGAGCGGCTCCGGTGCTTCGCCTTGCGAATCGGTGCTTGGCTTCGAGCCGGGAGTGGCCGCCGCGCGGAACTCGACGAGCAGCTCCGCTTGGCGCGCCTCCATGACGCGCAGGCGTCCTTCCCACGCCATCGCCAGCACGAGCCACGTCCCGATTCCCGCGACGAACAGCACGGACGCGACTCCAAGGAGGATGCGGTCCCTCGAACGCGGCGTCGTCGCGCTCACGCCGGCACCTTGGCGGCCAGCAATGGGTTGAGGCGCGGGCAGCGGCCCTCGCCGGCGACCAGCGCAAGGCGATCGAACAGTTCCTGCGGGTCCTGCATGTGCAACCACGACTCGCGCGTCGGTCGGCACAGCGCGCCGGCGCTCCAGTGCACCAGCAGCTGCTTCAACCGTCCTGCCACGCCCTTCTTCGATGGTTCGCCGGTGGCGAACAGCGCATCGGCGTAGTCGAGCAGGAAGCGCGCCGCGTCCGCTTCGGTCGTGGCGGCGCCGTGGAAGATCCACGGATCGCCCAGCGCCGCCCGTCCGACCATCGCATGGGCGCAGCCCGTCTGCGCCCGCATGCGCTCGAGGTCGGCGTGGCTCGACACGCCGCCGTTGCCGCACACGGGGATGGCGACGGCGGAGACGGCGCGCGCGATGCGCGTCCAGTCGACCTCGTCGCAGTACGCCTCGGCGCGCGTGCGGCAGTGGATCGTCAACATCCACGCGCCACCGGCCTCGACCGCGCGCGCCAGATCCTCGACGCGCGAGGCGTCGTCGAAGCCGGCGCGGATCTTGCCGGTGACCGGGTGGCCGGGGATGGCGCGCGCCACGGCCGCCACCGTGCGCTCCAACTGCCGCGGATCCTTCAACGCGGCCGACCCCGCGCAGCCGCGCAGCGCGCCCTTGGCCGGGCAACCGAAGTTGAGGTCCACGACGGCCGCGCCGGCCTCGACGGCATGGATGGCGCTGCGCGCGAGGCACTCGAGGTCGCTGCCCATCAGTTGCAGCGAGACCGGTTGCGCGAAGCGGTGCGGCCCGAGATGGCGTCGCATGACCTTGACGGGCACCGGCGTGTCCACGACGCGCACGAACTCCGTGCAGGCTCCACCCAAGGCCAGGGGCGGATTGCGCGCCAGGACCAGGTCGCGGAAGGAAGGCGCCGTGACGCCCTCCATGGGAGCGAGCAGCCAAGGGCCGGTGAAGGGCAGCGTTCGAGCCACGATCGAGAGCGCTAGGCTACCATGTGGACAGGCCTCCGATGGATCCCGCACGCTGGCGCAAGGTGAGCGACTTGATGGAGCGCGCGCAGCCGTTGACGCGTCGTTCGCGCCGGGACCTGCTGGAGGTCGAGTGCTCCGGCGATCCGGAGCTGCTGGCCGAGGTCGAGTCCTTGCTCGCCGCCGATGCCTCGGCCACGAGCTTCCTGTCGCAGAAGATCGGCGCCTCGGCCGCGCAGCGCATCGCGCCGCTCCAGCACGTCTCGCTCGAGGGCCGCGAGATCGCCGGATTCCGCGTCCTGCGCATCGTCGGCCGCGGCGGCATGGGTGTCGTCTACGAGGCCGAGCAGCGCGCGCCGCGCCGACGCGTGGCGCTCAAGCTGCTCGAGCACGGCATCGGATCATCCGGCCGGCGCGGCTTCCGCTCGGAGGCCGAGGTGCTGGCGCGCCTGACGCACGAGAACATCGCGCGCGTGCACGCCGCCGG
>Ga0172367_10005979_pt1 | contig 14522 bp, 15 predicted proteins | sample Lak10m_FD_114542 | JGI IMG/M metagenome (GOLD analysis project Ga0172367, IMG submission 114542) | Freshwater microbial communities from Kabuno Bay, South-Kivu, Congo - kab_022012_10m | ecosystem: Environmental > Aquatic > Freshwater > Lake | place: Democratic Republic of the Congo: South-Kivu... | reverse complement strand
AGGGAGTATGTATATAGAGGCTTTTACCAAGCGTCGTCGAAGTCATCATCAGGTAGATCTTTTGTACGCTTCCAACGATTCTTATCACTAAAAGGATCTTCTTCGGCTTCGTATTCAGCTGTTGCTCGATCATCACCGCCGGCCATTTCAATATCAAATAATGTGGTATGATCTGCTTCAAAAGACGAAGAGATATCCATATCAAAATTCGAGCTCTCTGAATTTTTATCAAAGTCTATATCTGGCATAGATTGTGGTTCGTATGCTTGCTTTGATGCACCTTTTTTCGGCATGACAAAGTCTTCGTTTTCCCCACTTGGTTTTAGATAATCTAGACGCTTTTTCTCTTCATCAATTTTAGCTTGAAGAGCATCTATTTCAATCTTATGGTTTTCAATGTCTTTTTTTGGCACAAGGTCCAAATCAAGCCATTTCTTCAGTTCTTTAATTTCAGTTTCAAGCTTTTTTAATCGTTCACTTTTCATGTGGCTCTCTTTTACTTTCTAAAAACAAATTCTTTGATAGGCGATTATACCGTTTCCCTTCTCCTTTGGCAAGATTTTTTTATTATTGTAATTAAACTTACGATCCCTAGGGTAGAGATGAATAGTTTAAGGATGAAGGTTAACATGATAGATAATGAGTTCTTACATTTTGAGAATGAAAGGTATATATACAATATTTTTGATCAATATAAGAAAGAGCCTACTTCTGTACCCACCGAGTGGGTTAGATTTTTTCAAGGAATGGAACTATCTGATTCTAAACCTTCTATAAACACAACTACCTACGCGGCTTTTGATCCTACGAGGGTTGTAGAGTACTTTAAAAAATTTGGCCATCTGTTTGCAAAAACAAATTCTATGGCGGGAGAAAAAGCATTTTCTTTAGAAAACTTTTTAACTGAGCTTTCTTTGAAAAAGGAAGATCTTTCAAACATCGTTTCAGTTAACGAACTGGGTGTAAGTAGCATAAGCTTATCAGACTTAATAGATCGATTAAAAAAGATATATTGTGAAGGGATAGGGGTGGAGTTTTTTGGAACAAAAGAGCTTGAAAGGGAGGCATTTATTCATTCCTATTTGACAAAAATGGAAGGGGTGAATTCTTTAGACTTTAAAAATGCATTAAAAGAGGTGGGTAGAGCAAAGATTTTAGAGGATTTTCTCCAGAAGAAGTTTTTAGGGGCTAAGAGATTTTCGGTCGAGGGGGCAGAAAGTGTGATCGCTTTGTTAAAAACCATTGTGGAGACTTCTGTCAATCTTGGTTATCATGAAGGCTATATTGGGATGGCTCATAGAGGAAGGCTCAACACCCTTTGTCATATTATGGGAAAACCTTATGAAGTTTTGTTTGAAGAATTTAAGACGGATCGTTTTCCACAAAAGCCTGGTCTTTTGGATGTAAAATATCATAATGGCTATCAAAATAGGGTGAAAAGTTATTCTGGGAAAGAGATCTACCTTGAAATGATCCCAAACCCTTCCCATTTAGAAGCCGTAGATGCTGTCCTTCCCGGGATGATTCGTGCTAGATTAGATCATGGGCTTGAAAAAGCACTCGGCATAGTGATCCATGGCGATGCGGCTGTTTCAGGTCAGGGGATTGTGTATGAGACTCTTCAGTTTAATAAACTTGAGGGTTTTTCAAACGGTGGCACGATTCATGTAGTCATTGATAATCAAATAGGGTTTACCACCTACCCAAAAGATAGCAGGTCTACCCTTTATCCTACAGATATTGCAAAAGCTTTTGGTATTCCTGTATTACATGTAGATTCAGAAAATATCGAGGCGGTAATTAAAGTGGCAAAACTTGCAACTGCTTTTAAGGACCGGTTTCAGACAGATGTATTTATTCACTACAATTGCCATAGATTATATGGTCATAATGAGGCCGATGAGCCTACATTTACCAACCCTTCCTTATATAAAAAGGTCTACAGTCAGCAAGATCTATATTCGAAATTAAAGGGGGAGTTTTTCACCTCAGAGGAAATAACTCAATTTGAGGAGGGGGTTAAAGCGGAGCTTTCTGCTGCCCTTGAAAAAGTTGAGGAAGGAAAAAATACCCCTTTTGAAGATAACCTTTGTTTCCATAATGAATTAGAAAAAGGGGGTAACGCTTATCCTTTGATCTCTACTAAGATCAGTAAAGAAGTGTATGGAAAAGTTATGGATACAATTGCTACAGTGCCAGATGGCTGTAACATCCATCCAAAAGTAAAAAAGCTCATTGAACAAAGGTATAAAGCGCTTATAAATAAGGATGATCAATTATTAGATTGGGGGCTTTCAGAACTTATGGCTTATGGCTCTTTACTCCTTGATAATAAAAATGTGAGGCTTTCAGGTCAGGATTCAAGACGAGGCACATTTTCCCATCGTCATTGCATTTATGTAGATCAAGAAATTGAGGATAAAGCATTTAATCCATTAGATGGGATTAAAGAGGGGGCGTTTACAGTCTATAATTCTCCTCTTTCAGAATATGGTGTGATGGGGTTTGAGTATGGGTATAGTCTTAAAGCCGCACATAGTTTAGTCATATGGGAGGCGCAGTTTGGGGATTTTTATAATGGGGCAACCATTATGATTGATCAATATATCACCTCTACAAGGTCAAAGTGGAATGTAGATTCCTCCCTTACTTTATACCTTCCTCATGGGATGGAAGGAATGGGGCCAGAGCATAGCAGCGGCCGAATAGAAAGGTTTTTACAACTGGCAGGAAGAAAAAATTTACGTATTTTTTATCCAACAACTGCAGCACAAATCTTTCATTTAATACGAAGTCAGGCCCTTTGTGAGGATAGAATTCCCCTTATTGTCTTTACTCCGAAAAGCTTACTTCGGTTTCAAAGTTCAAAAGGGGCAGAGTTAATGGAAGGAAAATTAGAGCCTGTTCTTACAAGAGGGATTGGATCTGAGAAAAAAGTGGTTTTTTGTAGTGGGAAAATTGGATTAGAGATTGAGCAGGCTGATCAAAAGAGTAGTTGCGCGATCATAAAATTAGAGCAACTCTACCCATTTCCAGAAGAAAGTGTAAAGGCAGCACTAGAAAAATTTCCACAGGCAGAAATCTTTATTTATGCACAAGAAGAGCCAAAAAATCAGGGCGCCTACCTTTTTGCAAAAGAATATATTGATGAGATCATTGGAAAAAAAGGTCGTTTACAGTATGTAGGAAGAAAACGGCTAGAATCTACCTCCACAGGAATTTTTGCCGTTCATAAATATGAGCAGGAAAAGATTCTTAAGAAGGTAGTAGAGGGGTAAATGGCAAAAGAAGAAGTGAAGGTACCATCTGTAGGGGAATCTGTGACCGAAGTAACCCTTGGGACTTTTATGGTGCAAAGTGGATCGTATGTAAAAGAAGATACCTCCATTTGTGAACTTGAATCAGATAAAGCCTCAGTAGAGGTTTCTGCACCAAAAAGTGGAGTGATTACATTTATAAAAAAAACAGGGGACATTTTAGCTGTAGGTGACATATTTGCATTTATTGATACAGAAGGAAAAGGGGAAGAAAAAAGGGAAGAGAAAAAAGAAGAAAAAGCCGCTACTATTCAACCTGCTGCTACCCCTTCTATAAAAAAGGAAGAACCTATCTTAGTTACGGCATCATCATCTTCTGTACGTGAGTTTATAGACGATCACATTAAAAAAGTTCAAGAATTACCTACTATTGAAACGGTGGTTTCAAAAGAGGTGCCGCCATCTTCTACAGAAAGAAAGAAGATGCCAAAAATTCGATCGATTATCGCCAAGCGGTTAGTGGGCGTAAAAAATGAAACAGCAATGCTTACCACCTTCAATGAAGTGGATATGTCTGCTGTTATGGCAATACGTAATAAAGAAAAGGATAACTTTTTGAAAAAACATGGCTTGAAGTTAACTTTTATGCCGTTTTTTATGAAAGCTTGCGCTCAGGCATTGACAGAATTTGTGGAGGTAAATGCCTACATTGATGGTGATGAGATCGTTTATAATAAAAATGTACACATGGGGATTGCTGTAAGCACACCAAAAGGGCTAGTTGTTCCTGTTATACGTGATATTAATACAATGAGTTTAGTAGAAATGACTCGTACTATGAATGCTCTTGCTGAAAAGGGAAGAGATGGGAAACTATCGATCTCAGATATGGCAGGAGGTACTTTTACGATCACAAATGGGGGAGTGTTTGGCTCTATGCTTTCAACACCCATTTTAAACCCTCCCCAAAGTGCAATTTTAGGATTACATAATATTGTGGATAGAGCAGTAGTTGTTGGTGGGAAGATCGAAATACGTCCTATCATGTATTTAGCCCTTTCTTATGATCATCGAATTATTGATGGAAAAGACTCTGTGCAGTTTTTAGTAAGGGTTAAAGAACTAGTGGAAGATCCCTCTTTATTTATTTTAGGAGCGTAATGTCTGAATTTGATGTAGTAGTCATTGGTAGTGGACCATCTGGATATGTAGGTGCCATTCATGCGGCACAAAGGGGCCTTAAAACAGCAATTGTTGATAAATCAGGAGCCCTTGGTGGAACATGCTTAAATGTGGGGTGTATCCCTTCAAAAGCGCTTTTACATGCTTCTGAACTTTTACATGGGATGGAGGCTGAAGGAAAAGAGTGGGGCCTTCACTGTAAGGGGGTGGATATTGACTTTTCTGCCATGATGAAAAAGAAAAATGAGATTATTGAAAAACTTACTACAGGTATTGCCTATTTGATGAAGAAAAATAAGATTGAGGTGATCACTGGAGCGGCTTACTTTTTAGATCATGATACCTTAGCAGTAGGTTCAAGAAAAATTACCTCTAAACACTTTATGATTGCTACAGGATCAGAGTCTATGGCTCTTCCTTTTCTTTCCTTTGATGAAGATAAAGTGATCTCTTCAACAGGAGCTTTATCATTAAAGACGATCCCCAAAAAGCTCTTAGTGGTTGGAGGCGGTGTCATTGGTCTTGAATTAGGATCATTTTATAAAAGGCTTGGCGTAGAGGTTGAGGTTATTGAGTTTTTAGATAGAATTATCTCTGAATACGATGAAGATGTTTCCACAGTGTTTCAGAAAATTTTAGAAAAACAAGGGCTAAAGTTCCATCTTGGTGCAAAAGTTACCGGCGGAAAAACCACAGAAAATGGAGTAACTCTTACTGTAGATACAAAAGAGGGGAAAAGGGAGTTTAACGCTGATCATGCCCTTATTTCTATTGGAAGGAAACCTTACACAGAAGGGCTTTTTTTGGATAAAGCAGGGGTTAAAGTTTCAAGTAGAGGATTTATTGAAGTAGATGGATTCTTTAAAACTGCAAATCCAAAAATATTAGCAGTAGGGGATGTAATTGGTGGGGCTATGCTAGCACATAAAGGCTCTCATGAAGCCACTGTTGCAATCGATGGTATTTTAGGAGTAAAAAGTACAATGAATTACGGGGCAGTTCCTGGGGTTATTTATACGAGCCCGGAAGTTGCCTCAGTTGGTGTTTCTGAAAAATTATTGAAAGAAAGAAATATTGCCTATAAAGTGGTAAAATTTCCATTTTCAGCAAATTCTCGCTATGTAGCTACAGGTGGTAAAGACCCTTGTTTTGTAAAATACCTTGTGTGTGAAAAAACAAAAAAATTGTATGGGGCAAGTATTATTGGGCCACATGCTGGAGAGTTGATAGGGGAGGCCGTCATTGCTATTGCTGCAGGGCTTACTCTTGATGTGCTTGCTCATACCATCCATGCCCATCCAACGCATTTAGAAGCTTTACATGAAGCTTCTATGGGATCTATTAGCAGCTTCTATCATATGTAAAAGATGAAACAAGGGGGGGTAGTCTGCATCAGGAATTTTTTTCTTCTATTTGACCCTTAGATTCGGTTCCATTTTGATCAGATGATGGCGTACTTCTATCTTTTCTCTCTTTTGAAAGAGCTCTATTAGCGCTCTTTACAATATTTTTGCGACCAATTTCGAGCTGGTTACTATAGTCTTTTTCCTCTTCTAAGGTAAGTGTAGGAGGTGTATAAATGTAGTGTTGACGAAATTTTGAAGATCTTTTAATTCTTCCTTTTATAAACTTTGAATCCCTTAATAAGTTTAATGCATAATCTCTTTGATTTTCTTGTTCTGTACCATGGATATCCTTCAAAGGCTGATGGTTAAAGAAAGAGAAATCTTTATAAAGGTTGTGCTTTTTTAATAATATTTCATCGTTCTTAGGGTTTATTGAAAGTGTAATAATTGTATTATCATCGCTAGTTAATAATATGAGCTCATCTTTTTTTGCTTTATAATTTCTCACAAAGATGGGATGGTAATCTTCAGGATGATCAGTGTTTTCACTGGTATGTTTCTTTATATAGATATCATTTACATCACCTCTGCTAATTTTTTGAAAGCTGTGCTCGTTACTAGGATAGTTTACTAGCGCTTCTATAAAGGGTAGGGTGTTATAATCTGAAAGTCGAATGGTTGATTGAGTAACCGGCGTGGAAGGAATGCTTGGCTTTTGTGTATAAGCTGGATAGGGATTTTTTCTGGATTCAAATAAATTTGCAATTTTCTGATCAACATTTTGCATATTTACTCTTAAAATAATTTCTTTTTGGCTCTTCAAAATTGTATCTATTTGTTTCGGATTGAGATGCTCATTTTGATTAGATACTTTAGAAACAATCTCATGACATCTATTTAGGAAAAATTGAAACTCTTTAGATCTATCTTCTTCATGAATAGACTGTACTAATTCGAATGGAAAAGAATGACTCGATAGTGTTACTACGTGGGGTATGTTAGGTAGTTGCACTTTTTTCACAACAAGGTTCTTAGGAGGGTCATTCCTTTTAAAATAAAGCTCAGTAATACCATTAAACTCAACTCTTTTAAACACTTGCATCGCTTTGGATGAGCTTTCAGCGACATTGTTAACTAGAGATCTTGAACCCTTTTGTCTTTGAATTTGAGGGTAAGGATCATACCCGCCTACTTCTTTTGATCCACCCCCACCACCTGAATTTACATTACCAGCCATCTAATTTTCCTGTAATTAAATCAATTAATTTAAATTTATTTATAACTAATTTAAAGTAAACGTTATTATTATATTTAACTTAAACAACTTGGGTTCAATCAATTAAAATCTTATACATAAAGGAATTTAGGGCCCATTATCAAAAGTGCAAGTGCGCTCTTGAAAAAAGGGGTTATTCACCTTCTTCATCAGAAGAAACTTGACCTTTAGATTCGAGACCATTGCCTGAGCTAGAAGAAGGAGTACCTTCTTTAGAGCCACCACCACCACCTTCAATTGGTAAGATAAAACTTTGATCACCCTCTCTTACGAGATTAGCTTTTTGAGCGGTTGCCCTTCTGAGGGTAATTGAATCCGCAGGATCCATTTGGTTAGTAGGTCGTCCACAAGATGGTAAACTCATATACTTATCAGAAAGATCACGCCCTGATTTAATAAAATTTGAATCTGTTAATAAATCCAATGCTAACGTTCTTTGTGTAAGTCTTTCAGTTTTTTCAGAAGCTTGGGTAGCATCTAGTTCAGGAAGCTGATTATCATGTAAGATAAAGTTTTGATTTTCCGTAATATCAATTTTTTCTATAACCATTCTTTTTTCATTTTCTAAATCTTCTTTAAGAATATAAATTAAATTACCGTCAGTACATAATACAAGTGCATCTTGTTTTGTTCTGTGATCTTTTATAAATATAGGCTTGTAATTTTGTTTTTGTGAAACTTTATTACTTGTATGGTTAATTAAATATCTATGACTATTACTGTTTTCCCTAATCTCCCCACCTTTTTGTAGTTTTCTTTGAAATAGAGGTCTTGGTAGAAGCCCTATAAAATTGAGCCCTTCAAGATCTTTTTTAGCAAAGCTAACTTTTGTAGGTTGGTTTAATGCCTCCAGTTGTCTCCTCTCAGATTTATTTAGATGAGGTTGATAAGGTGCTCTGTAACTTTCTGCTAGATATTGAGTGGCTTTATCTTCTGAACGAACTAAGACTCTTAAAGAAATTTCAGGCTCCCTTCTTAACATAGATTTTATCGTAGCAGGATCAGTAGTTTCCCCTATAATTTCTTTGCACAGAGCTATAAATCCCTCAAATTCTTCTGATCTTTCATTCAAAGGGATAGAGTTTATTAAGTTAAAAGGATAGGCGTGGCTAGAGAGAGTTATTTTGTGGTTTTTTAAATCTCCAAGTGTTCCTTTGATATGATCCACTGGTTCATCTTCTTTAAAAGGGCATTCTTCTACTAATAGATCAAGCGAATTTTCTTCTAGCGGGTTGTCGGTGTTAAAGGAGACTTTAAGAGTTTTTGGAACAAAATGATTTTCATAAATGGTATGAGGTTCGATTGTGAAACCGCTCTTAATTGGTTGTGAAGTAATAGGGGTGGGGTTACCAAAAGATCTCACACCATTTTGTCTTTGTGATCTACTTATCGCTCTTAGAGCTACAACCCCTACATTAGGGTTAGAAGGTGCTTCAGAGCGCGCAATAGGGGGGGTACCTGCCGGTGTTAAAACCCCAGAATTTTGGCTTTGTATACTATTCATATGACCTCCCTAGTTATGTTAATTAATTATCTTTTATAAACTAATTATAACATATAATAATTAAAATTTCAATTAATTATTATATAGAAATTACTTAAATATCTAATATACAGTATGTTAAGGTAGTGATAAGTAACAAAAAAAAGATAACTCGAAAGGGTCACTCAAGCATTAGACTTTTTTCGAAATCTTTACATAAGGCAAAGGAGAGGGTAGCTTTAACCTAAAGCTTTTTTTGTCAAAAAAGGGGGGTATAAGACCTTCTTATAGGAACGCTTTATACAGAGACTACAGTAGCTACAATCTCAGGCTTATTTACCTGTTCTCTGGTTATTGTAATATAATGCAGAGCAATAATAGATTGCATAAACAAAAATGTAGAGGCTACCATCAGGGTGATGCCATTTTTAGGTTCAGTAGGGGTTTGCGCCGCACCAAAGATAAAGAACACAGCACCTGCTACTGCACAAATTGATGAAGTTGAAAGAGCTAAAGCTCTTCCACAGCCTTGAAAAGATTGGTGATGAAACGGTACTATTGGATGTTTACTGGTAATTGGCGGTAGCATTTTCTTCCTTATTTAGTGTACCATCTTGATGGTTTTATTAAATGACAAGCTCTGTTGATTGTACGCACTATATTAAAAATTGATGTGACCATGGTTGCAATCAAGAAAAGATCGCGCACCTCAAAAGCAACTTTTTCTTTATCATGAGGAAGTAAAATTGCTATCGAAAAAAATAAAGAGGTGGATATAAGAGTGATTGTATCAATAAGTGGTAAATGGGCTTGATGGTTTATCCAATTTTTATTAAAATTAAAATTACATACTTTTGTATGAGACTGCTTTGTCGTACTTTGAAGCATTGATTTCCCCTTTAACTATCTTTAGTAAAATTTAAAATGTCATTTTATCTATTTTTAACAATTTATTTCAAGAAAAAAAAGCTTTTATCTCTGACAAGGGTCAATCTATTAAAAGTTATGAGTTGCGACCTTGCTGTAATGCTTGAAGATTTTGATGCATAATATTGAATTCTTCTTCAGTCCCGATTCCCAAAAAAATTTTTGCCGCACGCTTTGCTAAAGCCGCCGCCAACTGGTTATGTTTTACCTCGAAAGCTGCAAAGCACAGTAAAAGATTATAGGTCTCTTGACGATTAAGGGTGTTTGCAATTTCAATAGTCCTAATTTCCAGATTCCATAGAAATAAAGGGTTAGTAGCTTTCAAATTAGGTGTGGAAGCTAAAATTTCAACGATTTGTTTTCCATTAAGAGTTTTAATTTGACTAAGGTTTTCCTGTTGCACATACGCTGATGGAGTATCCTTGAAAGGAGGGGGGGTAGTGATTGAACTCATAAAAAACCTAAATTTAATGATTAATTTTGTTATTTATACCTTAATTAAATAATAAACGCAAATAATTTCGGTTTATTGAAGAAATTAATAAAAGCAATACTTTAGGTGCACTAAAAAAAGCAGTCGTAAAAAAAATGATGGGTCTTGACTCACCATTTACAAAGTCGTAAATGCTTCGTTAAGGAGAGTTTTGACATCATCTTGAGTATTTTGAAGCTTAAATCGTTCTATATTTCCGTCTGTCACAATACGCATTTTTATATTCGGATCCCCATCTATTTTATGCTTTTGTAAAAATGTTTGTGCATTTCCGGTAAAAACTGGAGCAAAGCTCATGGTATAATAATGAGTCCCGGTCGCGGTTAATATCAACCCTTTTCTCCCTGTTTCTGTATTTGTAAACAGGTATGGGCGGTATTTAGTATGAGTTTTATTTAAAGAGGTATCTTTCATCATTCTATTATGAAAGTCAGAGTTTATTCTTACAGGAGAAACTCCGCGTTTTTTGTACAATGCAAAAGACTCGTTTCTAAGGATGTTTTTAGGTTTCATGAAATTCATTAGTAATACAGTTAAGTTAGGGTGGGGCTCTGTAAAATCAATTTCAATTTCCCTAGACTCTCCAGTTGGTGCCGAAACCACATCTTCTGGATGCATTGGGATGCCACTAATTTCAGACTCTTGATTATATTGAAATGATGTTTGCATAAATTACCTCTTATTTAAGATTATTTTGTTGTAAGCGCATATGTAATATGAGTGATTAAACCCACAACTTTTTCTGTAAGATATTGAGCCGCTTTTTTAGGAAGCTCATAATCGTTTCCGTTTTTTTGCTTACCTTCAGCTGTAATTTTATTACCGGCAACGCTAAGCTCAGTTTTCAATAGGGTTTCTGCATATTTTTTCATAAAAGCAGTTGCTTTTTTAAGATCATTTTGAGTTTCTTGCGAAGGCTCTTTTATCCACTTTGCTTTGATATTATTATAGATGTCTATGCTCTTTTGATGCTCAGGGCTCTTTTGAACACTTGAAATCACTGAGGCCTTTATTTGTTGAGCAATGTGATCTAAATACTTCTTGGTAATTTCGTATGATTTTTTCTGGGGGTTTAACGGGGGTAGTGTTACTAAAGATGAACCTTGGGCCATCACCACTGCCGAAGTCTTATGACCTGCTGCAGTGTTAACCCCAGGAAGCCATTCTCCGGGTTTTTGCTCATCACACTCTCTCTGCTTAAATCCATGTAGTAATGATTCGTAAACACCTGTTTTATCAAATTTAGCGCTGATTTGCATAATAAACCCCCTTTATTGTTATGAATATAATTATAACATAATTAAGATTTATTTTAAAATTAAAATAGCATTTTTGGAGCTAAATGCATTTAGTAGGACAATTTCTTACGCAAAAAGCCCTTCTTCCGAGGAATCAGAATCTTCAATTTGACTTAAAAGCTCTTCTACGGCACCTTTTAGTGTCTCAATGCCTTCAGAAAACCCCGATTTTTTCAATAAAGTATCTAAGTGGGTAAGTTCTGCCTCTAAAAGATCACTTTTTGACTCTAGTAATGCTAGTTTTTGTAAAAGCTCCTTGTTCACAGCATCCTCCTTTATTAAGATATACATTATTATATCATATTTAATATTTAATTTTAAATTATATATAAATTAAACTTCTTATTCAAGTTTAGGGGAAATTTTTACTTGAGAAATACCCCCAATATATGCTTAAATAGATGCTATAAATTGTTCTGAAGGGAAAGCTCATGGCGAAATTAATTTTAAATGATGGGGACGAGGTCGAGATCGAAGATGGCGCATCGATTAAAGATGCTTGTGAGGAAAATGGTGTGCCTTTTGCTTGTGAAGAGGGCATCTGTGGCACTTGTGTGATTGAAGTAGAAGAGGGGATGGAAAATTTAAGTTCCTTCACTGAGGAAGAAGAAGATTTTATAGGAGATGCTTGTAATGAGCGTCTTGCTTGTCAGTGTAAAATTAAAGGTGGATGTGTAAGAATTTCATTTTAAGGTGGTTAGGGTATGATAATAGATAGAGAGATGACAATTGGCGAAATTTTTGAGACATTTCCTATGCACGCTCAAAAAATAGCGAATTTATTAACTCAAGAGGGGCTTAATTGTGTCGGATGCGGCGCATCTACGCATGAAACACTTGAGGCAAGCATGTATTTACATCAAAAGGATGAAACAGAGATAGCTGAGCTATTAGAGGCGCTAAACGCTTTATTAGATCAAGAGATCGATGGCTCTACCATCACTCTTACTGAAAGAGCTGCTAAGAAATTTATAGCCATTTGTCAAGCTGAGGGCAAAGAGGGTTCTTTTCTTAGATTTGGGGATAAATTAGGTGGATGCAGTGGTTATGAGTACTTTTTAGATTTTACAGATGAAAAAGAGCCGCATCAGGAAGTGTTTCACCATTTTGGGGTGGATGTCTTGGTGGACAAGGCCTCATTATCAAGGCTTATAGGCTCTGAGATCGACTATATGGATGGTTTAAACTCTGCGGGCTTTAAAATTTCCAATCCAAATGCAAAATCTTCGTGCGGATGTGGTAGTTCACAAAGCTATTAAAATCTAAGTTCTTTACAATCAATAAGTTGTAAATATTTGCCCATCTTATGTGTTTATTGTTTATAATTAACTTCTAATTAACAACTTATTGAGTAACCTATGGATTCTGTAGGGCCATCAAGTCGGCCGGTAAAATATGAGTTTTCCAAGAAGGATCCAGATCAGGGGGTTGTAGCAAGGGCGGCTACATCTTTAGTTGGTGATAGCTCATTTATTATACAAAAATGTGAGGCACTTGCCTCTTATAAGTCAGATCTGACCGGTACCACCCCTTTTAAAGAGGGTATGATGTTAGCAGGCTGTAGCGGTGTGATAAATGCTGGGTTTAACATCTTTGATTCGATTTCTCTTGCAAATTCCTCCAAAACAGACCTTTCAAAGGCTGTTCATGGATTAAATGCTACCCGAAATGTGGTAGATATTTCTTTAGGAGCGACAACAGCCATTACCGCTGGATTTTCATTAGCAGCTACCGGCACAACGATGCATGCAGTTACTAATGGGTTATCTATCTTAAAATCGATTGGGGGCTCTATTGCCTTTGGTTTTTATTCCCTTCTTGCAATTCCAAAATGTATTGTGGCTAATAGAGCCATTTTTGTGAAAGATATAGTAAAAAAAAGTGGTGTCAGGGGTTTAAAACAGCTTTTTAGAGATGATCCGGCAGCTTTAGAGGTGGCCTTACCTGAACTTTTTAAGAAACTAAAAAGTGGCGAAGAAATCACACCTAAGATGGTAGATGAGGCTATAAAGGATTTGAATAAGGCTATTATCAGCAACATAGTCAGTGCTGCTATTGGTGTTTTGGCAATTGTTCTAGGGGTGTTAGGATCGATTTTCACAGCCGGTATTGCTCCTATTGCTATTTTAATTACAAGTCTTGTCGTATCTGTCATTGTGGGTAGTCTTGATATTAAAGACCTTATTGATAAGTTAAAAAAATCGATCAAGCTAACTACTAAAGATACTGTTTTGCACACAATCACCATAGCTATTGCAGTTGCCGCTGTTGTGATATCGGCTGTTTTTGCCCCTTGTGGAGCCATTATGGCAGCAACGGTTGCTTCTGGAATCTTTTTAGCGGCAATACCAGCTGCCTCTATGATCGCAATGAAGGTAAAAGAGGCTAAAGAAGCAGAGCTTGCCCACAAAAGAAGGCTTGCTATTTTAAAATTCCGTAATTCACTAAAAACCAATTAATTACAATATTGATTGAAAATAATACTTTATAGGTATATAATTAAGGCGTAATTAGATGAAATCTATTAACAAAAAGCAGGTTGTTATGGAAAAAGTACATAGAAATCTTCAAAAGGATCCTCAAGATATTGGGGAGCAGGGGCGAACAATTGCCGATGCAGTGGATGATTTAAGATGGGTTGCAACTTCTGTTGAGGGGTTATTTCCTTCTGTAACAGGAAGTGCTACTTTTGGTGGAAATACTGCATTTCAATCAGGATTGAGACTAACTGGTGCACTAGGCATTCTTTCTGGGGGAGCTACTGCTTCTGATGAGATCAAGAGCGCTCAACAATCAAAAACACATATAGCACGCGGTGTTCATGCGATGAAAGCTTCTCGTGGATTACTTGGAGTGTTAGGTGGGGTAACATCGACGCTACAAGCAGGGTTTTCATTAGGTGCAATGAGTAACGCATCTTCAGCGATAACAAATGGACTTGCAGCATTAAAATCGGTATCAGGGCCTTTGGGGAGTATATTTTTATCTGCGCTTGTTATTCCTAGATGCATCGAAGTAAATAAAATGATACTTATAAGGGATACTATTAAACTTCGTGGGTTAGAAGGGTTTACAGAGCTTTTTACTAATAACCCAGGTGCTATTGAGCTTGCATTACCAGATGTTTTTAAAAAGCTAAAACAAGGTGAAACGATTACTACTAACGATTTAGAGGAGATTTCAAAAGGGCTCAATGAATCGATTAAGATGAATTTAGTTCGAGTGATTGTAGGTTCCGTATCTCTTCTTTTATCTGTGTT
>Ga0172367_10005978_pt1 | contig 14523 bp, 14 predicted proteins | sample Lak10m_FD_114542 | JGI IMG/M metagenome (GOLD analysis project Ga0172367, IMG submission 114542) | Freshwater microbial communities from Kabuno Bay, South-Kivu, Congo - kab_022012_10m | ecosystem: Environmental > Aquatic > Freshwater > Lake | place: Democratic Republic of the Congo: South-Kivu... | reverse complement strand
CGCCGAAATACTTGGTGATCGCCGCGGTCAGCGTGGTCTTGCCGTGGTCAACGTGCCCGATCGTGCCGATGTTCACATGCGGTTTCGTGCGTTCGTACTTTGCCTTTGCCATGATGGCCTCCTGCCGATGGGGGGCCGGAAAGGCCCGGGTTCAGATGGCGCGGCACTTAGCCTCTGGAGCGGCAAAAAGCAAGGCTCACTTGCCGTGCGGCAGGCTGCCTGCGGGGCTGGGCGGGGCGGCCAGCGCCCCGGTCGGCGGGCCGAACCAGGTCGGATTTTCCATCAGCCAGCCCTCGACCGCCTTGACCGCGTTGTAGGCCAGCGTTGCCATCTGCTGCTCGCGGGTCTTGGTCAGCCCCGAGCCGATCATGGTATCGCCCGACAGCCCTTCGAACACGGTGAAGCGTTTGCCTTCGGGGTTAAGCTTCAGGCCCCTGGCGTCGTCCCAGATGTTGGCGGTGATCACCAGCGCCGACTTTGGCGCCAGCACCACCGGGATGCCGGGCGGGGCCAGCGCGAAAGCATCAACACTGATGCCGATGTTGAAAAGCCGCTCGCCGTGATAGCGTCCGAAGCGATCATCCACGGCCTTGATCATTGCCGCTTCCCATTCCTCGACCGAGGCATCGCGCGAGATCGGCACCTTCTGCATGTTGTCGGCCACGGCGATGTTGAGCCCCAGCGCGAAGTCACCCAGATCGACCGGCGGCGCGGCGAGATCGTTGCTGGCGCAGGCCCCGAGCAGGGCGAGGCAGAAGCCGAGGGCGGCGAGGCGGATGCGGGTCATGGGCTGTCCAGCTGCGGAGATGCCTTCGCATAACCGGTCGGGCGGTCTGGTGCAATCCCGCCGGTGGCGGGGGCCAACCCCCGCACCCCCGGGATATTTGGGCAAAGGTGAACGGGCCAGATGCGGCATTGACTCGGCCGTCGATTGGGGCATCCTTGGCGCGGGTGGAACGCGGGTGGGTTTGGTGCGGGCGGTCATGATGGGGGCGATGCTGGCGCTGGGGCTGGCGGGGGCCGCGGCGGCGCAGGACATGCTGCGGCTGGAGATCAGCTTTGATCCTTCGGCGGCGGCGCGCCTAGCGGCGATGGGCGAGAGGGCGACGATCAGTGCATGGTATTACGGCGAGCCGCTGGGCGAGGGGGCGAACCACCTTGATGAAAGCGGCACCGTCTATCTTGGCACCGAGACCTTCGAGATCTGGCCGGTCGATCAGCCGGTCACCATCGGCGGCTCGCTGGGCGGCGCGCCGATGGCTTGGGTGGTGCAGCCGATGGTCAATGTGAATGTTTTTTCGTCACGGCTGAAGGACGAGAACAACCTGTTGGACTGCGGCCTGGTGGAGGGGCCGCTGGACGAGCTGGCGATGGACCCACAGGTGATCAGGTGCAAGCTGCTCGGGGGCTGAGGCGGCGGCTCAGGTAAAGCGGTTGTCGCGCGGAAAGCCACGCGGGGCCATGCGTCCGGCATTGGCACGGGCGGCCAGCCATTCCGTCAAATCGGGCTCAAGCCGGGTGCGCCCGGCGGGGTCTTTCCAGCTGAGCCCCTGCGCCAGGACAAAGGTGGTGGCATCGGCCAACCCGCCGTCCTTGTATTTCTGCAACCTGACACCCTTGCCGCGCGCCATCTCGGGCAGTTCGGCCAGCGCAAATACCAGGAGCTTGCGGTTGTCGCCCACCACCGCGACATGATCGCCATTGACCGGGCGGCACAACGCGGTTTTCACCCCGTCGCGCAGGGTCATCACCTGTTTGCCGGCGCGGGTCTGCGCCACCACCTCGTCGGATGGCACGATGAAGCCATCCCCGGCGGTTGACGCGATCAGCAGCCGCTGGCCCGCGCGCCAGATCATCAGATCGACGATTTCGGCGTCGTTGGGCAGATCGACCATCAGCCGCACCGGCTCGCCCATGCCGCGGCCGCCGGGGAGGTTGGCCCCGATCAGGGTATAGACCCGACCGTTCGAGCCGATCAGGATGATGCGGTCGGTGGTCTCGGCGTGAAACAGGAACCGACCTTCGTCGCCATCCTTGAACTTGACCTCGCTGTCCAGCGCCACCTGACCCTTCATCGCCCTGATCCAGCCCATGCGCGAGCAGATCACGGTGATCGGCTCGCGTTCAATCAGCGCATCGTATGCGGGTAGGGCGATCTCGTCCGCCTCGGCAAAGGTGGTGCGGCGCGCGCCGCCGAGAGCGGCATGGCCGAAAGTTTTCTGGATCTCGACCAGATCCTTCGCGATCCGCTTCCATTGCAGACGGGGCCGGGCCAGCAGGTCTTCGAGCGCCACGCGCTCGATCATCAGGGCGTCGCGTTCGCGGTTCAGCTCGATCTCTTCCAGCCGCCGCAGGCTGCGCAGGCGCATGTTGAGAATGGCCTCGACTTGTGGCTCGGTCAGCTCGCCCGCGCCGGGCGGCGGCGAGACGTAATCCCTTTCCGACCTGGCGCGTGGCTGGGGGTGGCCCCAATCCTGCGCCATCAGGGCGCGCTTGGGGTCGGCGTCATAGCGGATGATGTCGATCACCCGGTCGAGGTTGAGAAAGGCTGTCAGGAAGCCTTCCAGAATTTCCAGCCGAAGGTCGATCTTTTCCAGCCGGTGCTGGCTGCGCCGGCGCAACACGTCGCGGCGATGATCGAGAAAGGCACGCAGCACCTCTTTCAGGCTGCAAACCTTGGGGGTGCGGCCGTCGATCAGCACGTTCATGTTCAGGGCGAAGCGAATCTCGAGTTCGCAGTTGCGCCACAGCGTGCCCATCAGAATCTCGGGATCGACATTGCGGGCGCGCGGCTCGAGGACCAGGCGCACGTCGGCGGTGGATTCGTCGCGCACATCCGCCAGCAGCGGCACCTTTTTGGTCTGGATCAGTTCGGCCAGACGCTCGATCAGCTTCGATTTCGGCACCTGATAGGGAATCTCGGTGATCACGATCTGCCACCCCCTGCGCCCCAGGTCTTCGACCTGCCAGCGCGCCCGCAGCCGAAAGCTGCCGCGCCCGCTGCGGTAGGCGTCAAGGATGCTGGCGCGGGGTTCCACGATCACCCCGCCGGTCGGGAAATCGGGGCCTGGCACCAGCGCCACCAGCGCGTCATCGGCCAGATCGGGGGTCTCGAGCAGCGCAAGGCAGGCATCGATCAGCTCGTGCAGGTTGTGGGGCGGAATGTTGGTGGCCATGCCGACCGCGATCCCCGACGAGCCATTTGCCAGCAGATGCGGCAAGGCGGCAGGCATCACCACCGGCTCTTCCAGCGTTCCATCGTAGTTGGCGCGGAAATCGACCGCGTTTTCCGCCAGCCCCTCCATCAGGGCCTCGGCGACGGCGGTCAGGCGGGCTTCGGTGTAGCGCGAGGCGGCGGGATTGTCGCCGTCGATATTGCCAAAGTTGCCCTGGCCATCGACCAGCGGGTAACGGACGTTGAAATCCTGTGCCAGCCGCGCCATCGCGTCATAGATCGCGGCATCGCCGTGGGGGTGATAGTTGCCCATCACATCGCCCGCGATCTTGGCCGATTTGCGAAAACCCCCGGTCGCCGAGAGCTTTAGCTCGCGCATCGCATAGAGGATGCGCCGGTGCACCGGCTTCAGCCCGTCACGGGCATCGGGCAGGGCGCGGTGCATGATGGTTGAGAGCGCATAGGTCAGATACCTCTCGCCGATCGCGCGGCGCAGCGGTTCGGATGTTTCCAGCGGCGGGGCGCCGGGATCGGGCGGGGTCTGGGTCATGGCACGCGTTTAATGCGCCGGGAAGCAACGGTCCAGCCGGAAGTGGCGAACGTCAGCGCCCCCGCAGCGACTGCGAGCGCGCCGCAACCCACGCAAGGCAGTTGCTGAGCCAGGGCCTTGGCCGGATCCGCCGCAGCAACGCGAAGCCGCGGCCCCCGGCGCCCGTCACCGCAGTTTCGGCGCCAAGGCGCGCCTGGTGCAGCCGTTCCAGCACCTCAAGCGACAGCACCGTAGGGGGGTGCCAGACTTCGGCCGCCAATTCGGAGCGAATCCGTTCAAGATCAGGGGCGTATCCGCGCCGGGCCGCAAATTCGGCCGAGGCGGCAGCAAAATGCTCCACCAGCGCAAGCCGATCAAGCGGCGACAGAAGCATCGCCGGGTCGCTGGCGGGCGGGTTGGCGGCGAAAAAGCCGCGCAGCACCGCGACGCGCTGCGGCTCGGACGCCAGCATCACATCAACCAGCCGCGCCGCTGCCACCTGATCGCGGTCGGGGCTGGGATAGGGGCGGGTCAACGCGGGCGGAGTGATATGGCCCAGCCGTTCGCCTAGGCCTGCCGCAGCCAGAAAGTTGCGCCAATGCGCCCGGTCGGCCAGCGACCGGTCGTGATCGACCAGCACCACCGGGAGGCCGGAAAACGCTTCGAACGGCGCGAACAACTGCGGCAGATCGGTCAGCGTGGGCCCGTAATCGACCATGAACTCCTGCACCGAGCGCGCGCCAAGGCGCAAGCCGTTGCAGGCTTGCTCGCGGTAGAACATCTCGGGGCCGACATCGGGGCGGCGCACGAAGGCCACTACCTGGCAGCTGGCGAAACCCGACAGCCGATCAAACAGGCGCGCAAGCTGGGCCTTGCGGTCCGACGCGAGCGGCAGCAACATGCCTTCGCACGATAGCACCACCGTCTGGCAGCCCGATTGCGTGATCTCGCTGTTCAGCCGCAGCCACGGCCCGTCGCGACCGCGCAACATGGCGGTCAACAGGCCAAGATGGCCGGGAAAGCCGCCGGGCCGCACCGCCACAAACGGTGTCACCGCCAGCCCGGACTGCGGATAAAGCACACCCGCCGCGCGCATCTCGTCAGCTCCGCTGGCGAGACATTGCTGCAGATAGGTGCTGCCGGTCTTGTGCATGCCGAGATGCAACACCAAGTGGGTGCCGTTGCCGCGCCGTCGTGGCCGGACCGGCGCACCACGCGCGGTAATCCGCGCGGTGGCGGCAGTAAAATCGGCGGCGCGCAGCAATTTGTGCAACTCCACGAAATCGCGCCGCCTTATGACCCCGAGGCGCGACTCCTTGCCGATCCGCGAGATCGGCGTGACGACCGGATCGGCGTGAAGGATCTGGCGATGACAGGTTTCGTCGCCCAGAAGCCGTGCGATGCGCTGGCCCAAAGCGGCATAGTCCGGCCCGGTGTTTGCGGCGATGGCGGCGATCAGATCCATGTCCCAGATCAGCCGCGACAGGGTATTGAACAGCTCGCGCTGCAAGAACCGCTTCGAGATACCGGGCCGGGCGGCATGGGCGCGCATCAACGCCATGCATTTTTCCAGCAATTGCACCTGCAGGCGATGCGCCGCCAGACCGGGCGGCGTGACCGAGATCGACCCGGTGCGCCGACGCCACACCCGCACCGGAGCGCCCAGGCAGGCAATGCTGCCGGCCGCCGTCACGGCAGAAAGCACGAACAGCCGGTCTTCGAACTTGACCTGCTCGGGGTCGAACCGCAGTCCGGCGTCTTGCAGAAAATCGCGGCGATAAAGGCTGGACCATGACGAGGTGATGAACTGCGCCTGCTCGACCGCGCACAAGCCCTTGCCCTGTCGCGGCCGACTGAACAGCGCCCGGTCACGTGGCAACAGCCGCAGGTCGGGCGCACCGACCGGGCTGATGCAGCAATTGCCATGGCTGATGTCGGCCCCGCTGCGCTCTGCCAGGGCAAGCTGCGCGGCCAGCCCGTCGGCCAAGTAATAGTCATCGGCGTCAAGAAACGCCACCCGCGCCCCGGTGGCAGCGTCGATGCCACTATTGCGCGCCGCCGACAGCCCGTGATTGGCGTCATGGTGCAGCACCCGAACCTGCGCTGGCAGCTTTAGCTCAGCGAAAAACGCCGGGCCGAACTGCGCCGGATTGTCGTTGACGATGATAACCTCCAGCCCCGACAGCGGCTGCGCCAGCACCGAGCGCAAAGCCATCTGGATGAAAGCGGATTCGTCGAAAAAGGGAATGATCACCGACAGCCGGAGGACCGACATCTCCGCCCAGCCGTTGCTCAATCAGGCGCGAAACGCGCGCGCAGCCCCAAGGCGGCTGCCATTCAGAGGCTGCTGCCGCCGTCGTCAACCAGTCCACCGCTGAAATCGAATGCCAGCCCGATCAAGATCAGCAAACCCAAAGCCATCAATGCGAACTCCAGCCCGAAAATATCTTCCACTTTCGCACCTCATCACGACTTGCCGATTCCACAAGCGTTGATCATAGTCCGGCGACATGCAATTGCAATCCCTTTGCAATTTGCGCAAACCCCGAGGCTGGTGCGGCCCTAGGCAACGTCGCCATCCGCCACAGGATTGAAGGACCAGGACGATCGCAGGGCAAAAGACCATCCTGATCAGCGGATGCTCGTCGGGCATCGGCCTAGATGCGGCGCATGGCTTGCGCGCGCGCGGCTGGCGGGTGTTTGCCACTTGCCGCCGGGCCGCCGATTGCGAGCGGCTGCGCGGCGAAGGGCTGGAAAGCTTCGTGCTCGACCTTGCCGACCCCGACAGCCTTGCCGCAGCGGTGGCTGAAGTGGAGCAGCGTACCGGCGGCACGCTGGACGCGCTTTACAACAATGGCGCGTTTGCGTGCCCCGGCGCGGTCGAAGACTTGCCGCGCGATGCCTTGCGCGAGATTTTCGAGACCAATGTCTTTGGTACCCATGATCTGACCCGCCGGGTGATCCCCTTGATGCGGGCGCAGGGCCAGGGGCGGATCGTCACCTGCTCGTCGATCCTGGGGCTGGTGGGCTATCAGTGGCGCGGGGCCTATGTCGCCACCAAGTTTGCGCTGGAAGGGCTGACCGACGCGCTGCGGCTGGAAATGGCCGGCACCGGGATCAGGGTCATCCTGATCGAGCCGGGGCCGATCGCGACCCGGATCCGCGAAAACGCCATCCCGCATTTCGAGCACTGGATCGACTGGCAACACTCGGCCCGCGCCGACGCCTATCGTCCCCTGCTCAAGCGGCTTTATCACGGCGGTGACGGGCCGGACCGATTCGAGCTCGCCCCCGCGGCAGTGACCGCAAGACTGATTCACGCGCTGGAAAGCCCGCGCCCGAAGCCGCGCTATTTCGTGACCACGCCGACTTATCTGATGGACCTCGCCCGCCGCATCCTGCCGACGCGGGCACTGGACTGGCTGATCTTGCGGGGCTGAGGCCACGCGCCGCTTCCTTGTGGCCGGTCGTCGCGCTATCAGCAAGAAGCGCCCGCAAGGGAGCGACGAGCGTTTGGCAGCAGCCGATCCGAAAGGACCCAGAGATGGTCGTTCTGAACCGCATCTACACCCGCGCCGGCGACGGCGGCGAAACCGCGCTTGGCAACGGTGCGCGGGTGGCCAAGAATTCGCCCCGGGTCAGCGCCTATGGCACGGTGGACGAGGTCAATGCCACCGTCGGCCTTGCCCGCCAGCATGCCAGCGGCGAAACCGACGGCGCCTTGCAGCGCATCCAGAACGATCTCTTTGACCTCGGGGCCGATCTCTGCCGCCCCGACATGGCGCGCGACCTTGAGTCGGGGCACCAGCCGCTGCGGATCGTGCCCGCCCAAGTGGCGCGGCTCGAGGCCGAAATCGACACCATGAACGCGCGTCTCGCGCCCTTGCGCAGTTTCGTGCTGCCGGGGGGCTCGGCGCTGGCGGCGCAGCTTCACCTTTGTCGCACCACGACGCGGCGCGCCGAGCGCCTGACGGTCGAGCTGGCCGCTATCGAGCCGGTCAACCCCGAAGCGGTGAAATACCTCAACCGCCTCTCGGACTGGTTCTTCGTGGCGGCGCGGGCGGCCAACAGTGGCGGCGCGGGCGATGTGCTGTGGGTGCCGGGGCTGACGCGCTGATCCTTGATACGCGACGTCCAGCCGCTGGCAGACGTCGGTTTTGGTCTGTTTTTCAAGGCGCAGACCGGCTAAAGACGCGGCCAAGAGCATGCCACGGCCGCGCGGTCCGGGCTTGAGAGAAAGGAGTTTGCGCTGATGAAGGTTCTGGTGCCTGTCAAACGGGTGATCGACTACAACGTCAAGGTTCGTGTGCGTGCCGACGGCTCGGGGGTTGATCTCGCCAATGTCAAGATGTCGATGAATCCATTTGACGAGATTGCCGTCGAACAGGCGATCCGGTTGAAAGAGGCAGGTCAGGCTTCCGAGGTGATCGTGGTCTCGATCGGCGTGAAACAGGCGCAGGAAACCTTGCGCACGGCGCTGGCGATGGGGGCCGACCGCGCCATCCTGATCGAAGCCGCAGCGGACGTGCAGACCGACATCGAGCCCCTCGCCGTGGCCAAGCTGCTGGCGGCAGTGGTCAAGGCCGAAAGCCCCGGGCTAGTGCTCTGCGGCAAGCAGGCGATCGACAACGACATGAATGCCACCGGCCAGATGCTGGCGGCGCTGCTGGGCTGGAGCCAGGCGACGTTTGTATCCGAACTGGCGATCGACGGCACCCACGCGGTGGTGACGCGCGAAGTCGATGACGGCTTGCAGACCATCCGCGTCAAGCTGCCGACCATCGTCACGGTCGATCTGCGGCTGAACGAGCCGCGTTACGCCAGCCTGCCCAATATCATGAAGGCCAAGAAGAAACCGCTCGAGGAAAAGACCCCGGCGGACTATGGCGTCGATGTCGCCCCGCGGCTGACAGTGCTGAAAACCAGTGAGCCCACGGGGCGCAAGGCCGGAATCCGGGTGGGCTCGGTGGACGAACTGATTGCAAAACTCAAAGACGAAGCGGGGGTGATCTGATGGCCGTTCTGCTGCTTGCCGATGTGAACGAAGGCGCACTGGCAACCGATGCCGTGGCCAAGACCCTGGCGGCCGTGGCCGCCTTGGGCGAGGTGCATGTGCTGGTGGCCGGCGCGGGCGGCAATGCCGCGGCTGCCGAGGCAGCCAAGCTCGCGGGCGTGACCAAGGTGCTGTTTGCCGACGATCATGCCTATTGCCACGGCATGGCGGAATCGACCGCGGCGCTGGTGGTGTCGCTGGCCGCTGGCTACAGCCACATCTGCGGTGCCGCGACCGCGTTCAACAAGAACGTGCTGCCGCGCGTGGCAGCCCTATTGGACGTGATGGTGCTGTCGGACGTGACTGCGGTGGTCGATGCCGACACCTTTCAGCGCCCGATCTATGCCGGAAACGCGATCCAGACGGTCAAATCGTCGGACGCAACCAAGGTGTTCACGGTGCGGACCGCCTCGTTTACCGGCGTGGCGGCAGGCGGGGCGGCGCCGGTCGAAAGCCTTGCCGGGCCGGGAGAGGCGGGCCTCAGCACCTGGATCGAAGACAAGGGGGCGACCTCGGATCGCCCCGAACTGACCAGTGCCGGGATCGTGGTGTCGGGCGGACGCGGGGTTGGTTCGGAGGCCGATTTCGCCCTGATCGAAAAGCTGGCCGACAAGCTCGGCGCCGCCGTGGGGGCCAGCCGCGCTGCGGTGGACAGCGGCTATGCCCCGAACGACTGGCAGGTGGGACAGACCGGCAAGGTGGTGGCCCCGCAGCTTTACGTTGCGGTCGGGATCTCGGGCGCGATCCAGCACCTCGCCGGGATGAAGGACAGCAAGGTGATCGTGGCGATCAACAAGGACGAGGACGCGCCGATCTTCCAGATCGCCGACTACGGGCTGGTGGCCGATCTTTTCACCGCCGTGCCGGAAATGATCGCCAAGCTTTAAGCGCGGCACCAACCGGCGATGGCGGGCAACCGACAGGCTGCCCGCCCTTCGCGCGACTTGAGAGCATTGCCCCTGACCGGTTGCATGCGGCCCAGACCGGAGGGCATGCGCCCGCCGTGGGGCGGGCGGGCGCATGCCCGGGCCGCCACGCGTCACGGGCAAGGTGAATGTGATTGGCTGAAACTCTCGCTAGACCAGCCGCTGCAACGCCACCGCGAGCGCCCGCGCGACCTCGCGGTGCACGGCGGGACCGGGCACTTCCAGCGCCGCCGGCTGTTCCAGGGGGGCGAAGGCCAGCCCCGCCAATCCGCCTGCGCGCGCGGCCGCGCTGCTGACCACCTCGAGATAAGCGCTGGCATGGGCCCGGGCCGTGGCGATCATGTCGGCGTCGATCATCAGCGGGTCGGCCAGCAGATCGGGGTGTCGGCCTGGGGGGGGCGGGGCGTGGTCGGCCAGCCACATCAGCACCGTCTTGCCCGGAATGTGATCAAGCAGTCCGACCATCCGTGCCACCCAGGTGGCACACAGTTCGGCCGCCACCACCTTGAACCGCTCGGGTGCCTGCGCATGCAGCGATTGCAGCAGGTGGCGGGTAAAATGAAACTCGGTGAAATCGACCTCGGGATAAAGCTCGCGCAGCAGCGCCGAGGCCGCCAGAAACCGGTCGTTGCGCCGCGGATGCACGGCGTAGAACCGGTTCGACAGGTTCTGCGCCCCGACGATCTGCACCACCGTGGCCAGCGCCCCGGCCGCAATTTCCAGCACCGCCGGGTCATTCACATAGACATCGAGGCCGGCATTGACGCAGCCAAGATTGACCATCCGGACCCCGGTCGCCTCTTCGACCAGCACCGGATAGGGAACCGGCACGAACTTGCCGTAGGTTTCGGTGCCGCCCAGCACCGCGACATAAGGCCTTTCCAGATCGCGGCGCGGGCCGCGGAACAGCAGTTTCGACTTGCCATAACGGCAAGGGTAATAATCCAGCGCCCCTTCGCCGGGATAGTCATAGGCCATCACACCCACCCATTTGTCACAACACCCGGAGCTCAGTTTGCGGCTAACCGGTTGCCAAAAAGCTAAACTGCCAATTCACGACAAAGTTTAACGGCCACCCCGGCTTGCACCCGGACGGCTGGCCAGCCTATGGTCGCAATGTCACCGGCGGAGGATGCAATGGCGATCGAAAAAGTGGGAATCGTCGGGGCCGGCCAGATGGGCAACGGCATTGCCCATGTCTTTGCGCTGGCCGGGTATCAGGTGCTGATGGCCGACATCAGCCGCGAAAGTCTGGACAAGGCGCTGGCCGTGATCGACCGCAACATCGAGCGTCAGGTGGCTAAGGGCAAGACCACCGCCGCCGTCAAGGCCGCCGCCATGGCGCGCATCGCCACCACCCTCAAGCTGGCCGATCTGGGCGATTGCGATCTGATCATCGAAGCCGCAACCGAGCGCGAAACGGTGAAACAGGCGATCTTCGAAGACCTGCTGCCCCATCTCAAGCCCGACACCATCCTGACGTCGAACACCTCGTCGATCTCGATCACTCGGCTGGCCAGCCGTACCGACCGGCCGGAAAAGTTCATGGGGTTCCACTTCATGAACCCGGTGCCGGTGATGCAACTGGTCGAGCTGATCCGCGGCATCGCGACCGATGACGAAACCTATCAGACCCTGCTGGGGGTGGTTGAAAGACTTGGTAAATCCGCCGCCAGCGCCGAGGATTTTCCCGGCTTCATCGTCAACCGCATCCTGATGCCGATGATCAACGAGGCGGTCTATACGCTTTACGAAGGGGTGGGCTCGGTCAAATCCATCGACGAAAGCCTGAAACTGGGGGCCAATCACCCGATGGGGCCGCTGGAGCTGGCCGATTTCATCGGGCTCGATACCTGCCTTGCGATCATGAACGTGCTGCACGACGGGCTGGCCGACACCAAATACCGCCCCTGTCCGCTGCTGACGAAATACGTCGAGGCGGGCTGGCTGGGGCGCAAGACGCAGCGCGGCTTTTACGACTACCGCGTCGATCCCCCGGTGCCGACCCGGTGAGCGTTACCCGCGGGGCGGTTCCTTCAGCGCCAGGGTGCGCGCGCGCAGCCAGGCCACGAATTCGGTCTGGTTGCGGGCATGCGGGGCAAGCTCGTCCCACGGGATCGGGGTGCCGATCACCGGCTTTTGCGGCTTGTTCAGGGCATAGACGATTTCGTGGATCAGCAAGCCCTGCCGGATGACGGGCGACAGGTGGTTGGCAATCTGGTAGCCAGGCGAGTTGTGGCCGGGAAAATAGATCGGCACCACCGTCGCCTTGCTGCGGCAGATCATCTTGGCGGTAAAAGGGTGCCATTCGCGCTCGACCGCCTCGCCCCACCACCCTGCGGTGGTGGCCACAGCCCCGGCCGGAAAAAGCACCACGACCCCGCCGCGATCAAGGATTTCCATCGCCTGGCGGCGCATCTCCAGCCCCTTCTCCAGCATGTTCTGTTCATGCGGAAACGGCACCGGAATCAGAAATTCGCTGACTTCCGAAATGCCGGAAATCAGCGAGCGGGTCAGAATCTTGTAATCGGTGCGCACCCGCCCGACCAGTTCGCCCAGCACCATGCCATCGACAAGCCCGTGCGGGTGGTTCGAGACCACCACCACCGGCCCGGTCGGCGGAATATGGGCAAATTGCTCGACCGGGGTCTCGACCACGATCCCCATGAACCGCAGCGCCTTGGACCAGAACGCCTGGCCGACCACTTTCTCGCTGTGCTCGAAGCGGTGGATCAGGCGCAGCAGGGTGATCTTGCCGGTCATCCATTCCAGCGCCCTGATCGTGGCGGCCTTCCACGGATTGGGGAAAGTGCTGGCGTAGGACAAGCGCCGCTTGTCGAAGGGCCGAAACCCTGGTTCATCGGAAAATCGGGTTTTTGGGGGAAGATCCTGCACGAAGCGTAAGCCCTCTTGATCCGGTGCGCCTCAGGTGTCTTCACCAAACCGGTTTGCCACCAGCGCCTCAAGCGCGTCGGCCAGTTGGTCCGCCTGGGCTCCGCTGGTCGTGACCTCAATAGAGCTTCCACGCGAGGCTGCCAACATCAAAAGACCCATGATCGAATCGCCCGATACCGTCAGGCCGTCTTTCGCCACAACCGCACTGGCATCATGGTGTTCGACCAATTCCACAAACCGGGCCGAGGCGCGGGCGTGCAGGCCTTTTTCGTTGATGATGCGCAGGTTGCGCCTGATCATGGCTGACCCTTGGGCCGATCCGGCGGCGAATCACCCAAGTCGAGGCTGTTGATGTATTTGCGCCCGGCATCGAGCGCCAGCGCCACCGCCTCGGCCACCGGCAGGTCGCGTGACTTGGCCAGCTTGATCAGCATCGGCAGGTTGGCCCCGTAAAGGATGCGCCGGTTGCGACCAACACACGATGGCAGCGACAGATTGGAGGGCGAGCCGCCGAACATGTCGGTGACCACGACCACCCCGCTGCCGCGATCGACCGCGGCCACCGCAGCCCCGATTTCCGCCTGCTTGGCGGCCCGGTCGTGGTCATCCTCGATCGAGATCGCGGCCACCGCAGGCAATTTGCCGACCACATGCTCGACGGCGGAAAGATATTCCCGCGCCAGGCCACCATGTGCCACGATGACAACGCCGATCACGCCCGCTTCACCCTATGCTCGCGGGCGCCGCCGCCGCCCCGCGTTCCAGTTCGCGGTGCCGCCTTGCCACCGGCCAACCCGCCTGCACCAGCCCATTGCCGAAAATTTCTGCAACTGCAACCGACCGATGCAGCCCGCCAGTGCAGCCAAAGCCGATCGCCAGATTTGCCTTGCCTTCATCACGCTGAGCGGGCAGCAGCAGCAGCACAAGGTCGGCAAGCCTGGCGATGAACGGCTGAAAGATCGGGTCGGCTGCAACATAGGCCATCACCGCAGGGTCGCGGCCATCGAGGTTGCGCAGCTCGGGCTGCCAGTAGGGGTTACGCAGAAACCGGCAGTCGAACACCATGTCGATCCCGCGCGGCAGCCCCCGTTTGTAGGAAAACGACTGCACCGATACCGCCATGTGGGTTTTCGCCGTCCGGCTGAACCAGCGCGCGATCTCGGATGTCAGATCGTGCGGCGACATTTCCGTGGTGTCGATCAGATGGTCGGCGCGCGCCCTCACGGAGGCCAACAGATCGGTCTCGCGGGCAATCCCCATGGTCGGGGTATCCTCGGGTGCCAGCGGATGGCGGCGCCTGGTTTCCGCGTAGCGCCGGATCAGCACGTCGGGGCTGCAATCCAGATACAGCACCTGCAACTGCACCTTCGGGTCGCGGGTCAGGCGGTCGATCAGTTCGATGAGCCCGGTGGTGTTGAAATCGCGGTTGCGCACATCCAGCCCCAGCGCGATCGGGTGGCCCAGCGCCGGGCCTTCGATCAGCCGGGGCACCAGCGACAGCGGCAGATTATCGATCACCTCGTAGCCAAGATCCTCGAGGGCGTCGATCGCGGTGCTGCGTCCCGCCCCCGACGGGCCGGTCACCAGCACCAGGCGGTGCTCGTTGCTGTGGTCATCCGGTGGTGGTGGCGGTCGCGTCACAGCCCTGTCCTGCCTCTTTCATGCCTGCCGCCCAGTCCTGAGCACTTGCAGCAGCGCAGCGGGAAAATGGTCCCCATCCTGCGCCAGCACAAGGTCGAACGCCAGCCCCAGCAAGGCAAATTGGCGTCTTGGCGGCAACCGCTCGGACTCGTGGCGACCAAGATCGGCCACCAGCGCAACCGGTGCTTGTGCCACCGTATCGGCGCGCAGGATGCCGATGCCGCGCGCCTCGATCAGGCCGCGCAACGCGGCGGGGCAGCGCGCGATCACGCGGTCGTCGCAGCGCACAAGATCGGTGTAGTCG
>Ga0172367_10005975_pt1 | contig 14524 bp, 12 predicted proteins | sample Lak10m_FD_114542 | JGI IMG/M metagenome (GOLD analysis project Ga0172367, IMG submission 114542) | Freshwater microbial communities from Kabuno Bay, South-Kivu, Congo - kab_022012_10m | ecosystem: Environmental > Aquatic > Freshwater > Lake | place: Democratic Republic of the Congo: South-Kivu... | reverse complement strand
GGAATGGTGTCTCACGAAATGGCAGGATGATTACAAGGAATATGTAGAGAATGAGGAAAAACTCAACGACCCCAAAGGGGATTCCCTGCGCGTGTTGCGCGGCGGTTCCTTCGACAATGGAGATAGGGGCGTGCGGTGCGCCTTTCGGGGCGGGGGCAATCCGTTCGACAGGAGCTACGACCTCGGTTTTCGTGTTGTGGTGGTGGCGGGTTTCTCCCATTTTTCTTAAACTCTGTACTCTGAAACTCTGGCTCTCTGGAGACTCTGAATCTCTTGGGGGGTGTGGGGGGCGCGCCCCCCACAGCTTTTAAAAAATTTTTGCAGACCTGACAGGTTTTTGAAAACCTGTCAGGTCTTTATGGAGAAGGTATGTCAAAACCCGAAATGCCCATCTTTACCCGCACGTTTGATTTTTTAACCTGGCTGTTGCCCGCCACCAACAAGTTTCCTACGGCGCACAGGCACACCTTTACCAAACGGTTGCTAGACGCCGCCTTTGACTTGCGCGAACAGGTGGAGGCGGCAAATCACCGCATGGGAAAAGAAAGGCTGGAATATCTTAACGCGGCAGACGAATCTCTTGATAAAATAAGAACCTACCTGCGCCTTGCCGCCAGTTGGGACTGGCTTTCCAAAGGGCAATACCAGCATGTTTCGCTGATGGTCGTAGAAATCGGCAAATTGCTCGGCGGCTGGAAGAAAATAACCCATTAGGCAGTTCGCGGCGCGAGCCGCTGTAATTGCGGGGATATGCCCGTAGAACCTGCGCGTGTTGCGCGGCGGTTCCTTCAACAATGAAGATAGGAACGTGCGGTGCGCCTATCGGAACAGGAACAATCCGAACAACAGGAACAACAACAACGGTTTTCGTGTTGTGGTGGTGGCGGGTTTCTCACGCTTTTCTGTTTTTGCCAAAATGTCCGCGCGTTCCACAGCAAGGCGGGGATTCGCGGTTGAGGCGCCTAAGAAAAATGGTGGGGCGTATTCCTGGCTGGCGCTTATGTGCCAGGCGAATATAGAAGAGCCGCGCGACCTCGACTTCATCGTCACGCCGCGCGGCAACCTATTCAACGATGTCATTCTGAGCGGAGCGAAGAATCCCTGAGACACTCGTAGAGACCCTTCGCTCTGCTCAGGGTGACACATGAACGAACTTCACTCCTTCGACAACCTGCTCCTCGCCTATCGCAAAGCCGCCAAAGGCAAACGCGGACATGCAGACGTGGCAGAGTTCGAGTACCGCCTTGAAGATAATTTAATTCAACTTCAGCGCGAACTGCGGGACGAAAGTTACGCGCCGGGGAAATATCACAGTTTCTACATCCACGACCCGAAGAAACGCCTCATCTCCGCCGCGCCGTTCCGCGACCGCGTCGTACACCATGCCCTGTGCAATCTGATCGAACCCACCTTCGAGCGTTCTTTCATCGCGGACTCTTACGCCAACCGCATCGGCAAAGGCACGCACAAAGCCCTCGACCGCGCCCAGGGATTTGCCCGTCGTTTTCGATACGTCCTCACCTGCGATGTGCGCCAATTCTTCCCTTCGATCGATCACCAAATCCTTTTGGGAATCCTCGAAGAAAAAGCAATCGTCCGCCAGCATCGCGGGCTGGTCGAAAAAATCCTTGCCAGCGGGGTGGGCGTTTTGCGCGAAGAATACGACATGGTCTATTTCGCGGGCGACGATTTGTTTTCCGTTCAACGCGAACGCGGGCTTCCCATCGGAAACCTGACCAGCCAGTTTTGGGCAAACTGTTACCTCGACCCCTTCGACCATTTTGTCAAAAGAAACCTGCGCTGCAAGGGGTACGTCCGCTATGTGGATGATTTTCTGCTCTTCTCGAACGACAAAGGCGAGTTGAATGCCTGGCGCGAAAGCATCATGGCAAAATTGCGCGGGTTCCGCCTGACCCTGCACGAAGCCAAATGCCAGCCGCGCCCCGTAACCGAGGGGATTCCATTTCTCGGATTTGTCCTGTATCCCAGTCACAGACGACTGAAACGAAAAAAGGGCGTCGCCTTTGAACAAAAATTGAAACGACTAAAACTGCTCAAAGCGGGCGGGGTGTTGAGCTACGCCCAATTCCTTGCCAGCATACAGGGCTGGGTCAACCATGTCCGCTGGGGAAATACCTGGGGCTTGCGGCGTTCCACTCTTTCTGTCGTTTGATTTTTCAGGCGCTGTAACAAACAGGATTAAATCCCCAATTTAATAGTGTTTACGCGGATCAAAAGCAAAAATCAGCGTTTTCTGTGTCCTTTTTGTCCTTAAAAACACGCCTCACCCACGAAAGATTAATTGCGGGGTGAGGCGTGTTTTGCTTTTTTTTACAGTCCTTTTTAGGGAATTATGCCGCTTCCTGCTCCGCCTTGCGCATGGATTTGAACGACTCAATCGCCACCTCCAGCATCGCCAAATCAGGCGTGCGGGTGGTGAGGTGTTGCAGCGCGAGGTTGGGCTTGATGAGCGCCTGCACGATGGGACTATCCAAATGATTTGCCGTCCAGCGGATGTACTCCACGGCGACGCCAGCCAGGATGGGGATGAAGAGAATCCGCGTGGCAAGCCGCCAGAACATCGAAAGCGGACCCAGGGCGGTGAAGACCAAAATCGAGAGCAGGACCAAAGTCAGCAGGAAAGCCGTCCCACAGCGGGCATGTTCGATGGGATACTTCGCCACCGATTCGGGAGTCAATTCCGCGCCCGATTCGAAGGCATTGATGGTCTTGTGTTCCGCGCCGTGATACATGAAGAGCCGCCGCACATCGGGCATGAAACTGATCGCCCAGATATAGCCGACCAAAAACACCAGCCGCAAAACTCCCTCCGCCAGATTATTCAGCCAGGGACTCCAGCCGAGATATTTTTCGGCGGCGCCGCCCAAGCCAGCGGGGAGCAAAAAGAAAAGCCCGATGCCGAGGGAGAGGGACAAAGCCAGAGTCAAATAAAGGGCGGGACCTTCCAATTTTTCATCCTCGCCTGTTTGCATGTTTGCCGAGATGGTCAGGGCGTGCATCCCCAAGCCGAGGGCATCCCAGAGCAAAACGACGCCGCGCAAAAACGGGATTTTGGTAATTCCCGAACGATAAACCTGCGCCAGTTTTTCGGTGTGGACGGCAATCGAGCCATCGGGCGCGCGCATGGCAATGGCAAAAGCCTTTTGTCCGCGCATCAACACGCCTTCGATAACCGCTTGTCCGCCGTAGGTGATAATTCTGTCTTCCATATACCTCTAAGTCCTTATAAAAACCTGACAGGTTTTATTGCAGCCGCTTTGATTGGCGATTCTTTTTGAAACCTGTCAGGTTTTTCTTTATTTCATATTGAAAAAGAAATGGATGTACGCATCCACGTTCTTATACCAAGTCGGCAGGTGCATCCGCTCGTTGGGCGAATGGACGTTGTCATCGGGCAGACCGCAGCCCACCAGCCCCGACTCGACGCCGCAGATATTTTGCAGCATGGCAACCACGCCAATCGACCCGCCTTCGCGGCGATATAGCGGCGGCTTGCCCCAGACCGTTTCCATCGCCGCCGCCAGGGCGCGCACGCCGGTGGTGTTGACATCGGTGATCGCCCACGGGCTGTCGTGCAGGGATTTCACTTCCCAGGTGACGGTCTTCGGCGCGTTCTGTTCCATGTACTTCACCAGTTGCTTGTGGACTTCGGCGGCATCCTGATTTGGCACAGTGCGGCAGGAGATTTTCGCCATCGCCTTCGCGGGCAAAACCGTCTTCGAGCCGGGACCCGTCCAACCCGAAAGCAAGCCGTTGACTTCGAGAGTCGGGCGCGCGCCAGTTCGCAGCGCCGGCGTGTATTCCTTCTCACCCCACAGGGCGGGCACACCGGTCTGCTCCAGGTAACTTTCGGGCGTGGTCGGAAGTTTGGCGGTCGCTTCGCGCTCCTGCTCGGTGACGGGGCGCACAGAGTCGTAGAAGCCGGGCAGGGTCACTGTGCCGTTTGAGTCGTGCATCCCAGCCACCAGTTCCGCCAGCGCCTGCGCGGGGTTGTGTACCGTGCCGCCGAACAGACCCGAATGCAAATCCTGCTTGGGACCGCTCACATGAATCTCGAAGTAGGCGAGTCCGCGCAAGCCGTAGGTGATGGTCGGCTTGTCGGCGGCGATTGCTCCCGCATCGGGGTTCAGGCAAAAATCGGCTTTGAACAACTCGGCATGTTGCGGCAGGAATTCGGGCATGTGCTGCGATCCGATTTCCTCCTCACCTTCGAGCATGAACTTCAAGTTGACCGGGAAGTCACCCGTCTGCATGATCGACTCGATGGCGTTCAAGGTTGCCATCACCTGCCCCTTCATATCCGAAGTGCCGCGCCCGAAAAGATAATCGCCTTTGACCGTCGCCTCGAAGGGCGCCGTCTCCCACAACTCGATGGGGTCGATGGGCTGCACGTCGTAATGCCCGTAGACCAAAACCGTTGGCGCGCCGGGTCGCTTGAGCCAGTCGCCGTACACCACGGGATGTCCACCCGTCGGCATGAGTTTGACGTTCTCGATGCCAAGTTTCCGCAGGTGTTCCGCCGCCCATTCGGCAGCTTTTTGAATCTGCGGCTTGTACTCGTCGTCGGTGGAAATGGATTCGATTTTGATGAACTCCGCCAACTCTGCAATAAACCGTTCGCGGTTCTTGTGAGCGTATTCGATTGCGCTTTTTGCGTCAGTCATGGTTACTCCTTCAAAGTTCCAAATAAATACCAAAAGGTTTCGCGCGAAAAATTCGGCGCACACTCCGCTTCCCAGACGAAGCCGCCTTCGCTGAAAACGCTTTTCAGCAGGGCATCCGACTCATCTTCGACATTCCCCAGCAAAGTCAACATGGCGCGGTAGCGGACGTTTTGCGGATACAAGCGGACTCCCGCTTTGGGATCGCGGCGATAGTCGGAGAGGAAGTTGAGCCACAGAGCGCTCCGCGCCCCAATCTCACGGCTGGCTTTCGCCTCCCAAGCCGATTGCCACCGCGAGCGGATGAACTCGACCTGCGCCGCCAATTCCCCCGCCTGCGCTCCCATCCGCTGCACAGAAAGCAAAACCCCGCCGAGCGTCAACTGCGGCAGTTCGAAACTGAGCGGGTAGTACAGTTCGTTGCTGAGCAGGTAATTCTGCAATTGCGGCACGCCCGCTTCGAGATAGAGTTTGTCTTTTTGCGTCGGCATGGATAAAAAACAGGGGCGGGCGCGAACCCGTCCCTGCAAGGTTTATTCTGACGAAACCGTCGGCACAGGAGTCTGCTCCAGCGTGCGGCGGGTGACCAGGTACCATTCGTTGATCAATGCCAGGCGGTCGCTGGTGTCGTACATCGGCGCGACCTGCACGCCTTGCACTTGCGCATCCACCCCGTAGGAATAGACGGGATAGTACAGCGGCAATGACGGCATATCCTTGGTGAATGTCACCTGGAAATTTCGGTACAACCGCAGGCGGGATTCGAAATCCGCTTCGATACGCGCGGTCTCGATGTACTCGCTGGCAGAGCGATTCTCCCACTGCGAGTAATTCTGTCCGCCCGTGGCTTCGGACTGGTGCCAAAAGAGATAGGGGTCGGGGTCGGGAGTCCGCAGGGTATTCAAGTCGGCAAGCGCGGCTTGATAATTGCGCGTGGCAAGAAAATCATTCGCCAGCGCGTCATACCCGACTGCCTGCAAATCCACTTTGACGCCAATCAAAGCCCAGTCGGATTGGATTGCCTGGGCAATTTTGGTATGCGTTTCATCATTGGGATGGGTCAACGTAAAGGAAAGGAATTGACCGTCCTTGGCGCGCACATCCCCGCCGCCGGCCGGGATCACATAGCCCTCATCCTTCAACAAAGCCGCAGCCGCATCGGGATCATAATCGAGATGCTCGATTTCTTCGTAGTACGCCCACGATCCCGGCAAAATGGGACCGTCCGCAATAATGGCTTGTCCCTTCATAATGCGGGAAACAATGATGTTGCGATTGATTCCCAACAGCAGGGCGCGGCGGACTTTTTCGCTTTGCAAAAACGGCACGCCGGGATTGTTCAGGTTGAGGAAAACCAATCCCAGTTGGGGCAGGCGGCTGGTGTAAACCGAGAGGGTGGACTCCGCCAGGGCGGATTCCAAAATATCGTTGCTGATCTGACTAATGCCCAACACTTCGCCCTGTTCGTAGGCATCGAAGGCGGAAGCAGAATCGGGATAAAAGCGGAAAACCATCTGCTCGATGTACGCCCGCGGCAGGTAGTAATTTTCGTTGACCCGCAGCGAAACGCCGCTGATCTGCCCGCCGCTGGTCAAAAGGGAATCGAATTTGTAAGGACCCGTCCCGACAGGTTTGAGGTTGAACTCCGCGCTTGCCAATTGGTCGGCAGGGACCGATTCAAGCAGGTGTTTGGGCAATACGCCGAAAGTGGCATAATCCAAAAACGGCGCGAAAGGTTCGGGAAGTTTGAATTGAAAGGTCTTGTCGTCGAATTTTTTGATTTCGATCTGCGACCACAAATCCTTGATGTCCTGGGGAAAGAGCGAGCCGCCACTTTGAATCAAGCCGATGGTAAAGATCACATCGTCCGTCGTCACGGGTTGACCGTCATGCCAGGTTGCGTTGGGTCGAATCGAGAAGTTATACAGCGTGCCGTCGGGCGAAGTCCCCCAGGATTCAGCCAGGTCGGGCTGCGGCAATCCGTGTGAGTCGAATCGAATCAGCCCGCTGAAAATCAGGCGGTTGATATCGCGGTCGGCGGGATTGTTCCAATCCAACATGGGATTGAGCCGTCCCATCGAGCCGATCAGCGCCTCGGTGTAAATTCCGCCGGGCGCGGCTTCGGGCAGGAAGGGAACGCTTACTGGTTGTTGACTGAGCAGGAGCAAGGCAACGACCACAATGGTGATCGCAACAACCAAAATCTGCCAGCGTAATTTTTTCATAATGTTTCAGGGAAATAATAAGAGCCGCCGCCGCCCCGCAACGGGGACATGAGCCGGCGGCTCTCTACAGGCTTATGATTCTCTTAACGTCCGACGAGGATGACGGCGAAGACGAGAACAAAAAAGATCACAGCCAGCGCGATTGTCACCCAAAACAGGATGCGTTCGATGCCGCGGCGGGCAGTGAAAACACCGCCAGTATCCGCACCCGTAAGACCGCCCAGCCCCGCGCCCTTACTCTGCAGGATGACGCCAGCAATCAAACCCACCGAGGTTATAATCAGCGCAATATCCAGAAAATTTTTCATACAATGTGCCTCCTTGAAATTAGCGGACAGATTATACCTGTTTGGGAAGTGAATCGTCAAACTCAAATCATGAAGGATGAAGGATGAAGGATGAATTAGAGGTCGTTGTCAATTTGCACATGCACACCCGTTACTCCGACGGGAGCGGCACACACAGGGATATTGCCGCCGCCGCATTGAAAGCCGGGGTGGACGCGGTCATCGTCACCGACCATAATGTGCTGACGCAGGGCTTCGAGGGCTATTACAAGGAAAAGACCAAAAAGGTTCTGCTGTTGGTTGGGGAGGAAGTCCACGACCAGGCGCGGAATCCGCAAAAGGATCATTTACTGGTTTTTGGCGCGGGGCGCGAACTTGCCACCTACGCCGACAATCGCCAGCGGCTAATCGACCAGGTACGCGAGGCGGGCGGAATCTCCTTTCTTGCCCACCCCGACGACCCCGCCGCCCCCGCTTTCAAAGAGACCGATATTTCGTGGGAGGATTGGTCGGTTCAAAATTACACCGGCATCGAGTTGTGGAATGCGCTCAGCGAATTGAAAACCCTCGTGCCGACAAAACTGCACGGCGCATTCTACGCGTTTTTCCCCGCGCTGGTGGCGCACCAGCCGATCCCGTCCACCGTGGCAAAATGGGATGAATTGCTGGCGCAAGGTCCGCGGGTCGTGGCGGTTGGCGGCTCGGACGCGCACGCCTTACATTTAAGAATGGGACCCATTCGCCGCGTAATTTATCCCTACGAATTTCACTTCCGCACGGTGAACACACACGTCCTTTTAGCTGAACCCTTGAGCGGAGACTTGAACGCTGACAAGAAACTCATCTACGACGCGCTGGCGGCAGGACACTGCTTCGTCGGCTATGACTTACCCGCTCCCACACGCGGATTCCGCTTCACAGGGCAGGGGCTGGAAAAAACCGTCGTCATGGGCGACGAAATCCCGGCAAAGAATGGCGTCACCTTGCAGGCAAAACTGCCATCGGCGGCTGAAATCCGCATGTTGAAGGATGGGCAGGTAATTCAAACCTGGAAAAATAAGATGTCCTGCACGCATATCACCACCGAGCCTGGCGTCTACCGCATCGAGGCATACCGCAGGTATCTTGGCAAATTGCGCGGCTGGATTTACAGCAACCCGATTTATATCAGGTAATTTTTTGCCGCAAAGAAAACTTTTGTGGTAAACTTCGCCCGCTCAATCAGGTACGTCTTAATCCAACGTGCCTTTCCGTTCCCCGCAAACCCACGGTTTGAATGGGAACAAACCCATGGAAAGGAGGTTTTCCCTATGCGTAAGTATGAATTAGTTTGTGTGTTCCAGCCCGACCTGGACGAGACCGCTTTTAACGGCTTGCTCGAAAAAGTCAAAGGCTGGATCAGCGAATCAGGCGGCAGCATCGACAAGGTTGATATGTGGGGTCGGCGCAAGCTGGCTTACATCATCAAGAAGCAGCGCGAAGGTCAGTTTGTTTTGCTGAACGTGACCATGAATCCTGCCGCAACCGCCGACCTGGAACGCAATCTGCGTTACCAGGAACCGATCATTCGCCACATGCTTTCTGTTGCTGCCTAGCCTGTTTTTGCATTGCCTGGTAATTACCAAGGAGAACTGTTATGAGCCGAGGTCTTAATAAAGTTCAGATCATTGGGCATCTTGGAAAAGACCCCGAGATGCGCTACACCCCTTCGGGGAAACCTGTCACCACCTTCACGGTGGCGGTCAGCCGTTCGTGGAACAGCGCGGACGGCGAACGCCACAACGAGACCGAATGGTTCAACGTGGTGGTCTGGGGCAACCTTGCGGAAATCTGCAAGCAGTACCTCGTAAAAGGACAGCAGGTTTACATCGAAGGACGTTTGCAAACCCGCCGCTGGGACGGCAAGGAAGGTCAAAAACATACCAGCGTGGAAATTGTTGCAAACGAGATGATGATGCTGGGCGACCGCCGCGATGCAAACGAAAGCCATCAGGAAGTCGATTCCACCTCCGCCGAGAATGGCTCTGCCATGGCGGAAGATGAATTCCCGTTTTAGTTTTTTGGAGTAAACCATGAGTGAAGAACGTAGCTACTCGGGTGGCGGCGAAGCCGGCGGTGGAGACCGCAGATTTTTTGCCAAACCCAAATTTTGCCAATTTTGCGCCGACAAGACCCTGGTCATCGATTACAAGAAGACCGACCTGTTGCGCAAGTACGTGACCGAGGAAGGAAAAATCCGTCCGCGCCGCCAGACAGGCGCCCGCGCCAAACACCAGCGCGTAGTGGCGGCTGCCGTCAAGCAGGCGCGCCATGTGGCGCTTCTGCCTTTCAGCGGCAGATCGCTGGATGACGGGCGTTCCTAATCGCCGAACCAACATCGGGGCATGGGAACCAATCCCATGCCCCGATGTTATGTTAATGGAGTAAAAAATGACCCACGAATCGGGCGGAAAGCCCGTTTTACATAAAAAACACGTAGCGCGCCTCGAACGTGAGCGACAACAAAGCCGCCTTATTTTATATGTCTTCATTGGCATCGTGGCTGCGGTATCGCTTTTGCTTGTCTACGGACTTTTGGACATAAATTATTTTCAACTCCAGAAGCCGGTTGCAAAAGTCGGGGATCGTGAAATTCTCGTCAATCAGTTCGTGCCGCGCGTCCGCATGGAACGCCAGCAACTGCTCTCGCAATACAGCATGTACTCCCAATACGCCCAACTTTTTGGCATGGACGTGCAATCCCAGTTGACCAGCATCGAAAACCAGCTCAACTCGCCGGAGACCGTCGGACAATCTGTGCTCGACCAGATGATCAACGAACAGTTGATTCTCCTCGAAGCCGAAAAGCGCGGCATCACCGCCAGCGAAGCGGAATTGACCGAAGCCCAGCAAAGCACATTTGGGTACTACCCGAATGGAACGCCCACAGCCGCCCCCACCGCAAGCGAAGTGGTCATGCCCGAAGTTCCCGCAGAAGCGTTCGAACTTGTAACCGTGACGCCCGTCCCCTCTGCCACAGCCACACTTCCCGCAACCGCCACCCCCGAACCGCAGGCTACAGCCACCGCAGGACCTACGCCCACGCCGCTCCCAACCTCCACACCCTACACCCAGGAAGGCTTCGAGAAGGAATTCAACGCCTCGAAGGATTCGTTGATCGAGATGGGATTCAAGGATGCGGACTACGCGGCTTTCTTTGAAATTCAAATCCTGCAAAACAAGATACTGGAAGCGATCACGGCTGATGTCGCCGTCACCGAGACCCAGGTCTGGGCGCGACACATCCTTCTATCCGATGAACCCGCCGCTCAACTCGTCCTCGAAAAATTAAAGGATGGAGAAGACTTCGCCGCCCTTGCCCAGGAGTATTCACAAGACCCTGGCTCGGCAGTCAACGGCGGCGACTTGGGTTGGTTTGGAAAAGGCATGATGGTTCCCGAATTCGAGGAAGCCGCCTTTGCGCTCGAAAAGACAGGCGACTACACCACCACAGCCGTTCAAAGCCAGTTTGGATATCACATCATCCAGTTGATTGCAAAACAAGAGCGCCCGCTTTCCGCAGACCAGGTTGAATCTGCAAAGAACCAAGCCTTCTCCGAATGGCTGACCAAAGCCCGCGAGGAATACGGCGTGGAGACCTTCGACATTTGGAAGGAACACCTGCCCACCGAGCCGAACTTCATCACCGCCGCCACCGAATCTGCCAACGCCCAGAACACCGCGATTGCAGAGGAAGCCAACGCCACACCAGCGCCGTAACTGCAAGGATGAATGATGAAGGATGAAGGCTGAATAAAAAGCAAAATCCCAAATTCATCTGAAATATGCGATCAACAAAAAATGCCCATCTCAACCGAGTTGGGCGTTTTCCTTTTCACTATTCACCAATTCCCCGCTCTTTTTCATCCTTCATCATTCCGCCTTCATCCTTTCCCCTACGCCCTCTTCAACATCTCATCCGTCACCTGGTCCAACTTCAAACTGATAATCTGGCTTGCCGAATCCTTCCCCATCGTCACGCCGTAGATGACATCCGCCGCCTGCACGGTGTTGCGGTTGTGGGTGATGATGATGAACTGCGTGTCCTTGCTCAGGTCGATGAGTAAATCGCGGAAGCGTCCCACGTTGGCTTCGTCGAGCATGGCGTCCACTTCGTCCATCACGCAGACGGGGGTGGGCGAAACCTTGAGCAGGGCAAAGACCAGCGCAATCGCCGTCAGACTGCGCTCGCCGCCTGAGAGCAGCGCCAAGCCCTGTTCGCGGCGACCAGGCAGACGGGCTTCGATTTCGATTCCCGTCTCGACCAGATTCTCAGGGTCGGTCAACGCCAGGCGCGCCGAGCCGCCGCCGAAGAGTCGCACAAACGTCTCGCGGAATTGCTTGTCCACCGCGTCGAAGGTGCGGGTGAATTCGCGGATGGTGATTTCGTCCAACTCGGTGACGACCTGCTTCAAGTCGGCTTCGGCTTTGCGCAAATCCTCGACCTGGGTCTTCATGAATTCGTAGCGTTCTTTTTCCTGCTCGAACTCGGTCTTCGCTTCGGGGTTGATGGGACCCATGCGTCGAATTTGGGCGCGATGATGATTCAACTGTTCTTCGATTTCGGGCGCGAGTTCGGTGATGATGGGCAACTGCTCGACCATGCCGTCCAGCGGCAGCGGCACGGGACCCGAAACGTCCGCCGCGTAGTCGAACATCACCAAGCCAAAGTCGTCGGTGATTTTTTGATGAAGGTTTTCCAGCGCTTCCTGCTTGCGGGTTTGCTCCAGTTGCGCCTGCCCGAACAACCGCTCGGTGTTGGCGAAAATCCGCTGGGCGTTTGCTTCGGCTTCCTGCAAGCGTTTTTCTTCCTGCTCCGCCATTTCCAAATCTTTTTCGGCGGGTTCGATGAGCGCGCGCATTTCTTCGATTCTGCCGTGCAGGGCGTTTTCGTTTTCGCGCAGGCGGGTCTTCTCGTTGTCGAGTCCGCTCAGGGCGTGGTCGGCTTCCTGCAAGCGGGTCGCCAACTCGACGCGGCGCGAATCGAGTCGCGTGATTTCCTTCGCGCGTTCCTCCCGCTTGGCGTTTGCGCCGCTCACGCTTTGCTCCGCCACTGCCGCGCGCGTGCTCCAATATGCCACCTGCTCCTGCAACTCATCGGCGGCGAGTTCGCGCAGTTTCGCAGAAATATCTTTCAATTGGGATTGAAGTTCCGCCGCGCGATTTTCGACTTCCACTTGTGAATCGCTGGTTTTTTGCTGACTCGCTTCGGATTCCCCCGCCTCAGCTTGCAACTGGACGAGTTGATTTTTCTGCCACTCCAACTGTCGTTGGGTCGATTCGGCTTCCAGCCCAGCCTGCTGTTCGTTCTCTTGAATTTCGCCCAAATCCACGCGGGCTTCGCGGGCGTCGGTGTCGGCTTGAGCCAGTTCGCGCTGCGCCGCCGCCAGTTGATTCGACAACCGCTCCACCTTTTCATTGGATTCAGCCAAACGGGTCAGCAACCCGCTCAAAGCGGATTCCAAATCCTTCTTCCTTCTCATCCGCCCCAGCGTGGACGACGAAGCCACGCGAAGCGTTCCCGCCACCACCAATCCATCGCCGCGGAACACTTCGCCACGCAAGGTGACCACGCGGGCGTGAGCAGGCAGGGATTGCATCAACCTGCGGGCGGCGCTGCGGTTGCGGACGACGAGGGTTTGCCCCAACATCACGCGCACCGCGCCGCGCAGTTCTTCGGGCGCGTTCACCAGTTCAGAGGCGACGCCGATAAAATCATCTGAGACTTCGGAGGTTCTAAAGACCTCGGAGGTCTTTTCATCCAACGGCAACAACACCGCCCGCCCCGTTTCGTCGGCTTCGAGCAGGTTCAGCGCGTCTTCGAGTTGATTCGATTCAAGCAGAACCGCGTCGAGGGTGTCGCCCAGCGCGGCGGCAATGGCGGTTTCGAGTTCGGCGGGGACATCGAGCGCCGCACTCAACGCGCCGCGCACGCCGCCCAATTTGGACTGTCGCGCCGCGTCCAGCAAATACCTTGCGCCCTCGGCGTAGCCCGCCAGCGATTGCTCGGCTTGTTCGAGGACTTCGAGTTGCGCCTTCACCCGCGAATGGTCGGACTCTTCTTTCGTGCGCTGTTCGAGGGCTTCGCGGCGTTCGCGGTCAATGCGCTCGACTTCGTTCTTCTTTTGGATGACCTTCTCTTCGGCTTCCTGCAAGGTCAGGGCGGCTTGCTCCCGCGCCTTGCGGGCGGATTCATATTGCGCCGCCGCCTTTGCCGAAAGCGACTCGCCATTGGCGATGGCGGCTTTGGTCTGTTCCATGCGCTGGGTCTGCGCTTCGAGGCGCGACTTCAATTCGTCGAGACGGGCATTGTTCTCCGCCCGCTGTTGACTGAGATTCTCCACCTGTCCGCGTGTTTGCGCCAGTTCGGTTTCGAGCGCGGCGCGTTCTGCGTTGCGGGCGGCAAGTTGAACATTGCAGGTTTCGAGTTGACGCTTCGCCTCTTCGAGTTCGCTTTGCACGCGCAAAATATCCTGCTCCGATTCGTGGAAGCGGTCATTGGCGAGGTGCAATTCGTCCAGCGCGTGTTCCTGGTCGGAGAGGATGGCGGCTTGCGAGTTGGTCAGTGCGCGGCGACGTTCTTCGAGGACTGCCAGTTCGCGGCTAATGGCTTCGCGCTGGTTGTGGAGTTCCGCCGACTGACGGTGCCAGCCGTTCAACTGGGCGCGGAGTCCCGAAAGCCGCTCGCGGAAGGTGGTGTACTCCGCCTGCGCCGCTTCGTGTTCGCTTCGCGCTTCGCGCACGCGGGCTTCCTGTCCGCGTACCGCCTCGCGGGTGTCGGTCAAATCTCGTTGGGAGCGGTGCCAGTGGTAGCCGTACCACTCGCGCAGAATCAACTTCATGTCCGCCTGGGCGCGGGCAAAATCAATGGCGCGTTTCGCCTGCCGCTCCAAACTGCGGATTCGCGGTTCGAGTTCCGCCATGATGTCGAGGACGCGCTCCAGGTTGCGTTCGGTGGTGTCGAGACGTTTGAGTGCGTCGTCGCGGCGGGAGCGGTACAAGCCGACGCCTGCGGCTTCTTCAAACAGGCGGCGGCGGTCATCGGCTTTGAGCGCCAGCGAAGCGTCCACCAAACCCTGACCGAGAATCGTGTACGTCCGCTCGCTGAGTCCCGCCTGCGCCAGCAATTCGTTCATCTCGCGCAGGCGCACCTGCTGACCGTTGATGAGGTAATCGTTGTGACCATCGCGGTGGGCGGCGCGGGACATCGCCACTTCGGAGAAGTCCACAGGCAGCCATTGCTCGGTGTTGTCGAAGGTGATGGTGGCTTGCGCCATGCCCGCGCGCGCGC
>Ga0172367_10005970_pt1 | contig 14529 bp, 12 predicted proteins | sample Lak10m_FD_114542 | JGI IMG/M metagenome (GOLD analysis project Ga0172367, IMG submission 114542) | Freshwater microbial communities from Kabuno Bay, South-Kivu, Congo - kab_022012_10m | ecosystem: Environmental > Aquatic > Freshwater > Lake | place: Democratic Republic of the Congo: South-Kivu... | reverse complement strand
GTACGCCTCACTAGTTGGTGTGTGGAGCCATCCTACAGCGGCTGGAGATTCCCTTGCCCCGCCTTGCGTCTTTGCTCCTCTCCGCCTCCGCGTTGAATTCCTACCGCATAGTTACGGCTTAGGCTTAAGGTGGAAGCGGCGGGACGCCGCTTCCACCTTAGCGTTTCTGTTGCAGGAACCAGTCGTAGAGGGCTGGGTTGTTGTAGGTGGCGGTCCAGGAGTCGTGGCCGGCATCGGGGTAGACGGTGAACTTGACGGTATTGCCGATGGCTTTGAGCGAGTCGACCATCTTCTGGCTTTCGCTGGGTTTGACGACTTCGTCTTTTCCGCCGTGGAAGGCCCAGATGGGGAGTTTGGAGAGGGCGGTGCGATGCTTGCCTTGGGCGAGCAAGACTCCGATGGTTTCCCCCCCTCCGCAGATCGGAGCTACGGCGGCGAACCGTTCGGGGTTTGAGACCGCAAGGCTCCAGCTTCCGTATCCGCCCATGCTGAGGCCGGTGAGGTAGATCCGGCGAGTATCGATGTTGTATTTTTTGCAGACCTCATCGAGGAGCGCGTTGAGGGTATCGGCTTGCCACCATTGGCCGGCAGGGCATTGAGGGGAGACGACGATGAAGGGGAAATCAGGCTGTTGTCGTGCGATCTTGGGTGGGCCGTGACGGCCTACGGCTTGGACGTTCGTTCCCCGCTCGCCGGCACCGTGTAGGAAAAGGATGAGGGGCCATTTCTTCGGGCTTTTGCGGTTATAGTCGGCGGGTAGGTCGAGCAGGTATTGGGCGGAGACGACGGACTTGAGTGTGCGTTTGAAGGACTTTTCGGAGTGGGAGGAAGAGGGTTTGGCCATGGCATCAGCGGCTTGGAGTGAGTCGATGAGAGAGAGCAGGGTGGCGATCAGGCCGAGAGTTGCGAGGGGGAAGAAACGCATGGGGAGGTCGGTGTGCCGATGGGTGGTGGTGGAGAGGAGTTACTGGTTCAGGAAATTCTTGAGGATTTGTCGGCCGTGTTCGGTGAGAATGCTTTCGGGGTGGAACTGGACGCCGAAGATGGGGAATTCGCGATGGCGGACCCCCATGATTTCCTTTTCCTCAGTTTCGGCTGTGATTTCGAGGCAATCGGGGATGGATTCGCGGCGGATGACGAGGGAGTGGTATCGGGTTGCGGTGAAAGGGCTGGGCAATCCTTCGAACAGGCCTTTGCCGTTGTGATAGATCGAAGAGGTTTTGCCATGCATCATGCGGTAATTAACGATGACATCCCCTCCGAAGACATGGCCGATGCATTGATGGCCGAGGCAAACGCCAAGGAGCGGGATGCGTGGGCCGAAGGCGCGAATGATTTCGTTCGATAGCCCGGACTCTTTTGGGGAACAGGGGCCTGGGGAGACGAGAATCTTGTCGGGGTTGAGGGACTGGATTTGGTCGATGCTAATTTGATCGTTGCGATGCACCTCCATGGCGACGCCCATTTCGCCTAGGTATTGGACCAGGTTATAGGTGAACGAATCGTAATTATCGATGACCAGTATCATGACCTGGGGTGAGGCTAGCGAAGTCGATACCAATTGAAAACCCTAAACCGAGAGGCTAAGACGGTGGACATCGCCGTTGTGAAGCCTTGAGACGAGGTGCGAACGCGAGTGGGCTTGAGCGCCAAGGGCTGACGAGCGGTAAAACTCACCGAGGGCCGGCAAGGGTGCCGGCGGTCCCAGGGGGATGGCATTTTGGCATGTGGGTGCGGGAGACAATCTGAGAAACGAAACACGATGGAACCCTCGGCATCATTTCTACTGAACGAAGAGCAGCTTTTAGCGGACCGCACGACTCCTCGTTGGATTCGGGATGTGTTACGTTTTTTAGCGGTTCGTTCGCAGTTTTTGCTTCATGGGAACGTGAGGGATCGGCAGCCGTTTCCGGGAGGTCCAGGGCGATATACACCCATGGCACTGAGCCAGTATCTGGTGGATGTATTGGCGCTGCGAGGGTATGAGCATTTTTTGGTCTTCAACCTGGTGGAAGGCTTCAGCGTGGTGACGACCCGAGGGAGCGATCCGAGTTTGGCGCGCGGATTCTTCGAGAAGCAGTGTGGGGTGACGTTCGATGAGCGTGGGTTTTACAAGTGTTCGATGGATCGAGCGATCACGGTGGTGGAGGGGGCCTTAGGAACGAGGGAACGTTTGGTTGCGGTGGTGATGGATTACGCGTCGCGGCTGGCGGTGCGCGCGGATTCGCCGACGGAGCGGGAGCATGACTTCTTCACGAAAGCCTTGCTGATGGGTCTTTCGACGGTGCCGCACGTGACGGAGCGTGTGCGTGAGGCACATTTCAATACGCTCTTTTGGATCTGCGAACGTGAGAACGATCTACCGGCGTGGTTGGTGTTGGACAATCCGCGGTTGCGGTCGATACCGATTCCGAAACCGGACGCCATATCGCGAGCGGTGATGGTGCGAGCTTTGGCGGTGAGCTTGTCGGGGTATCGGGAGGGTAGGGAGGAGGAGCGGGAGGTGTGTGAGCGAGGGTTTGTGGAGCAGACGGAGGGATTATTGTTGGCGGACATTGTGGCGATCAGCCAGTTGGCACGTCGGGAGCGGCTCTCGTTTCGCGACATTGGGGAGGCCGTGCGACGGTATAAGCTTGGGGTGACGGAGGATCCGTGGAAGCGGTTGGATCGCCGGAAGATTCAGGAGGGGGAAACGTTTATTCGGCAGCGGGTGAAAGGGCAGCGGCAAGCGGTGGTGAAGGCTTTGGACATCGTGAAGCGAGCGGTGACGGGGCTTTCGGGGGCGCAGGCGTCGAAGGGGCCGGGTCGGCCGCGTGGGGTGCTTTTCCTGGCTGGGCCGACCGGTGTTGGGAAGACGGAGTTGGCGAAGACCATTACGGAGCTGCTGTTTGGGGATGAGCGTGCTTACATTCGATTTGATATGAGCGAGTTCTCGACGGAGCACGCGGACCAGCGACTCATCGGGGCTCCCCCGGGATATGTGGGTTACGATGCGGGAGGAGAGTTGACGAATGCGATTCGGGAGAAGCCGTTTGCGGTGGTGTTATTTGATGAGATCGAGAAGGCGCACCCGAGGATTTTGGACAAGTTTCTGCAACTGTTGGACGACGGTGTGCTTGCGTCGGGGCGTGGGGAGCGGGTGTATTTTAGTGAGTCGGTGATCGTGTTCACGTCGAACTTGGGGCTTTATCGGACCGATGGGGAAGGCAATCGGGTTCCGACGGTGACGCCGCAGGAAGATTACGCGACGGTGGAGAGGAAGGTGCGAGGGGAGATTGAGAACCACTTCAAGACCCAGCTCAACCGACCTGAGATTTTGAACCGGATTGGGGACAACATTGTGGTTTTCGACTTCATTCGGCCTGAGGTGGCCTTAGAGATCTTTCGCAAGATGGTGGCGAACATCTTGGGACGGCTGGAGCAACAGCAGCAGATTCGGGTGCGGTTGACGTCGGCGGTGGAGTCGGACCTGATCGATCGGTGCACAGCGGATCTGAGTTTGGGTGGGCGTGGTATTGGGAACAAGCTCGAGGCCTGGTTGATCAACCCGTTGGCCCGAGCGTTGTTCGATCAGGACATTGGATCGGGTCGGAATGTGGAGGTGTGCGCGGTGGGTGAGTCGGGTGGGGTGCCGGTGTTGGAGTTGGGGTTGGAATCGGATTCGGCAAAGTTGAACCCGCCGGAGGAGAGCTTATGAGCGGGCCGAAACTTATGGAGTTGCGTCGACTGCGTCGGGAGGCACGACGTCAGAGCAACCGGGAGCGATGTCGGCGTTGTGATTTGGACTATGCGCGGTGCTATGCGGAATACAGAGAGCTGGCGAGAGTGATGGAGGGACTTGGGATCGAGGGTGCGGTGGAAGGCGTCGTCCCCGAGGAGGCGGCACGAGAAGCACGAGAAGGGTTGTTGGCGGACCGGGATGAGGAAGCGGCTCAACGTTATGAGCGTCGGGTGGCGAGGGTGCGAGAGGAGATCGTTGTTGGGCGCCAGCGAATTGCGGCGCGACGGTTGGAGCTTCGGTTGCGTCACTCCAAGCTGCGGGAGGCGGTGAACGCGTGCATCGAGGCACACGTGAGGCTGAGCGTGGGGGCGAACGTTGGGGACATTGAGACGATGACGGATGGGGCGGGGGAAGTGGTGACATTGGAGGAGATTGAGGCCCTTGGGGTGGACGATGCGGTGGGCATTGAGCGGATGGAGGCGAAGATGGAGCTACTGCGAAAGCGGATTAGGCAGGCCGAAGAGGAACGTGCGCGTGAGGAAGAGGTTCGGGTTGGGCATGTGCCGGGCGCGCCGAGAAGGGCGGGATGGGTTGGTCGTAGCCTGCGCGATTACGTGGAGGGCGGCACGAGAGAGGGAGAGCCCCATGCCGAGGGCGAAGGGAAGGGTGGTGGAGCGGGTTCGGAGGAGCAATGCGAGGAGGTACGACGAGTGTTAGAGGAAGCGGCGGCGCTTTCGGACGAGAGATTGTCGATGGAACTTGCGGTTGGTTTTGAGGCGGTGGGGCGGATCGTGGACGAGGAACAACGTCGGACGTTTGAGCAGCGCTATTTGGCTGAGGCGAACCAGCGCGTTGGACGCGTGCGGGAGCGGGTGAGATTTCATGAGGAGATCCAGGGACTGATGGATGAGTTGGAGGTGTTCCCGGAGTTGAGCCAGAACGAGGACGTGCTTTTGTTGAGGAAGTTCCTGGGGTTGGAGATGCCTGTGGATTGGAAGGAAATTCGAGGGCGGGTTCGAGAGCAGATCGAGGCGGCGACGGTGAGGCGTGAACGAGAGGAACGGAGGCTGGCGGTGGTGGAGTCGTTACGTGAGTTGGGCTATGAGACTCAGGAGGGATTGGGAACGGCATTTGCGCAAGGAGGCCGGTTGGTGATGCACAAGGCGACGGAGACGGAGTATGGGGTGGAGGTGGTTGCGGATGCCTCGCTGGATCACATTCAAACGGCGATGGTGCGATATGCTGCGAATCGGGAGATCTCGGAGCAGCAACGTTTGCGAGATCGGGAGCGAGAGGAGCTGTGGTGTGAGGATCACGCGGCGCTGAGGCGGAAACTTCGGGAACGTGGTTGGGATGCGGAATTTCGTATGCAACGTTCTCCTGGGGAGCACCCGGTGCGAGTGGTTGTGGATCCGGCGCGGGTGGAGAGGGCGGTGGCGGATCGGGAACGGAAGCCGAGCCAAAAGCCGGGTCGGGAGGCGGCGGGATGAGTGCTCCGCGTTTTCCTGTGGATGAGTTGGGCACTGGGGCGGAGACCTTGGTCGCCGACATTCCATCACGTGCGCCTACGACGATCCTTGAGGAGGGGACGTGTGAGGGATGTCCGTCGCCATTGCATCTTCAATCGGGTGGCTATTTCGAGGGGTTTCGAGTGCTGGCCCCGATGCCGGTGACCTCGGGGGAGGCGGATCTTTGGATGTTGCAAGAACCCCAGACGGGAGTGCGTCGGGTGTTGAAGCTGTACCGATATGGGGTGCGACCGAAGCGAGAGATATTGGAGCGGCTCGCGACCCTTCAGACGCCGCATATTGTCCGGGTGGTCCGGGTAGGCGAGGTTGCGGAGCGGATGTTTGAGATCCAGGAATACGTTGAGGGCGGGTCCTTGGCGGAGCGGATGCGTGCGGGAAACCTTGGGCCGGATCTTATACGAGTGGTATTGAGACAGATCACAGAGGCACTGATGCGTTTGCAGGAATACAGCGTGCTCCACCGCGACGTGAAACCGGCGAACATTTTGATTCGGAGTGCGGACCCGATGGAGCTTGTGTTGAGTGACTTTGGAATCTCGAGTGTGGGGGACATTTCCTTGCACCTGACGACGGTGAATCGGACTCCGGCCTACTGTGCTCCAGAGGCGACGGCTGGGGTGGTGAGCAAAGCCTCGGATTGGTGGAGTGTAGGAGTGATGGTGTTGGAGATGCTGATGGGGAGGCATCCCTTTTCGGGAATGAGTGAGCAGGCGATCAATTTTCGACTGGTGAGCGAGGGCATTGAAGTGCCGCGCACCCTACCGGCGGAGTGGGTGACGTTGCTGCGTGGGCTTTTGACGCGGAACTATCGTCACCGATGGATGGGAGCGGAGGTGGAGCGTTGGCTGGAAGGCGATCGCACGATTGGCGTTTACGCGGAGGTGAGCAGCGGAGAACGCCTGGGGGTGGGGCACAAGCCCTATCGATTTGAGACCCGGGAATGCGGCACGGCGGAGGCTTTGGCGGAAGCGTTGGCGCGCAACTGGTCTGAGGCGCAGCGGCACTGGTCCTTGGGTTACCTGCTGCGCTGGGTTGAGGTGGAGCTGCGGGACCAACGGTTGGCCGGGTTGCTGCGCCAGATCCATGGGGATGCGCGATTGAGTGCGGACCAGAAACTTTCCGCGGCATTACTGGCGTTGCATCCGGATCTACCTTTGGCGGTTCAAGGTATTGTTCTGGACGAGCAGACATGCCAAGCGAATCCGAACCTCGCCGAGTCGATCGCGCTGGGCAGTTTGGGGGATTGGCTGATGCGATGTCGGTCCGATCCGTGGCTCAAGCAATGGAGTGAAGGGTATCGTGAAGCCGAACGGGTGTTTGCGGATCGGGTAACGGTGGATCGACGGGCTTTGCGCACCTATCTGTGCGCCCCGTTGATGGAACTGAAGGAGGCTGCGCGCCAACGAGTCGGAGCCTTTACGACGGCTCGGGATAGCCGACTTGCGGCGTTAATGGCGAGTGAGAACTGGAGTCGTGCGGATGCGATCGAATTGCTGATCGCGGAGAGGAGCCAATATCTGAGTGGAGCGGAGGCGGAGTTGGAGCTTCGGTGGCGGCAGGTGCAGTCGAAGGGATGGCATCTGGATGAGACATTGGCGCGGAAACTCCTGAGGGATCCCTCGATTGCGAAAATCGAACCGCTTTGGCGTCGACTGGTGGATCATTGGATCGATCGTCAGCGCACGCCGATGGCACTTTCGCATGAGGGTTTGAAGGAACTTTTGAGGGTTTATCCTGCGGATGCTTTGGACGCGATGGGGGTGGTGTCGAATCGGTTGGATTATGTGAACGCGATTGGGCAGCGATTTGTGCCGATCCTAGGAACACGAACGTTTTGGTCTGTATGGTTAACGCGGGTGCGGGATTTCGAGGCCTTTGTTAAAGCCGGGGGATGGCCGTTGAAGGCACCATCGTTTGAGCAAGGAGAGGATCATCCCGTTGTGATGGTGACTGTGCCGCAGGCGGAGGCGTTTTGCGATTGGCTGACTCGGTTGGAGCGGGCCTATGGGAGAATTGGGCCTAGGGATTTGTATCGGCTGCCTACGGATCGGGAGTGGAGTCGAGTAGCGGGGTTAGGCCAAGAGCCGGGAGGGTCGCCACGTGAGAGGAACGGGGCGATTGGCGGAATTTTTCCATGGGGAACCCAATTCCCTCCACCGAAAGGCGTAGCGAACTTGGGTGAGGAACTTGGGGTAGACTCGTATCCGTTTACGTCACCGGTGGGCATCTTTCCTTCGAACGAAAATGGGCTCTATGACCTGGGATCGAATGTGAGCGAGTGGTGTTCGGATTGGTATGATGAGGACATTGGGTTGAACGTGATACGAGGGGCGGCGTGGTCGCATGGGACGAGGGAGGCCTGTTTATCGAGTGCGCGGCGTCGACTCAATGGGACTGAAACCTCAGACAATGTGGGGTTTCGTTGCGTGTTGGAGTATAAGGTGCCGCCGCCGGTGGGGTTGGACGGATATGGAGGGGTGGAGGGGACGATTGAAACCTCGGCGTTGGCTGGGGATGGAAGAGCTAAGTCAGAGGGCTCAAGCCTTGTTGAGCACAGCGAGGAGACCCGAGCGAAAGCGCAGACTGAGGGTGGAAAGGAGACCGGGGTGCGGAAGCCGTTTTAGAAAATCTTTTGAGGGGCGCTACTTTTTGGAGCTTGGAGCGGCGGTTTCTTCCTGCTTGTTGATGGCGAAGGCGACCTTCTGGACTCCGGCTTTGCGGACGACGTCGAGCACGTTGATGACGGCACCGTGGGAGGCATCACGATCTCCGCTGATGTAGACGGGGAGATTGGTATTGGCTCGGAAGCGCTTGAGCAGTTCGACTTGGAGGTCAGGGATGTTAATGAAGCGTTTTTCGAGGTAAACCTCGCCTTTTTTGTCGACGGCGATGTTGAGGATGTCGGGTTTATTCTCGGGGGTGGCTTTGGTGGCGGTGGGCAGGTTGACCTTGATGGACTGGAGGCTGATCATCTTGAGACTCACCATCATGAAGGCTGCCAGGAGGAAGAACATGATGTCGATCAGGGGGACGACTTCGATGCGGGCCTTCTTGTGTGGCAATGGCGATCCGATTTTCATGCCTAGAAAGTGAGCGAGGAATGGTGAGGGTTACCGAGTAGACTGCCTTGAGGCTGGAACCTCGCGCACTGGGTTCATGAGCCGGAGGGAAGGGAGACAACGCCGTGTGAGGGCACACGGCCTACAGGGAGGGCGTAGATGACGGTTCATGGGCAAGAGGGTGATGTCGATGGGTTGGGAAGTATGGGGTTAAGCGGCTGGGGTTCGGGATCGATCGCGTCGGATGATTTCTGTTTGGAACCCTTTTTGTTTGGCGGCATTGACGAGCACTTCGACGTTGGTTGCGGCGGTTTCGAGTTCGAATTGGAGGCGGGCGACTTTGCCGGTGAAATAGTTAAACGGGATGAGGGTGAAGATGGCGATACCGAGGCCGAATGCGGTAGCGATTAGCGCTTCGCCGATACCGCCTGTGACTTTATCGACGGCGAGGTCGGAATTTCCGACGAATTTGAAGGAGCCCATGATGCCGGTGACGGTGCCGAGCAGACCGAGGAGTGGGGCGAGAGTGACGAGCGTATCCATGACGCCGAGGAAGCGGCCGGCCTTTTGGAGTTCCACGCCTGCGGAGACCTGGAGGGCTCCTTGCATGGAGGAGTGCGTGTGATTGAGACCGTGGTAGATCGTGCGGATGATGGGATCTTGGGAACCTTCGGCTTGGTTGGTGGCGGAAAGGAAGTCGCCATTATCGAGCGCGGCGAGGATTTGTTCGAGCTTCTTGGGATCGCGCTTACTGCGTTCGCGGAGCCACCAGATGGAACGTTCTCCGACGACGGCGAAGGCCACCACGCAGACGATGGCGATCGGGTACATGATAGGGCCGCCTTTGGCGAACACCTCAATGAGCACATTGGCAAACATCATAACAGCTTATACGGGTCGTGTTTCAGGATCGTGCGTTTGGATTGTTGGCTTCTGGTTTTGGATTAACAGCAAAATGTTAAATCGGTGGCGGTGCTGAGAGCTTGGTTAGCGGAGCCTGTATTCGACGGGGACGTAGTACTGTCTGGGTTCACCGCGGGGCCATTTCCAGCGTTTACGGACGAATTGGGTAGTATAGCGGTCGAGGGTTGTGGATCCGGAGCTTTGGTGGAGTTTAGCAGACACCGCGGCTCCATCGGCATCGATGATGACCAAGAGGGTCACAGTACCTTGCTCATGGACCTTCGCTGCTTCCGGGGGGTAGTCTGGTTCCGGGTAGAACCCACCGTCGGTGGTATTTCCGGAGCCTCGCCGAAAGACGGTAGGGCCGGTGGGTTTGGTTGGGGTGGGTGTGGACGGGGGGATGGGTTTGGTGGGGGGGCCGGCTTCGGCACGTTCCACGCTGACGATTTTGACTGGGCCAGGGGTAGGAAGGGAGAAGACGACCGCCGGAGTGAGGGCGGCCACGGCAGTGGGTTCTGGAGGTGCGGAGGAGGTCGGATCGGCGATGGTTTCCTGGGTTTCGGGAGGTGTCTCAGGGGGCTGTTCGGGTTCGGGTTCCGGCTCCTGTTGGGTGAGCTGAGGGACGAAGACCTCGATCGGAACGATTGTGGGTGGAGGGGGCGGTGGTGGTGCGATGTCTTCGGGCAGTTTGATGCCGCCGACACCTATGAGAATGACGAGGTAGCAAATGGAAGTGAGCCACGCGAAGCGTTGCTGCGGGTCCTGGAACTCAGCTGGCAGAGAGAGACGAGCTAGGTCGTCGGTGAGGCTGTATACATTGGAGCCAAGGCCGCCGGACGGTTCGCCCGGGTTTGAAGGGTGATCCAAGCTTCGGCTCTTTTCGAACATACAATGCAAGGCCGCCGAAGCTTCTAATAGCGGCTTCGGAGGGACCCTTTCGTGCCGATTTTGTTCTCAAGTTCCACTGACGGTCACCTATAGCACGGATCATTTCAGGTGCCACTAATTATTTTCCTAGAAGGACTCGGATTTGGGTTCTAGAAGGAGGGCGATCAGGGTGGGCTTGGGCGCATGCCGAGTTTGGTTTTGTTGGTGAGGAGGTTTACGGCTGGGTGGACGAGACGACGTTCGGCAGTGGTGGCGTGGAACTGAACGCGGCATTCGCGGGTAGAGCCGATGCGATGGAAGTCGTAGTGCTCGAGTGCGTCATCGGCGGTGACGCTGGGGATTGCGATGAAGCCGAGTCCCTCTGCGGCTAGCACCTTCATGAGAGCGAGGTCGTCGCACTCGGCGACCACGCGGGGTTGGATCTGTTGGTCGCGGAACCAGGCGTCGAGGGAGCGTCGGAAGGGGGTGTTCTCGGCCGGGAGAAGCACTGGGGCTTCGTGGAGTGATTTAGGAAAGCCGCGTTTGAGTTTTGCGGCGAGCGATTGCTGGGCACAGAAGGTGGTGCCGGAATGTCCGAGATCGTGGTTGAAGGTTTTGAAGCCGACGCTGCTGGAGGCGGGTTCGTCAGAGAAGATGATATCGAGCCTGTGCGCCGCGAGTTGCAAGAGGAGATCCTCCATTTTTCCCTCGCGACAAATGACGTGAACGGGTTGAGGCAATGAGAAGACGGGCTTGAGCATTTCGTTGGTGACGAGTTTTGGGAAGGAGTCGACGATTCCAACGTTGAGTCGGAGCACTTTGGTGCCTGGGCGTTGTTTGACGGCGTTTAGCATCTCGCGGCCGAGAGCGAAGATTTCGTCAGCGAAACCGAAGACGACGAGGCCGGCGTCGGTGAGCTTATTTTTGCGGCCCTCGCGTCGGAAGAGCTTTTCGCCGAGGGCGGTTTCGAGCTCTTTGAGTTGTTCGGAGATGGAGGGTTGGGACACGTGGAGGGAGGCGGCGGCGCGGGCGAGGCTTCCTTCTTTAGCGACGGTCCAGAAATAACGCAGGTGATGATAATTGAGCCATTCCATTCGGGTTGGAGGATACTTCGTAATAACCTAATGAATCAATCGGAAAGCCGTATTAGCCCGAACTGAGAGATGGAGTGATGATGAGCACGTTGTTGCGGCTGTGCTGGGATGGTTCTGGTGATGGCTGCGACTGCGGGACAATCAAAAACACATCTTGAACATGAAACTGAAACTGAGACACCTGGGTATCCGATCAACGAACGCGTTGGACAAGTGGGTGGAGAGCCAGATTCTGTCGCTGCGCGAGGCGCTTCGAATTGATGATGCGCGGGTGCAACTGGTGCATGAACCAGCGAGCAGCCCGTCGTATCGCGTCCATGTCCATCTGGTGACGCCGGGGCCGGATGTTTTTGCGGACGGGAACGACCACACGCTGAGAGCCGCGTTCAGCAAGGTGATGCTGGAGTTAAAGGACAAGATTGCGAGTCGGAGTGCGAAGCGGGTGCAGCGCATCCGGAGCCAGGTTTCGATGCCGAGCCATCGGTCGCGGTCTTGCCGAGTGGCGCGCTAAGCCAAACGCCACGCTCACCGAGATGAAGCAGGATGGGGTTCGGGCGAACCCGAGACTTTGAGATCCTGATTGGGGCCACCGGACGGTGGCCTCAATCTTCGCTAGCGCCTCGGGTTGAGACTTGAAGGATGTCTGTATTTTGACCTGTTCCACGACCCTATAAGAATTGATAAGAAACCTATTGTTACACTTTTTGCATGACTGACTCACTTTCACTTTGGATTGGATTCAACGTATTTGTGTTGGCGATGTTGGCGCTCGATTTGGGCGTGTTTCATCGGAAGACCCATGTGGTTACGTTTCGGGAATCGATGACCTGGACCGTGGTGTGGATCACGCTGGCGCTGATCTTCAACTTGGGAGTGTGGCACTATGCGGGTTCGACGAAGGCGCTGGAGTTCTTTACTGGGTATGTGATTGAGAAGTCGTTGAGTGTGGACAACGTGTTTGTCTTTGCGCTGTTGTTTTCTTACTTCGCGGTTCCGGCGAAGTATCAGCACAAGGTATTGTTCTGGGGAATTCTTGGGGCCTTGGGTATGCGCGCTGCGATGATCGCGGCGGGTTCTGCGTTATTGGCTAAGTTTGCTTGGATTATTTATGTCTTCGGCGCGTTTTTGATTCTGACGGGCTTGAAGATGATCTTCAAGCGGGAGGAGGAGATTCACCCGGAACGAAACCCGGTGGTGCGAGCGTTTAAGAAGTTGATGCCGGTGACGAGCGACTATCGCGGAGAGAGCTTCTTTGTTCGCGAGAACGGGGTTCGGATGGCGACGCCGTTGTTTGTGGTGCTGTTGTTGGTGGAGATCTCGGATGTGATCTTCGCGGTGGATTCGATCCCGGCGATCTTCGCGGTGACGACGGATCCGTTTATTGTCTACACGTCGAACGTGTTTGCGATCCTGGGACTGCGCTCGCTGTACTTTGCGTTGGCGGGGGTGATGGACAAGTTTCATTACCTGAAGATTGGACTGGGAGTGGTTCTCACGTTTGTGGGGGTGAAGATGATCCTCGCGCATACGACGTGGAAACTGGACACGCTCGTCTCGTTGGGAGTGATCGTTTTGATTCTGGGAACGTCGGTTGTTCTCTCCTTAGTGCGGCCGAAGGCGACGGGGGATGCTTCGACGGTGTCGGGGCACAAGGCCTTAGGAGTTTAAGTGTATGAAGCGGATCCTGGTGGCATTGGTCGGGGGGACGGTCGTGTTGGTGGGAGTGATCATGATCGTCCTCCCCGGGCCTGCGATGGTGGTGATTCCGGCTGGGTTAGCGATTTTGGCGACGGAGTTTGTGTGGGCGCGCCGGGCCATGCGTCGAGCGAAGGGAATGGCTGCGAAAGCCCGGCGCGGATCGCCACTGATTGCTCGATTGCTGGCACGGGTGTCGCCGAAGCGTGGGGTTGGGGTTCGAGCTTGAATGGCGGGTTTGAGGCTTTGGGGTGGGGTGGCCACGCCGTGTGGGGGCACACGGCCTACAGGGGGAGGATTGCGGACATTAGGCTTTCCGAAGGCCGGCAGGGGTGCCGGCGCTCCCAGGGCTTGGGGACCCGGGGTGGGGTGGCTGCGCCGTGTGGGGGCACACGGCCTACAGGGGGAGGATTGCTGGCGTTGGGCTTTCCGAAGGCCGGCAGGGGTGCCGGTGGTCCCAGGGCTTGGGGACCCGTGGTGGGGCGGTTGCGCCGTGCGGGGTGTCGACTCAACTAGGCTTTGACCCGTCGGAGGAAATGGCGGTAGCCTAGGCCTGTGGCTCAGGTCGATCATCACGCACATGGGCATACCACGCGGCACGCGTTTGTGGATTTCAACCCACGTGTGCGCGAGGGGCTGAACGTATTTAGCCGCCGCAGCATGCTGAAGGCTGGGCTCGCGGGGATGGCGGGGCTGAGCTTGCCAGGGTTATTGCGACTGCGGGCTGAGAGCGTGGGCCAGGGCCGAACGATGGGCCGCAACAAGAGCGTGATCCTGCTTTGGATGACGGGCGGTCCGAGTCACATCGACACCTGGGATGTTAAACCGGATGCACCCAGCGAGATCCGAGGACCGTTCAAGGACATTCCTACCCGTTTACCGGGCGTGCATCTCTGCGAGTATCTGCCCAAGCAGGCGGCGATGATGAACAAGCTGACCTTGATACGGTCGGTGGACGCCCGGGAGAGCAATCACGAACCCAACCAAGTCTTTCAGACCGGCAACCGAGACGCGGAGCCACGACTTAATCCGAACGGACATCTGTATCCTGCGATTGCGTCGGTAGTGGCCCAGCGTCATGGAGCGAACCATGCCGGCATGCCGCCGTATGTGGTGTTGAACATGAAGGACCGATCCCATGTGGCCTGGGGTGGGTATTTGGGTAAGACCTTCGACCCCTTTCGGGGCGACAACGTGAGTCAATTATTTCGGTTGCCGTCGGGGTTGACGATGGATCGGTTGCGGACGCGGCGGAGTTTGGTGGAGCAGATGGATCGATTACGAGGGGAGATTGACACCTCGGGTTCGATGTCGGCGCTGGATCGATTTGGTCAGCAGGCATTTGATTTGGTGGCCGGTGAGCGGGCACAAGCGGCGTTTGATTTGGAGCGTGAACCGCGGGTGGTGCGGGATCGATTTGGGGAGCATGAATGGTGTCGGCAGGCGTTATTGGCGCGGCGGTTGGTGGAGGCTGGTGTGAGTTTTGTGACCATCGATTTGAGTCACCATTCGGCCTCCGGCACGTGGGATAATCACGGTGATAACATTCCTCCGTATGGGGGCATCTGGAATGGGCTGCGGCCGCTGTTGCCGGTGTTCGATCACCTTCTGACTACGTTGGTGACGGATTTGGAGGAGCGAGGGTTGTTGGACGATGTGTT